>Ga0364860_10313_pt1 | contig 34739 bp, 30 predicted proteins | sample ExccelAu500001D4_FD_206916 | JGI IMG/M metagenome (GOLD analysis project Ga0364860, IMG submission 206916) | Enriched cells from Trout Bog Lake Hypolimnion, Wisconsin, USA - BchlTB.Aug20.5000.01 .D4 | ecosystem: Environmental > Aquatic > Freshwater > Lake > Hypolimnion/Profundal zone | place: USA...
AAAATTGCGGGCCCAACACCCGAGTGGATGAACCATCAAATCCACAAAGATTTACAAAGATTTGAGAAGCATGGCTTCACACAGCAAGATCTTGATGAAACACTTGAGCTCTTTGTAGATGATTCTCTCACCATGCGCTGTAAAATTATCAACCATAAGATTTATTTTTCCTACTTTCAGGGGGGACCGATTATCCCTAATGCGAGAATCAATGCAGTCTTTTATGTGTTGCAATTCCTCAGTAAACACTATCGACTACCCAACGTAGAATTTATTCTCTCCTTTCAAGATACCATTCATCATGAGGCCAGCAGTTTGAAAGCACCTGTATTTACTTTTGCAAAAAATAAATATAATAATGCGCTTATTGCTTTTCCCGATGCTGAAGCGCTCCATGGCTATACTCACACCATCCAGAAAGTGACAGTCGCCAATAGCCTCTATCCCTTTGAAGAAAAACTTTCTAAAGCTTTTTGGAGAGGTTCTGCAACAGGAGGTCTTTATACCCTCTCTAATTGGCAACACTACCCTCGCTCACAGCTTGTCCTCTTCTCAAAAAAACATCCTGGATTACTCGATGCAAGATTTACCTCTATCATACAAACTCCAAGTCACGAAAACTTGTCTGTGATTTTCAAGGAGCAAGATATGATGGGAGAGAGTGTCCCTATAGATCAACATATCCCCTTTAAATATCTTGTAGATGTCGATGGCAATAGCTGCAGTTATTCACGCCTTGTATGGATCTTATTTTCTAATTGTCTCTGCCTGAAACAAGTTTCTGATAATGAGCAGTGGTATTATAGCGGCCTAAAACCTTACGTTCATTATGTTCCCTTTAACTCTGATATGTCAGATTTTGCAGAGAAAATCACTTGGGCTGAGGCGCATCCTCAAGAGGTGAAAAGGATCATTCATAATGCCAATACTTTTGTTACAAACAATTTACAACAAGAAGATATCTTCCACTATGTTTACAGGCTGTTAATGGCTTATGCTCAGGTGCAGCGTTTTATCCCTGAGCGTTAGATAGCTTAACTTAAGAGCTCTCCGTCTTCTCAGAATGAGTTTTCGTCATCGTGGGGTATTTTTTTAGAATGTACTCTTGTATTTGACAGATGAATAAAAAGAATCCTGGCAACACAAATAAAGTCACGATTTGAGAAAACACGAGTCCTCCCACGACCACCATTCCAAGAGGTGCTCTTCCTTCTGAGACAGTGCCTCCCACCCCCAAAGCCACAGGAACAGAGCCCATCATCGCCGCAAGCGTTGTCATTAAAATAGGTCTAAAGCGAATCACGCAAGCGGAAACAACAGCGTCAAAAGGTGATTTCTTGTTCTCATGCATCTCTTCCAAAGCAAAATCGACAATTAAAATACCATTCTTCATCACAATACCAATCAGCATAATAAGACCGATGAGTGCATAAATCGAGAGTCTCTCATGGAATATGAGTAGTGTGAGTAAGCCGCCGAAAACAGCCACAGGTAATGCCGATAAAGGAGTAAAAGGCTGCAAGAAATTTTCATACAAAATCCCTAAAATCACATAAATCACAAAAATGGCTAAGATAATTAAAATGGTGAGCTCTTTGAAAGTTTTTTTGAACGCTTCTGTATTTCCTGCAAGATTTCCTATGATCTCCTGAGGTAACACTTGCTTTGCCTCTTCTTCAATCGCCGCAATCGCTTGGCTGAGCGCATACCCCGGCGCCACATCAAAAGCAATCGTCACCGCACTCATCGTATTAATATGGTTGATTTGCACAGGTCCCGGCTGCACATGTGTTTTGATCACAGATTCTATTGCTACCTGCTGATTATCTCCCAAATAAAGCTGACTGAGTTTGTCTGGACCAGTAATAGCACTCGGTGTCCCTTCTAAGATCACATAATAGAGATTTTCAGGGGCATTGATTTTAGAGATGTAAGTCTCACCATAGTTGTACATCAGCGCATTTTCTACAGAAGTGGCGTTGAGTCCCCCATAAGCGTGCGCTTGATCTCTTAAAATATCAATACTCAGCGTAGGTGCAAGAGCGAGCAAATCTGAAGAGACTTGCGTTAACTCTTTACGCTTGCTCAAGGCAGCTAAATATTTTTGCGTGTTTTCTATTAAACTGTCTGGACTTAAACTTTGTAAAATATATTGATAGTTGGCTTTTCCAGAGGTAGAGCTACCCACTTGTAAATTGATCAAAGGAAACGGTTTCATAAAACATTGTACACCTACAAGCTCTTCTTTAATGGCTGTTGTCAGCTCATAAATGACTTTCTCTATGGCACCCCGTTTTTTTCTTTCTACAAGATTTAAAAAAAACATCGCTTGATTATCGGTGGGGGTGGCGCTCATTCTCACCATTGTATACAGCGCGGGGTTACGCATACAAATTTTTTCTAGTTCATTAGCTAGTGTAGCCATCCTTTCAGGCGACGTCCCCGGATCAGCAACGATAAACCCTTGGACCAACCCTAAGTCAGTGTTAGGCAAAAACTCCTTGGGTAAGACCACAAAAAGATAGAGAGAAGCGATTAAATTAACACCACAAAATACGATAATCCATTTTTTATGTCCTAAAACCCATCTAAGCTTAGGTTCATACCACTTGATAAGATAAGCATTAATTTTTTCAGAGTAACGCTCCATACGTGTTTTACTCTCTGCACCATATGGAGGAATAAACCGTGAACATAACATGGGTGTTAAAGAAAGAGAAATAAAGGCAGAAAATATGATGGAAATTAACATGACAGCAGCAAATTCATGAAAAATTTTTCCCAGCATGCCAGACATAAATAATAGTGGCACAAACACAATAGCTAGACAGAGTGAAATGGAGATCACTGTTAAAATAATTTGCTTAGACCCTTTTAATGATCCTTCATAAGGATCAAGACCATGCTCTACATAACGCACAATGTTTTCTAAGACAACGATCGCATCATCGACTAAAAAACCAATGGCGAGAGTCAAAGCAGACATAGACATGATATCAACGCTATATCCAAAAATAAACATGAGGGCAAACGTCCCCGTAATCGTAATTGGAAGCGCAATCAAAGGAATCAAGCTATTGCGAATTTTTCCTAGATAGACAAATACCACAGCAACCACTAAACAAAAAGCGATCAACAAAGTGAATTGCACTTCATTGACAGCTTCTTGAATATAGATTGACTGCATGAAAGGAATTGTAAATTGCATAGAAGCAGGAAGATCAGGAACAAGACGGTTTAAAAGCTTTTGAATTTGCTCACACACCTCGACAGTGTTAAACCCTTGTTGTTTAAAAATCGCTAGAACAACAACAGCGTTCTCACGACCATCTTCTGAGATCCATCTAAACCCTATCTTGTCATTTTGTAAGCTATCATAAACAGTGCCAATATCTTTAATACGTACTGGTTGATCATTGTCATATTTAATAATCAAAGATTCATACTCTTTAGCGTGATAGAGCTGACCATTAGATTTTGTCACTATACTACGCTCCGGCCCATAAAACTTCCCTGTAGGTTTATCAGGATTTTCTTGGTTAATCACCTGGGCCACTTGCGCTAGAGAAATATCTTTAGCTGCAAGGGCTTCTGGGTCTACTTTTACCCTGACAGCATAAGGGTATCCATACGTCACAATGTTAGCGACACCATTGATCGTCCCTAATTGCTGTCCTAAAAATGTATACCCATACTCATACAAAGTGTAGGAAGGGACCATATCAGAATAAAGAATACAATATAAAATCGGTGTATCTGAAGGATTAAATTTGGTGTATACAGGTGGGTTAGGAAGATCACCAGGCAGTTGCCCTTGAGCTTTATCGATGGCATTTTGTGTCTCTTGAGCAGCTACGTTAATGTCAACACCATCATGAAACTGCAAAATGATTGTAGATTGTTCATAGGTGTTATTAGAAGAGACAAACTTGATCCCTTGCATCAACATAAACTGTCTTTCCAAAGGTCCTGAAATGAGTCTTCCGATTTCATCAGGACTCGCTCCCGGATACGCAGTAGATACCTGAAGAATAGTGGCTTCAATCACAGGAATTGTCGACACAGGAAGGAGCTTATATGCAAATATCCCAAAGACAATGAGTGGAAGCATCAACAGGACGGTCATGACAGGTCTGTGAATGAACGGTTTTGAGAGATTCATTAACCCCTACCACATCTCTAGTCTTTTTAAAAGATGATCACTAGTCCCTACGACATTCACTTCTTCGCCAGCACGTACGTTGAGTTGTCCTTTAGTGACGATTTTATCCCCTTGCTTTAACCCTTCCAAAATCTCCCAAACACCACCAATTTGTTCTCCCACTTTTACCGGCTGCATAGAGGCTTTATTAGCACTATCCACAACTAAAGCAAAATAGCCTTTTTGACTTAAATTAATTCCCTCTTCAGGTGCTAAAATGGCATGTTTCTTATTTTCTAAAATGAGTCTCACCTTGGCAAATTGACCTGGCCACAGCAGCTCACATTCATTAGAAAACTCTGCACGCATCCCGATCATCCCCGTTGAAGGGTCGACTTGGTTATCAATCACAACTAATTTTCCTTCTTCTTCAAGGAGAGTATTTTCTGGGATATGTACCTTTACAACAAGATGTTCTCCCTTACGCTGATGCATCAAAATTCTTGTCAGATCTTTTTCAGGTAAAGAAAAATCGACGTAGATAGGCTGTGTTTGGTTGAGAATAAGAAGAGGTGAACCATCATTAGGAATCAAATTACCTTTATCAATGAGTCTTTTTCCCACACGTCCACTGAAAGGAGCTCGAATATAGCAATACTCTAAATTTACCTTAGCATCGGCTAAAGAGCCTTCATTTTGTTTAATTGTCGCCAGCAAGGCTTCAACATCTGTCACAAACTGATCATAATCGAGCTGGGAAACATACTCTTCTTTCACAAGCTTTGTGTAACGCATCACTTTTTCTTCAGCAAATTTTAAGTTAGCCTTACTCTCAAGAAGCATTCCCTCAGCCTCCTGCAATTTAGCTTGATAAGGACGTGGATCGATGGTGACAAGCATCTCTCCTTCTCCCACACGCTCCCCCTGATCATAGTGAACTTGAAAGAGTTCTCCTTCCACCTGGGATTTTATTTCTGCATAATTATAAGCCCTTACATGTCCGATACCTTCAAGAAAAATGGGGATATCACTCTCTTGGATTTCTCCTACTTCTACTTTAGCCAAAGGACGTTGCACTACATTTTGCTTGTGTCCGCAACCGCTAATGCAACATCCTATACAAACAATTGCTCCATGCCACACTTTCATGTTAATGTTTTTTGCCTCTTTAAATTTTTTTTACCCCTTCTTCCCAGCTATGCACGAATAATGTTTTTTTCACAAGTGACACAACGATGTATAATTTTTGTTTTTTTTATTTCAGTGTGAAAATATATTACTGGCGTTCATTCATCAACACATAGTCGTACGTTATGTCTCTTGCTCAACTTTCAAAGATGATCCCTATCACTTGTGTGTACTGTTGTTTTTTCGGCGCTCTTCCACTGTTTGCCTTACCTAATGTAAAGCCTAGCCGCAATCAACAAACCGTTCTGACAATAGGAGATGAATTTGCTTCTTCCACAGACGGTAGTACAGGTCCTACTGGATCTACGGGACCTACAGGATCTAATTCAGGATTCACAGGTCCTCAAGGAGCCACAGGCCCTACGGGTTACACAGGTCTGCAAGGTGCCACCGGACTTACTGGTGCTACAGGTCTTACAGGTGCCACTGGACCCACTGGTGCTACAGGTCTTACAGGTCCCACAGGGACTACTGGAGCTACAGGATTAGGAACTACAGGACCCACAGGACCTGGAGTAGGATCGACAGGACCTACAGGAACTACTGGACCTACAGGAGTTGCGGGAATGACAGGAGCTGCAGGAGCGGGAATTACGGGGCCCACGGGACCTGGAGTAGGATCGACAGGACCTATAGGAACTACGGGACCTACAGGACCTGGAGTAGGAGCGACGGGGCCTACTGGTTATACAGGTGCCACTGGACCTACTGGTGCTACAGGTCTTACAGGTGCCACCGGACTTACTGGTGCTACAGGTCTTACAGGTGCCACTGGACCCACTGGTGCTACAGGTCTTACAGGTGCCACCGGACCTACTGGTGCTACAGGTCTTACAGGTGCCACTGGACCTACTGGTACTACAGGACCTTCTTTCAGCAATGCCTATGCTTATGTCCTTACGACTACATCTACAACTGGGGCTTTTGTACAACTCACAACTGCAGGAGCGGGGCTTCACAATTGCAGCCTTGCTGGTGACAACGCCTTTATACAAGTGGCTAATGCGGGGACTTATTTGATTGTTCTATCATATTACGCAGGCCCGAGCCAGGGTGAAAGCTTTAATCTTGTTTATAGTGTTAACGGGTCAAATAACTGGACTACTATAAGTAGTGCTCTACCTGACAGTGTCGTTGCTGGCGCGGCAACAGCTATTGTCACATTAGATGCAGGCGGGGGAATTGGCATCAATCCAGACATGGGCGCTCCTACCAATTCCGGCCTGTATAATATTTCAGTCATACGTGTTAATTAGGCAACACCTCAATAGCAGACCGCGTTTCTTATAGATTGCAAATTATTGTTTTCCTATGTAAAAATAAGCTCTATTGAGAAGAGAATTCTAACGCCAATGACACATCACAAGACAGGCATTTTAAAGTGGATCATCTGGACGCTAGCAGCGTTTTTTTACTTTTATGAATATGTCTTAAGAGTCTCTCCGAGTGTGATGGTCCCAGAACTCATGAACGCTTTTCATGTCGATGCCACAACACTTGGTCTTCTGACTTCCTTTTACTTCTATGCTTATGCTCCGATGCAATTGCCAGTGGGATTACTGATCGATCGTTTTGGTGCTAAAAAACTCCTCACCTTTGCTTCGATTGTGTGTGGTCTTGGCGCAATTCTTTTTGGTGTCTCCTCTTATTTCCTACAAGCCTCACTGGGTAGACTGCTGCTCGGGTTTGGTTCTTCCTTTGGATTTGTGGCGATGGTGTACGTCTGCTCTCACTGGTTTCCAAAATCTAAAAGAGCTTTACTTGTAGGACTCGCAAATTCCATAGGCATGGTCGGCGCCTTCTGTGGACAAGGACCTCTAGGGATCGCTCTCCATGTTGTCAATTGGCGTGTTGCTCTCATCATCCTAGGTATCACAGGATTTTTCTTGGCTTTTCTGATTTATTTTATTGTAGAAAAAGAAAATTCTTATGAGCTCTCTAAGAAAAATCTCACTAAAACCTTGTTTTCAGGGTTAAAAAGCATTTGTAAAAACCGCCATGCGTGGATTAATGCAGTCACCGCCTTATTAGTGTATGTCACGACCTCAGCAGTAGCAGATCTATGGGGTGTTCCCTTCTTACAAGCAGCTTATCAAATCAGCAAACAGCAAGCAGCTTTTGCGATTTCTATGATCTTTATCGGATGGCTTGTAGGAGGTCCTGTGATAGGATGGCTCTCTGATTACATCAGAAAACGTAAGGCTGTGATTGTTATTTCCATTGTTTTAACATTAATTTCTTTGAGCTGCGTGGTCTATATCCTCCATTTACCTTTACCTCTTCTCTATATGCTTCTTTTTTGTATTGGCTTCTTCTCCTCTGGAGAACTCCTCAACTTCACCCTGGCAACAGAGCTCGCAGCACCTAATGTCAAAGCCAGTGCTATAGCCTTCACCAACTGTATTGTCTCTTTTGGTAGCGGTTTTATTCAACCCGTTGTAGGGAAAATTTTAGATCTTTCTTGGAATGGAGCCACAGAAAATGGGATCAACATCTATTCCACTCATGCCTATCAGTGGGCCTTTTTGATTCTTCCCATCTTTTTATGCATCGCACTGATGCTCTCCTATTTCCTGAAAGAATCCAATCCTACAGGAGAGCACCATATACCTCTCAGTGGGGATTAAACTGTAGTTTCATCGCTAACAGCACGATCTTCGTCTACTGCTCTTCTTCCAAACTGTTTAGCGAGTAATGGCTTATCCTCGCCACCTGTGTCTTCTGTCATTCCAATAACAGTCGTAGTAACATCTTCATTCTTCTTACACACAAGCTCTAAAAAGCCCTTTTTCTCTTTACCCCAATCACTTTGTTTTGTATCCCCTGAATTCATCAGCGTATCTGCCGCTTTTAAAAACAATCCATCTCTCACAATCAGGGTTAATTCTAGCTCTCGCTTGCTCCTTCGTATTCCAACATAATTCCAAATATCATTGATCTTAGAGAAGCAATGTGCAGCAGCAATAGCACATAAGCTTGCAACTTTTAGCCATGGATAATCTTTTGCTATCTCTGTATCAGACAAGAAATACCCTACAGCCCCAGCAGCAAATACCGCTGTGTCTAGAAAGGAAATACTCCATAACCTCGTAGGGCTAGAATTACAGGCTCTTGCCTGGCCCATCGCTGTTAACTCCTTTTGAGCTTGTCGAAATAGACTACTTAATTCGGTATGCGGCGTTTGTAAAATCGACGCCTTTGCATTCACTGCTTGTTTCACTGCTTTAACAAATTCAGCTTTTGTAGCTTGCCACTCTTGAAGTCCTACTGGTTTTACGGTTACCATTGTCATAATCATACCCTTTTAAAAATGTTAAAAAATAGAAATGCGGTATGATTGATAACAAAAAAAGTATTTTAAATGTATTTTTTTATGATTCGACACCTTCTCTTAGGGATTGCCTTAGGCTATAGCGTTTTTCTTGAGAGTTACTCGCTCACACTCTCTCTTTTTTCTCATCACCCTCCTTATCGTGTAAGCCATCCTTATCTCTTCCATTTGGAATCAAAAAACACTCTTTTAACATTGATGCAGATCTCTTCTTCCTGTATCACCTCTAAAATCCTCTTACCTCATGATCAAACTCTTTTATGGGTTAAACCCCGACGTCTTTCTTTAGATCTTGTGCAAAAGCTCAAGGAGCAAGGCAATCACATTATTCCCTTAGAAACTAAAACGTTCAAAGCCTTAGAGAGCGCTTATCTAAACACTCATCCCGATATGCTACTCCTTCCTGTGAATATGGAAAAAAAGGTGAAAGAGTTAATGGCTTTGCATCCAAAAGCAAAACCTTTGGTTGTCCTCTTTTATCCACAGACTCACTTTCAAGCGAATGATCACAGGCCTCTTTCTAGTATGGCGTGGAAAAAAAAATTGGGAGCTTATCCTCATTTAAGGGATTGGGTACAAACACTCGGCTATGCTGAAACTAAAACACCTCATGAGCATTTTTTAATAAAAAAACTCTCTTTATCAAAACAAGGGCGTGTACTCAAAACTAAGGCAGCTGATGCACTTAAAGATCTATTACAATCCCCTTCTAGTGATCTTATAGAAGTTCTTGCTATCGCAGAGAGTCAAGAAGATCTCCATCTGGCTATGGGAGGTCTCCTTTATGAACTAGAAAAAAAAAGAATTTTACCTTTAGCACTGTATACAAAAACAAAAAGCTATAACAAAGCGTGGCGTGGATGTTTAGAAAAAAAATATAGCAACCTCTATCTTTTTGTCCCCGAAGCTTATCTGAAGAAATTCTCAAAACATCTGAAAAATCTACTCGCTCAATGTGAATCTCTATGGGTGATTTCCTACCACACTCCTTGGAAAGAACCCTGGAATTTATATCACTACCCCGAGCAAGGAGGTTCTTTGCTTTATGGAGCTATAGGTCAGCTCCATCTAGGTAAACAGATCCCCGATCCTAAATCCTTACAACGTAGAAAAGCAGAATGTTTTTATGTAAAAACGTTCTTTCATGACACTAAGTGAACACCTGAACTGGTGCCAATACGATTTGCGCCTGCACGTATCATAGCAATGGCTGTATGCCTATCTTTGATACCTCCAGAGGCTTTAACACCTACAGCAGATCCCACAGTTTTACGCATCAAAGTTACATCTTCTACAGTCGCACCCTGAGAACCAAATCCTGTCGATGTTTTCACAAAATCAGCGCCTGCTGCAACAGCGATTTCACAGGCTTGTATTTTTTCTTGCGCTGTCAGATAGCAGGTTTCAATAATCACCTTGAGAATTTGATACTCAGCGACTTTTTTTATCTCATAGATCTCTTCTTGTACATACTGAAGCTCCCCTTGCCTCAAGGCGCTTAGATTGATCACCATATCTAATTCAGTAGCACCTTCTTGAATCGCTTGGCGCGCTTCAAACACTTTTGTCGCCATCTTATTCCCTCCAAGAGGAAAACCAATGACCGTTCCTATGCCAATAGATGTGAGCTGAAGCTCTTTGGCAACAAGCGGCACAAAATAGGGATGAACACATACGCTAGCAAACTGATACTTCTTAGCTTCTTCACATAAAGTCACAATCTTTTTGATATCCGCAATAGGCTGCAAATAGGTGTGATCAATATAGGCATGTAAATCATCCATGTTCAGCAAACGCTCCTATACAACGCGCACAAGCTTCTGTACCTACTGCTATTTTCATGGGTAACACAAAAATATAGGCTCCTTTTTTAGGGAGTGCTTGTAAGCCACATAAATTTTCAACAATATATTTCCCCTCTCCTAAGATGAGATGGTGCACAGGATGGTCTTCAACATCTCCATCAGGAGAGAGGGTGTCAATGCCGATGCCTACGACATCTCTTTCTAAGAGCAGCTCTGCACTTTCCTTAGAAAATTTTGGAAAACACATTTTGCCTGCAGCGTTAAGATTCCGATATTTCTGGGGATTTTTCCAAAACTCCTGCCATCCTGTGAATCCTATCACAAAACTATTTTTAGCAATCTTTCCATAAGATTTTTCATACTCTTTGATATCCGATGGCTCAAGAATTAACTCACCATGCCTCTTATGAGAAAGATCTATCACACAGCAAGGAACAATCAGCTCTTTCAGAGGAATATCGGCGATATTTCTTCCTTTAGGATAAAAGTGACTCGGAGCATCCATATGTGTGCCAGCGCCTGCATGCATCGTATATTTCAGGACTCGGAGTCCCTCATCATAATCTTTTTTGATCTCATGAGAAAACCCACAAGATCCACTCCATGTAGGTATCTTCTCAGAAACCGTATGTGTAAGATCTACAAATGTCATTTCTTGAAACATCTAGATATAAACTCCGATTCTCGTAAATCAAATGGATGTGTTAAAACTAGCATGTACCTTTTTCATTTTCAATCAAAGGAAATGCGATGGCAAAAAAACTCTATTTCTACTACTCAGCAATGAATGCTGGTAAAAGCACGATGTTATTACAATCAAGTTACAATTATATAGAACGGGGTATGCAAACGATTTTATTTGCTCCTCAGATTGATAACAGGTTTGGAGGGCCGACAATTTATTCAAGAATAGGTTTAAAACAACCCGCTATTGGTTACCACAGAGAATTTGATCTCTTTGATTTTGTCGCAAAAAAACAGCAAGAGCTCACAAAACTTGCATGTGTCTTTGTCGATGAAGCCCATTTTCTGACCAAACAACAAGTGTCGCAACTTGTGAAAATGACAGTCGATTTAAATATCGCCGTTCTCACCTATGGCTTAAGAAGCGATTTCTTGGGAGAACCCTTTGAAGGAAGTTTATATTTGCTAGCTTGGGCCCAAGAGCTTGTAGAAATAAAAACGATTTGCTCCTGTGGTAGAAAGGCCACAATGAACGTACGTATCGATGAAAAAGGACGGCCTATCACAAGCGGTGCTCAGGTGCAGATTGGAGGTAATGAAAGCTATATCTCCTGTTGCATGGAGCACTTTGTAAAAGCAGTGCCAGAATTTTGTCATTCTGACACTATCTCAACGCTGTTAACAAAGTAGGAGGGCTTCATGAGCTCAGAAATATTACCATCTAATCGATTTTCACGTCTTTTTCTACCATGGATCGTCTGTCTTTGCGCAGGCCTTTTCTTTGCTTATGAACTCATGCAGTTTCATATGTTAAATGCAATTTCTCCCATGCTACTCAAAGATTTAAATATGCAAGCCACCCATTTTGGAATTTTAGGATCTACCTATCTATTTGCTGATGTCCTCTTTTTATTACCTGCTGGCATATTACTCGATCGTTTTTCTCCTAGAAAAGTGATTTTAACAGCGTTGATACTCTGTCTTATCGGCACCTTAGGCTTTGCTCTCTCACAAACATTTTTGCATGCCTGCATCGCCCACTTTCTCTCAGGCATCGGCAACGCCTTTTGTTTTCTCAGTTGCATGATTTTCATTGCTCGCTGGTTTCCTCTGCATAAACAAGCTTTTGTCGTCGGAGTCGTCATCACCTTAGGCATGCTCGGTGGTGTCATCGCTCAAGCCCCTTTTTCCTATCTAGCTAAAACACTCACATGGCGCTACGCTATGCTCGTCGATGCCGGTGCAGGCTGCATCCTTTTTCTCCTAATCTTTTGGTTTGTCAAAGACGCTCCCCACTCCTCTCTCATCACTCCCTCCTCTTCTATCGGTGTACAACAATTTTTTCGGGAACTACGTACCTGTATTGTGAGCAAACAAAATCTTCTCTGCGGTCTTTATACTGGACTCACCAATTTACCTTTGATGGTCATCGGAGCTGCCTGGGGAAGTTTGTTTCTTGCGCAAGTCCATAGATTCTCTCTAGCTGATGCTGCCTTTGTTGCAGGAATGATCTGCATGGGCACCATCATTGGATCTTCCCTGTGTGGATTTGTGTCCGATTATCTAGGAAAACGTAAAAGTTTGATGTTTTTGGGCTCTATGCTCTCTCTCATCATCATCATTATGATGATGTCAGTGAAACAATCTTCTACCTTAGAAATGAGTATTCTATTTTTCTTACTAGGCCTCTTTTCTTCTACACAAGTGCTCAGCTACCCACTGATCACAGAAAGTGCTCCTAAACATTTAACCGGAACATCAATGAGTGTCTCAGGTGTGATCATCATGGGCCTTGCGGCAGTGGCACAGTTTGTCTCAGGAAAACTCATCGACCTCCACTGGGATGGTCTGATGATAGGAGGAGCTCCTTTTTATCAAGCCTCTGATTTTATGCGCTACTTTATCATGTTCCCACTAGGTTTTGTGATTGCATGCTCTCTTGTATTTTTTATTAAAGAGTCTGCTCAACTTAAGAAAGCGGTTTGAATGCGTTCCCACTTCCTCTTGATACTCTCTGTAGTCTCTTTGACAAGTTGCGGCATTAAAAATGACTATGCAAGATTCTCCTCTCTTGCGATGACGCATCCTCCTAAAAATGCCAAGCCACTCTCATTACATATTGCTGTCGAAGATTTTAGAGAATCTCAAGATGTGGGTTATATCAAAAATGGCTTAGAAATGAAAACGGGCAGGATTATATCCAAAGCACCTGTCAGCCAGGTGCTGTACGCTGCCACCTTAGATAGCTTAGCCAATCATGGACTTCTTGTGACTTCCCCAGGACCTCTGACACTTTTAATAAAAATCCAAAAATGTTTTTCTGAATATACTACAGGCATTTTCATTACAAGGGCTAAAGCCAGCATCATTCTTGAAGTCTCTCTCATCAGCCAGCAGCAAGAGGAGCTCTATCACCAAGTTATACATGGGGAAGGACTCGAATCCCCCGTTTTTATCTATTCTGGAAAAAACACTGGGAAAGCCCTCTCCAAAGCACTTAAAAACACTCTGGATACGTTATGCCAAGATCTGATGCCTATCCTTGGCAAAGATTCTTTTAAAGAGAAGCTCTCTCTTCCTGAAATATCTCATATTCCGCTATCCTAGAGGGCATGATATATGATGTGATTGTTATAGGAGGAGGAGCTGCAGGAGTATTTGCGGCCATCGCTGCAAAAAATACTAACCCCCTTCTAAGTGTCCTGCTCCTGGAAAAAACTGGGACAATGCTCAGTAAGGTGCGCATCTCGGGGGGAGGACGTTGCAATGTCACACATGCATGTTTTGAACCCGCGCTTCTTGTCAAAAACTATCCTAGAGGAGAAAAAGAGCTTTTAGGACCTTTTCATCGTTTTCAACCTCGAGATACTCTTGAGTGGTTTCAATCCAGAGGTACTCCTCTTAAAACAGAAGAAGATGGGAGAATGTTTCCCGTAACAGATCGTTCTGAAACAATTATTGACACCCTTTTAACAGAAGCCAAACGTTTAAATATCACGATACGCCTCAAAACAAGCGTATTAAATATTAAAAAAGAGCCAAACTCCTTTCTCTTAACGCTTGCTGAAGAAACCCTCTCTTGTAAAAATTTAATTTTAACAACAGGGAGCCATCCACAAGGTTTTCAATGGGCCCAGCACCTGGGGCATACCATTGTCCCTCCTGTGCCTTCCCTCTTCACCTTTAATGTTCCCTCATCCCCTTTAAAAGAGCTCAGCGGTGTCGCAGTAGAAAAAGTTTCTTTACATCTTCCTGGTTTTGCCTATAGGCAAGCGGGCCCTCTTCTCATCACACACTTTGGCTTCAGCGGCCCTGCTGTATTGAAGCTCTCTGCGTGGGGAGCACGTTTTTTACATGAGCATCAGTACCGTCAAGAGCTGATCATCAACTGGCTTCCAGGCAGCTCTGAGAGTGCTACTGTTGATCTTTTAACCTCTCTTAAAGAAAATGCTTCTCAAAAAACACTACTTTCTGAAAATCCCTTCAAATTTCCAAAAAATCTTTGGAAGGTTTTTCTTGCCTCTACCCTAGGAGAGCTTTCCCAAGAGCCCCTAGCAAAAATTTCTTTAAAACTCCTGCGCTCTTTAGCACAAAGACTTCATCATGATCCTTATCTGATTGAAGGAAAAACTACACATAAAGAGGAGTTTGTCACCTGTGGAGGTGTCCTTCTCAAAGAAATCCACTTCAAAACCATGGAAAGCAAAGAGTGCCCTCATTTATTTTTTGCAGGAGAAATTCTCAATATCGATGGAGTCACAGGAGGTTTTAACTTCCAAAATGCTTGGACAACAGGCTTCATCGCCGGCTCTTCCGCCGCGGTTTCTTAAAAAAATATCGAGAGGTTTTGAAGGAAAAAGTTGAAAAATCCAAAAGATTTTGCTTTTAAGCTGGTGTTTCATCCACTTTTTATGATAGAATCAAATTAGCTTTTAAACATCTTTTTTAGTTTAAAGGCTATATTAGGAATTTAAGTGTTTTATTGTCTTCATTAGCTTTTGGCCTTTTGACCTTTAGAGTGTCGTACTAGTAAAACAAAGAAAAATGTAAGGAATAATTGCATGAAACTTTATGTGGGTAACTTACCTCTGAGTTACAAAGAATCAGATTTAGAAGATTTATTTAAAGAATTCAATTCAGTCATCAGCTGTAAGTTGATTATGGATAGAGAAACAGGAAGATCTAAAGGTTTTGGGTTTGTAGAATTTAGTTCAAAAGACGAAGCTACAAAAGCAATCACAGCTCTCCATGGAAAAGACGCTGGTGGTAGGGCTTTAGTTGTTAACGAAGCACGTCCTCAAGAGAAGAAGGATATGGGACCACGTCGTCCATTTAATAATGCTAACAAGCAACGCTTCTAAAATTTCTATATTGAATTAGAAAAAAAGGCACTCTTTGTATAAAAGAGTGCCTTTTTTTATTGGAAGGAAGCACCTCTTTTTGTATAAGAAAGCCAGATAGGTTCTTCTTATGGCAAAGACACACACCACAACACATCCTTACACCAAACTCACTGATGTAGACATCTTTCTTTTCAAAGAAGGAACGCACTTTCATCTTTTTGAGAAACTCGGTGCACATCCGATGGTTCTTGAAGGGACCTCTGGAACCTATTTTGCAGTGTGGGCTCCCAACGCAAAAAAGGTCCATGTCATCGGTAGCTTTAATGGATGGAATAAACGCTCTCATCCTCTGTTTCCTCGGTGGGATAGCTCGGGTATTTGGGAAGGATTTATCCCCGGTGTAAAACAAGGAGATCTCTATAAATATTCCATCGTTTCTGCATCGTATCCTAAGGAGCTAGAAAAAGGAGATCCCTTTGCGTTTCATTGGGAGACACCTCCCAAAACTGCTTCGATCGTCTGGGATATCTCTTATGCATGGAATGAAAAACGATGGCTCAATGTACGCCATAAGAAAAATCATCTAAATGCGCCTATCTCCATTTATGAAATCCACTTTGGCTCTTGGCAGCGTTATAGCAATCACCAACCGCTCACCTACCGTGACGTGGCTGAGCGTTTACCTCCTTATCTTGTCGACATGGGATTCACCCATGTGGAATTTATGCCTCTCATGGAACATCCTTTTTATGGCTCTTGGGGATATCAAAAGACAGGTTACTTTGCTCCCAGCAGTCGCTACGGCACGCCACAAGATTTTATGTACCTCATTGAGCAGTTGCATGAACATCAAATCGGTGTGTTTTTAGATTGGGTCCCCTCCCACTTTCCTTCTGATGGCTATAGCTTAGCCTTTTTTGATGGCACAGCCCTCTTTGAACACGCAGATCCACGTCAAGGGTTTCATCCCGATTGGCAAAGCTATATCTTCAACTATACAAGACATGAAGTGCGCTCCTTTCTTTTCAGCAGCGCCGCTTTTTGGATCGACAAATACCATGCCGATGGTCTGCGCGTCGATGCAGTCTCTTCCATGTTATACCTAGATTATTCTCGCAAGCCTGGTGAATGGGTCCCCAATCGTCATGGAGGTCATGAAAATTTAGATGCGATCTCTTTTCTGCAAGAGCTTAACACTCATCTTTATAAAATGTTCCCTCACATACAGATGATTGCAGAAGAGTCCACTGCATGGCCTAAGGTGTCACGTCCCACAACACAGGGAGGACTAGGTTTTGGTCTCAAATGGAATATGGGATGGATGCATGATACTCTCAAATATTTTGATAAAGATCCCATCCACAGAAAATATCATCATCAACAGCTGCTTTTTAGTATGTACTACTTTTTCAACGAAAATTTCACCCTTTCTTTATCCCATGATGAAGTGGTCTATGGAAAAAAATCCTTGCTGAGCAAAATGCCGGGAGACGAGTGGCAAAAATTTGCTAATTTAAGACTCCTGTATAGTTACATGTTCACACATCCAGGTAAAAAACTCCTCTTTATGGGAGGAGAGCTAGCTCAGTGGCACGAGTGGAACCATGAAACTGCTTTGGATTGGTATTTGCTACAATATCCCTCGCACCAAGGGATTCAAAAACTTCTCAAAGATTTAAATAGACTCTATCAACAAGAAACTGCTTTATATGAACAAGATTTTAACCCTGCAGGTTTTGAATGGGTCTCCTTGCATGATCATGAACATAGTGTGATCGCCTTCTCAAGAAAGGGATTAAACCCTCTAGATACTCTCCTTATCATCTTTAATTTTACACCTGTTCCCAGATATAATTATCTTCTTGAGATCAAAACAAAAAGCTGCTGGATCCCCATCTTTAATAGCGATGCGAGCATTTATGGAGGGAGCAATCTGTTGCATTCTCCAAGCTTTAAATCTTCTGAGCAGCCCCCCTATACACTCACGCTGACACTTCCTCCTTTAGCGATGATGATCTTCAAACAAAAACTCTAAAAAGCTTTTAAAAGAAGGCTAGAATACTCATGCAGCGTATAGGTGAGCTGCACGATTTTTGGCTCCTCTCCTATTTCAAAAGAGTCCATCGGCGACTGTGCAAACGTATCAACGATGATATGCCATGCCTTCCCTTCTGGCGGTGAGGGAATCTCTACTTGATGTATCCGATTTGTAGCATTAAACATCACATAGAGATCTTCGCGTGTCTCTTTATCGATGATGGTACATGCAAGTAGTGCAGGCTCCTCTTCCCAACGAGGTTGATAAGGGTGCACCCCATGCCAAATCACTTCATCAGCCCCAAGAAATGTCTCTTTTTTTAAGAGAGGATGCTCATGACGAAAATGAATCATTCTTCTGACAAAACGATATAAGGCATGATGTTTCTTTAACTCATCCCACAAGAACCAGTTGATCTTTCCATCTTGACACCAGGTGTTATTATTTCCCCCTTTAGTATGTCCATATTCATCTCCCATCAGTAACATCGGAACACCTCGGGAGAGCATGAGTGCCAAAATCATATTTTTCATCTGTCTAAAACGGAGCCCCAAGATATTGAGATCGTCTGTATCTCCTTCAACACCATGATTCCAGCTCAGATTAGAGTTGGTGCCATCATGATTGCTTTCACCGTTAGCAAGATTGTGCTTTCGATTGTAGGAGACTAAATCGTAAAGAGAAAATCCATCATGTGCTGTAATAAAATTAATACTTGATTGAGGCGTTCTTAAAGGAAATACCCCTTGCGATCCACAGAAACGATGAGCAAACTCATTTTTGCTATAATCATCCCCTTTAATAAACCGCCTAATACTATCGCGATATTTTCCATTCCACTCCGACCATCTCTGCTCATGGGGATAAAAACCACCTAACTGATACCCGCAGGCAGCATCCCAAGGTTCTGCAATGAGTTTTGTTTTAGCCAGAATCGGATCATCACTTAAAGAAGCGACCAAAGAAGACATGGGCAAGAGATTCCCTTGCATATCCCGGTTAAATACGGTGGCTAAATCAAAACGAAATCCATCGATATGCATTTCTGTCACCCAATAATGTAAGCAATTTAAAATGAGCTGATGCATGACAGGATGGTTTGTATTTAACGTGTTGCCACATCCTGTATAGTTGGTGTCGACACCATGGCTCAGTAAATAATAAGTGACACGATCAATACCTACGAAGGATAAAAGCTTATCCTCACTCCGTTTCTCTCCTGTATGGTTAAATACAACATCCAGAATCACTTCAATACCATGACGATGGAGTTCCCTCACCATCGTTTTAAATTCATTAAGAGCGCTCCCCAGCTGACTACTTGTGGCATAACGCTGCATAGGAGAAAAGAAATTTAATGAAGAATAACCCCAAAAATTAAAGAGAGGTTTTTTTGTTTCCGGATGAACTCTTGGGTTGGCACATTCATTAAATTCATGAATGGGGATCAGTTCAACAGCATTCACACCAAACTCGAGAAGATAGGGGATTTTTTCAACAAGACCTAGATAAGAACCTGGATACTTCACTTGACTTGATACATCTTGTGTAAATCCACGCACATGCATTTCATAAATGACAAGATCTTTGAGTTTTAGGCGAGGGAAAGAAACACCTTGCCAGTCAAAAGGAGGCATCTCCATAAGCACCCCTTTAGGAGTATAGCGCTCCCTACCCGCTTCCCAACGATTGTCTGCATCCAAAATTTTTGCATAAGGATCGACTACAAGATGATGCGGATCAAAATAATGAGGGCTATTATGGCAGCCTTCCACACGATATCCGTAAAGTAGAGGTAGCTGTAATCCTTCGACAAAGAGATGCCAAATATGTCCTGTTTTATGTTTTTCAGGATCCATGGGGACACGGGCGATGATCTCTTTGGAAGTCGCATCCATCAAACATAATGTCACATGTCTTGCATGTTTTGAAAAGAGAGCAAAGTTGACACCTCCTTTCTCAATAGTAGCACCTAAAGGAGTAGGTTTACCCAGTTTAACGTACTTGGAATCCATTAAGAAAAAACACCCTGTATTTTTCTTTTTATAATTTCCTTAATATGATTAATTTGATTTAATTGTAAAACAATTCATCAGGGGAAAACTCATTTTATGGCAGTATTAGGTGTGGATGGCAAGCTCCGATGTTTTGGAGGCTCTTTCACCAAGGAATTTTATGGTGATTATCATGATCATGAATGGGGCATCCCCGTCCATGAAGAGCGTCTTTTGTTTGAAATGCTCATCTTAGAAGGAGCCCAAGCAGGTCTTAGCTGGGAGACGGTGCTCAAAAAACGTAAATCCTATCAAAAGGCTTTTCATCATTTTGACCCTCAGAAAGTAGCTGCTATGACAGATGACACACTGGAGGCATTATGCCTTGATCCCTCCATCATCCGTAATAGACTAAAAATCTTTTCTGCACGTCAAAACGCGCGGGTATTTTTAAAAATCCAAGAAGAGTTTGGATCTTTTGATCGTTATCTGTGGGGATTTGTAAACCATACTCCTATCATAACCTCTAGAAAATCTTTAAAAGAACTCCCTACAACAACAGCTGAAAGCGATGCTCTCTCCAAAGATCTAAAAAAACGAGGGATGAATTTTGTGGGATCTACCATCATCTATGCGTATATGCAAGCTGTCGGTATGGCTAACGACCATCTAATTGACTGCTGGCTCCATCATGCTCCAGCTCCCCGACAATAATCACTTCTTCTTCCACACCTGCATGAATTTTAGAAATGACCTCAGAAATCACCTCTTGCACCAGCTCTTCTAACATCGCTGAATATTTTTTAAATTCAGGCCACACCACTTCCTTCATCAAAGCAGGAGTCACACGCACCATCGTAGTCGTATGTTTTTGCCTTGCATAACGATAGGGACGGAGTTCATATTTATGACAAATCGCCAAAAAAAGCTGTTTTTTCCAGCGACTATCTGTCCTGACAGAATATTCCAGTGGAAAAGCCTTCTGCTTGCCTAAAAGACGCTCTTTAGCAAGAAAAGCTGCGTGCTTCTCCCCTTCTGTTTTGGCGCCAGCAATCAAAGCTTCTACTTTTTTGATTTTATCAGATAAGCTCACACAAAATCCATGGCTCTTGCTTGAGCCCGTTTTTCTTTATAGAGTAGACGAGGATCTTGATTGAGCTCTCCCTCTGCTTTGGCAGCAAGCTGCCCACATCCACCGCTGACATCCTGAGCTCTACTATAACGTATAGGAGCAGGGGTGCTGCGATCACTCAAATACTTTTGAAAAGCTGTTAGCGCCTCTTCTTGTGAGGGCTTCATCCTTAACCCAGGAAAATGGTTGATAGGAATTAAATTCACTTTGACTTTAAGACCATGGATAAACTTTATAAGTCTTTTTGCATCCTCTAAAGAGTCATTGACACCTGCGATCATCACATATTCTAGTGTGATCCCATAACGTGAAGGAGCAGGATATTCCAGCAAAGCTTTTTTAAGTTTTTCTAAAGGATACTTGCGGTTGATGGGCATCATCTGGCTACGTGCTGCATCATCGGCTGCATGTAAAGAGATCGCAAGTCTGACTGGCAACTCTCTTCCTAACCGATAAATTTCAGGAATCAATCCTGATGTAGAAATTGTTACCTTGGACTTAGAGAGTTTGAAGCCGTTAGGGTCAATCATCACACGGCAGGCTTTGACAACTTCTTCATAGTTATCTAACGGCTCTCCCATACCCATAAAAACAACATTAGAAATTTTACGCTCTTCACCTTTCTCTTGAAGGATCTGATTGGCGATGAGAATTTGTGACAAGATTTCTCCAGAAGAGAGATTTCTTTTAAAACCCATTTTTCCTGTTTGACAAAAGGAGCACCCCATACGACAGCCTACCTGGCTGCTAAGACACAGCGTCACACGATCGTCATAAGGCATAATCACCATCTCCAAAAGGAGTTGATCTTTTGTTTTAAGCAACAGCTTTTCACTACCATCTTGCGAGGGTAATCGAGCATGGATACCCAACAAATTCCAATCAAAACTCTCTAAGAGCTTGTCACGTAGTTGTTTGTTTAGATTGGTAAAAGAGTGAGGGTCTAAAACTTCTTTTTGAAAGATCCACTGATAGACTTGTTTGCCATTATAAGCAGGAAGGTTCTGCTCCTCAAACCACTCCCCCCAAGCGCCCAGAGAATAATCTAGTGCAGAAGGTTTATCCGTAGGTAATATAACTAGTGGCATAGAGGATCTCTTAATGAAAATTGAAGGTAATATTATACGCTTGCTACTATTTCCTCTATAGGAAAGAAATCCTTAGCTAACATACACTTTCAAAACAACTTTCAAAAAAGGATTTTAAGATGATTCAAAAAATTCCTGTAGGTATTTTAGGGGCCACAGGCACAGTAGGACAAAAATTTATTGAACTCCTCGCCCATCATCCTTGGTTTGAAATCACCGCTTTAGCAGCTTCCGAACGCTCTATAGGAAAACCTTACAAAGAGGCTGTGATAGGACCTCTCTTTATCGACCTACCTCCTTCTCTTGCTAGGATGCCCATTGTAGCCTGCACCCCTAACCTCCCTTGTCAAATTGTTTTTTCAGGCTTAGATGGCTCTATCGCAGGCACTATCGAAAAGGAGTTTGCACATGCTGGATATCTTGTTGTTTCCAACTCTAGCGCACACCGTATGGATCCCACGGTTCCACTACTCATTCCTGAAATTAATCCTCACCATTTAGAACTTTTAAAAAAACAATCCTTTAACAATGGGGCTATCATCACCAATCCCAACTGCTCTGTCATAGGTATTGCCATGGCCTTAAAACCCCTCATCGATGAGTGGGGCGTTTCAGAAGTACACGCTGTCACTTTACAAGCGATTTCAGGCGCCGGATATCCTGGAGTTGCAAGCCTTGATATTTTAGATAATGTCATTCCTTACATCGTCAATGAAGAAAAGAAAATAGAAACAGAACCTTTAAAAATTTTTGATGATCCCAATCTAAAAATCAGCGCCCAATGCAACCGTGTTGCGGTCACAGATGGACATCTTGCCTGTCTTTCTCTACGTTTAAAAAAACCCGCTCATGCTGAAGAGGTCATCGCTGCATGGCAACATTTCTCTGGAGAGCCTCAGCACCTACAGCTTCCTACAGCACCAAAACATCCTCTTCTCTATTTAGATCATCCTTTTCATCCACAGCCTAAGCTACACCGCTTTTTAGAAAAAGGGATGTGCGTCTCTATCGGTAGGCTACAAAAGTGTCCTTTGCTAGATTGGAAGTTTATTCTTTTATCACACAACACAGTGAGAGGTGCAGCAGGCTGCGCGATCTTAAATGCAGAACTGATGGTAAAAAAACATCTGCTCACTCCTAAAGAGTTAGCCACTGCTTTTGTGCCATCTCTTTAGTATAGTAGGAGATGATAAAATCAGCGCCAGCTCTTTTAATCCCCGTTAAAATCTCTAGAGCAGCATTTTTTTCATTCATCCACCCCTTCTCTGCAGCCGCTTTAATCATCGCAAATTCTCCACTTGTATGATAGGCCGCAAGAGGTATATGAGGATAAGCTGTTTTCACACGGTAAATCACATCCAAATAGGCATGGGCTGGTTTCACCATGAGCATATCTGCCCCTTCTTTGACATCAAGCTCTACTTCACGCAGCGCCTCACGAGCATTGGCGTTATCCATCTGATGGGAGCTTCTATCCCCAAAGCTAGGAGCACCTTCTGCTGCCATACGAAAAGGACCATATAAAGAGGAGTGGTATTTCACAGAATAACTTAAAATAGGAAGATGAGAATACCCAGCACTATCTAATCCATGACGAATCGCTTTCACCATCCCATCAATCATACCACTAGGGGCTACAACATCCACACCAGCTTTGGCATGACTCACCGCTTGACGTATCAGCAGCTCAAGTGTTTGATCATTATCTACATCCCATCTTCCATTTCTTTCATGGAGCACACCACAGTGTCCATGGTCCATATATTCACAGAAGCAAAGATCAGAGATGATGAGCATCTTGGAAGACTTTTTTTTAATCCTACGGATAGCCTCCTCAATGATCCCCTCTTCTCCATATGCGTAGATCCCTTTGTCATCTTTATGTTGAGGCACACCAAAAAGAATCACTGCATGAATCCCCAGCTCTAATAGCTGATCGATTTCTTCCTTCAAGCAGTCAAGAGGAATCTGATCATGTCCCGGCATAGAGAGTATCGGCTGCCGAACACCTTGCCTCCCCTTAATAAATAAAGGTAATACTAAATCTTTTACACTGAGCTGCGTCTCACGTATTAACTCTCTCAGCATCGGATGGGAACGGAGCCTCCTCAAACGAAGATCTGGTAATAAAGATTTTACCTCTTGATAACGGGATGCTGTATCCATGAATATCCTCCTCCTATGTTTGCCTTAAATGCCTTTTCAGACTATCCTATTGGCCCATTTATTTAAAAACTCTTGAAAGTCTTATGGCAGCAGTATTTCAGGCTCATGCAACATCTTCTGTGATAGCTCAAGCAGAGCAAGCTCTAAAGCCCTATGCAGGGCAAAGCATGACTGATAAAAAAATCCAAGAGGTCATGCAAATATTATCTAAGATTTCTCCAACAGAAGCGTCGCCTCCAGAGGCGTTGCCATCGGTACAAGACACTGCAAAAAATGAGCAAAAGTTTTTTAAACTTATACGACTTAACCTGACACAGATGCAAGCAGCGCTGCAAGAAAACCCACAAAGACCCATCTATTTCCCTCAGAATCTTGTTGCAACCCTTTCTCGTATAGCACACTCCTATATACAAACCTCTCCTCTTAAACAAAAAGGGTCGTTTGGAGCTTTGGCATTCCTGCCTCTTGCAGATCAAAATTATGTCGTTAAAAGCCCTACTAGGGGCTACGATAATGTACATATCAACGAAATCAGACATCTGCAGAGCTTACCTGATCACCCAAATGTGATTGCATTTTGTGGAATCATCACCCAACCTGATCAAAGATTGTACATTGTGCTAGAATATATGCCAGACGGTGATCTAGGTTCCTTACTTCGCACCTCATCGTTGGAGAAATCAGAGATTGATACCATCCTTTCCCAAGTTATGGGAGGTATACAGCATCTCCATGCTCATGGTGTGATCCATTGTGATATGAAGCCTGAAAATGTCGTTGTCAGGAAAGATCCTTTAGAGGTTAAGATCATCGATTTTGGGATTTCTACCTATCATCCCCCAGAAACTGATGCGTTTTTGACCATCCAATTCCAAGGCTCTCCTCTCTCTTTGTCTCCGGAATATGCCCTCCCTTCAGCGAGAAACGCTGACAATCGCCGTCTCTATCTCATGTCACCAAAAATGGACATTTGGGGGTTAGGATGTCTACTATTTAAAATGATAAGCCCTAAGCCTGCCGATTATGCTTTTGCGATACCTTATGGGTTTGTTGTTGCAGTGGGACGAGACTTTTTCTCTGATGCGAAGTCCAGTAAAGACTCTTTCAAAGCCGTTTTACAAATATTCCGTATCCCTGATCTAAACGAGCGTATCAATGGAGTCATTCATAGTATTGTGAATCCTGTACTTACTGAAGAGGCTCTTAAGGTGTATGTCTCCTTCATGGAGGCTTGTTTTAAGATCAATCCCGAGGAGAGATCTTCTATTAATGCTCTTGTAAGGAATTTTTCAGACTTACTACACCATCCTCAGCAACCTAAAAAATAAATTGGATAAGATCTTATGGCAGCAGCTTCTTCTAATATAGTACATGGATCTGTTTTACAGCAGATGAGCACATTCTCTTTAGGTTCTTCTTCGTCAGATTTACCTAGAATATCTCAAGCAGAAGAAACTCTAAAGCCCTATGCAGGGCAAAGCATGACGGTTGAAAAAATCCGAGAAGTGCTGCAAAAATTATCTGAGATTTTTCCAACAGTAGCGCCATCGGTACGTGAGCGCGCTGTAAAAATTGAACAGAAGTTTGTTGAACTCCTAAGCTTTAACCTGAGACAGATGCAAGCGACGCTGCAAGAAGAGAGGCCCATCTATTTTCCTCATGATCTTGTTAACATGCTCTCTAGTATAGCATGCTCGCATGTACGGATCTCTGCTTTTGAACAGCAGGGTGGGTTTGGAACTTTGACGTTCATGCATGTTGCAGATCAAAAGTATGTCGTTAAAAGCCCTATTAAGGGTAAGGAAAAAGTGCATAACAGAGAAGTCAGCCATCTACTCAGTTTATCTCCTCACCCAAATGTGATTGGATTTTATGGCATCCTTCCCCTACCGGATCAACCCCCTCAAATTGTGTTAGAGTATGCGCCAGATGGCGATCTATATTCCTTGTTAGAGAGACAAAAATGGCTAACACCATCAGAAATTGGTACCCTCATCTTGCAAATCATGCGTGCTATAAAGCATCTACATGATCACCGTATCATTCATCGTGATGTAAAGCCGGAAAATGCAGTTCTCAGGAAACACCCTCAATGTCCTGAGTATCCTGAAGGCTTGCAAGTTCAACTCATCGATTTTGGGCTTTCCTTTTCTCATCCCCCAGGCACTGACTTACTCACCACCAAAATAGAAGGATCTCCTCACATTTTTCCTCCAGAATATTTCTTTCCTAAAGGCAAAAACTCTGAAAATAAAGCTCTCTTTCTCATTTCACCAAAAACAGATGTTTGGGCTTTGGGATGTCTCATGTTTACAATGTTAAGCTCTGATTATCATCTATATCATGCTCTTGCCCGTAGGCTAAAACCAGACCCTTTCTCTGGTTTGAGAGCCACTCAAGATACAGACAAACTCTATAAAGCGGCTCTAAAAACACTCTCTGCTCCTAATCTACAAGAGCGTATTAATACAGTCATTAAGAAGTTGGTGGGGCGTGCATCTATTGCGCCCCCTCGTGAAGTGTATGCTCCCTTCATGCAGGATTGTTTCCAAGTCGATCCCGATGAGAGATCTTCTATCGATGCTCTTGTAAATAAATTTTCAGCATTGCTAGCTCCTCAAGAACCTCCAAAATAATTTTGGATATTGATTTTTTTTGACACAATCTTTAAAACACCTTCTCGTTTTCTAGCTGATACTATGTTCTCAATAAGTTTTAAATCTTACTAGCAATATTAAGGAAATGTTATGGCAGCAGCTCCTACTCTAAGACTCCCAGCTCTACGTTCCCACGTACCCCACCCATCAACGGAAGATTTGTCACCTGGTAATGACAATGGAGCCGTAGATAAGAGCCGTATTGACGTAAGATTTGCAGCACTTGTTACATCACCCACATCACATTTAGAAGCAGCCCGGGATTATCTTCGATCACTTTCAGGACCGGTAGATATTACTAGAATTCAAGAAATCAGACAGCAGTGTCTATCCACACTTAAACCTCCTCTTGATGATCTACGGAGAAACACGTTTTACAAGGTGGTAGAAATCAATTGCAACGCAATGGTTGCAATGTTGCAATCGTCCTCTACTGTATACTTTCCTGAGAACTTATGGCTGTTAGCTTCTCTTGTTGCTCGTTTCACACCTACAATACAACCTTTTAGCACAGATCTTGTGCCCGCAAAAAAAACTTTTCCTGTCCACGTGATCTTTCCAGATCTCACTCATCTTGTTGCCAAAGCAGCAGACGCCTTCGAAGAACGTGAAAGCAAGGCTTTCTTTCACCTGCCGCCTCATCCAAATATCGTCTCTTTTTATGGAGTATTTGATCTAAACATACGCCCCTCGCCTACTCGAGTACTAGGGATGCAATTCTCGCCACATGGAGATCTTTTGACATATTTAAACAAAACCAGTTATCTTTCTCCCATGGAAGTGTTCCACACAGCTGCCCAAGCAGCTTCTGCCGTAAACCATCTACATGAGCATAAGATAATCCATCGTGATATTAAGCCTGAAAATTTTGTTCTTGAGGAGGAAGGTGGTGATCTCAAACTCATTGATTTTGAAATGAGTCAACCATTTGGACAATATTACAAATACTATGAAGGCACTGCGAGGTATCTATGTCCAGAGCATGTTGCATTCTATATGGAACCTATTGGTATTCAAAGCTGTTCTCAAGAGATAAAACCAAGTAGTGATATTTGGTGTTTGGGTCATCTATTTGCATCACTTCTAAAAATGAAGCATAACGATGTCCCAGGTATGCTAGCAAACAACACTAACGTAGAAGATTCACAAATTCCTCCTTTACTCAAGGAGCCTAATCTTCAGCAAAACATTCATACGATTATCGATGATGTCATTGCTGCACATGCCCATAATGGGAAGCCCTTACAAGATTTTGGAGCTCTGACAAAACGTTGTCTATCCGTGAATCCTAAAGAGCGCCCTTCTGCAAGCGATGTCGATAAAGAAACGAAAAAAATCCTCGCCTCTCTGACAAAATAAAGTATAAGAGAGGAGACGAAAGCTCCTCTCTAAAGATGATCTACCTTGTCGCTTCAGAAGCTGTGATATCTTCTGAAAGATTTGCTCCTTCTTGCATCATATTCTCAGCAATTTCTTCTAGCTCCGCTTCTGCTGATGCTACCATATCCGCTGCATTGTCCTTTTGCTCTTGGGCAGCTTCTTGAGCTTTTTTCTTAGCTTCTTCTGCTTGCACGACCACTTGCTCTGTGATAGAAGCCTGTTCTTTACTTTTTGCATGCACACCTGTGTAGGCTAGCATCAGGGCAACAAAAACAGATAAACTACTTTTTAATTTGATTTGCATAAATACCTCAAGGGTTTTTTAATTGAATCATACTCTTGGAAAATTAATCCAATTGAATACTTCTTATAAATGGATAGTAAATGAAAGAGATACTAATTGCAATCAATTTGTACTCTTAAGGCCCTGATGTACCTTGAGTTGGAAGGAAATAGCGCTGGTACCTCAGCTCCTGATGGTTTTTCCAAGGGCAATAGGTATTGGCAAACTCCACCCTTTCAGCCAGTGGAGGATGACTACTTCTCCAGATCTTATAGATGGGTCCCGGCCGAGGATTCGCTAAATTTTCTTCCTGCAAGACAATAAAAGCTTCTCCAGCTGCCTGATTATTACGGGTGAGCTCTAAGCCAAAACGATCCGCCTCATGTTCTAGATGACGAGACATGAGATTAAAGAACGGCAAAGAAAGAAGTGTCAGTAAACTCAGTAAAAATATGAGTAAAGGTAAAGAGGCGATATTATATAAATGCTTGAAACCCCAAAACTTAGGATATCGCCGTAAGAGAAAGTGAGAAAGAAGGTAGAGTAAATAAAAGATAACAAAGCTACTTATAGAAAAATAGAGCATATACCACCAAAGATGATGGAGCACATAATGCCCCATTTCATGCCCCATCACAAAGAGAAGCTCCTCTTTGCTCAGCCTGTTGATCGTGGTGTCCCAAAGAACGATCCTTCCTGTCTTGCCAAAGCCTGTAACATAGGCATTTAACATATTCGTCTCTTGACTTTTGTTCACCTCAAAGACACGACCCCCTTCAATCCCCGCCCGGCTGGCTAGCTGTAAAATTTCTTTTTCCAAACGCTTATCTTGCATCGGGGTAAACTGATTAAACAAAGGATCTATCCAAATAGGTTCTATAAGCAAAGAAAAAAAAGTGATGGCAATATTCACAAGACTTCCATAGATCCACCATCTTTTAGGACTCTTTTTTAAAAAAAGATAAAAAATCCATGCAAAAGCTAACACGCCGACAAGAGTGATAAAAAAACTTTTGACATCATCTTTAAACCACTGTGTAAGTGGTTGGTTGGATAACTGATAGGCATGCTGCCTGATGTACTCAACATAGAAATCAAAGGGCAACATCAATAAATGATAAAGACAAGTAAATATAGTGAGGTATAAACTGATGGCAAAAAACCATTTTTTACCCTGATGGGAACACCATGCAGAGAGCTTAGCGCTAAACCTTTGAATAAAAAACAGTAAAGGAATGCCTAGGGCCAGACATTGTCCAAGAGTCCATAGGATATTACCGCTACGATAATACTGCATCGCTAGTGCACTGGCTTCTGGAACGACAACATGGGCACAATCTGCAATCAGCATAACAACCATCCGGTTTTCATTATAAACCTCTTATTATCTTAAATGAAAAATTTAAATCTTCTAAAAATTGACAGAATTAATAAAAAAATAGATACTAAAATTAATAATGTCTAATTAATAATATGCGCTTATCCCATATATTGCTTGCTGTACTCACGATTTTTATTTGGGGATTTAACTTTGTTCTCATTAAAGTCGGCCTTTTAGGAATGCCTCCTATATTCCTTGTATGTTGCCGCTTTTTTCTCTCCTGTTTTCCCGCAATTTTCTTTATCAAAAGACCCGCCGTTCCCTTTAAAAAGGTAGTGGCTTACGGCCTTGTGATGTTTGCTTTACAGTTCGCGCTATTATTTTCAGGGATGCATTTAGGAGTCTCACCAGGACTAGCGGCTTTAGTGTTACAAGCCCAAGTCTTTTTTATCACCTTTCTTGGCGTTGTCATTTTAAAAGAGAAACTACGGTTAGCACAAATTCTAGGCGCACTCATAGCTTTTTCTGGCATCGGATGTATTGGGTTGAACATGGGAGGAGAGATGACCCTTACTGGGTTTTTACTCATCATCAGCGCTGCTGCCGTGTGCGCTCCTGGTAATGTCATTTCAAAAAAAATAGGTCCTGTGAACATGCTTTCTCTTGTTGTATGGAGCAGTTTAGTTGCTTGGCCTCCTTTGCTCATCGCCTCTTTATGGTTAGAAGGTCCTGCAGTGATTCTTGAGAGTTTACAGACTCTGTCATGGAAATCCGCAGGGGCTGTGTTATATATCACCTACTTATCTACCCTTTTTGGCTTTTCGATGTGGAATCGTTTGATCCACCGCTATACTCTAGGCACCATCGCCCCTTTCTCTCTTTTATCTCCCGCTGTGGGGATGTTAGGTTCTATTCTCGTCTTTCATGAACCTCTGTATTCATGGAAAATCTTAGCAGGCTCTCTGATTATTCTAGGACTTGGAATTAACCTTGTCGGCATGCGTAGAGTGACTGTAGAAAACATTCAAGACAACTAAGCTTTTGGCTTGCCTTTTTTTCTTGCTTATCCCACAGTTTCCACCCGTACGTTTTTTTAACCTTTAAGGAGTTTTTATGGCCGCAGCAACACGTTCACATCGAACTACTACCACCACAAGTCACATCCCTGTACCTCGCAAGAATTCTTCTCAAGGAGTATCTTCTACACTACAAGCACAGATCACCGCCTTAGAAACAGAACTCTCTTCTCTAAAAGCAGAAAACTCTTCACTAAAATCCTCTGTGGAGCAACTACAACCTCTTTCTCTTGAAAAACGCCTCCAGCCTTACTTTCAATTGCTTGAAAATCACGCGAGTGTCTTAGGACCTAACGGTGATTCTACTCAAGGTGAAATTCAAATCCTCACCGATCTTGAAACCATCAGAAAGATTGAAGAAAGCACAGGACAAAAGGTAGGCATTTTAGCAGAAAACCATTGGCAAATATGGATCTGTGATGCCGTCAGATTCCCCAATGGTAAAGAAGGAGTCTATGGAAGGTTTGTCTGGAAAAATACTCTCAATAATAATGGTTTTTCAGGAGCAGCCATTTTACCTTATACACCTGATGGTAAAATCCTTTTGATGGCTATATACCGCCATGCAACAAGACAGTGGGAACTAGAATTGCCAAGGGGATGCTCTTCTCCGGACGAACTCGCAAAAAAAACAGTGATAAGAGAGCTACAAGAAGAAACAGGAGCTATTGCTGATGACATCTCACCTCTTGGGACCACATGTGCAGATACAGGCTGTCTTATAGGGCTTAACCTCCTTGCCATGGTGAAGGTACAAAGCTATGGCCCTACTCAGCAAGACCCTGCAGAGACAGGATCTCGGCTCTATACTTTTACAGAACGTGAGCTACAAAAAATCATCAAAAATGGAGAGGTAGAACTCACTCTTCATGATAGTAAAAAACAGAAAGTTTTCTGTAGAGATCCTTTTCTACTCTCTGCTCTTTATCTTAAACAATTAGGTGAAAAGCCTCCTGAAAACAAAAGCTGTTTAACCCGTGTTGCAACAAAGATCTATCATCTCTTCTTTGGTGATTCCAAAGACGTTCTCCCTTCCTAAAGATCCGATCGTTGCAGACATATTCACCTCCGTTTTGTTGTGAGGTGAATATTTTTTTAAATTAAATTAATTCTTTTGTGATATGATCCCAAAACGTGTGACAAACTTACAAATGAGAAATGATTATGAATAAAATGTGGCTCATAGCGGGTGTGCTTTGTTTGAGCGTAGGAGCAACAGCTGCATCCAATACCGTAGATAACCAAAATTCTTGTGAAGATACCTTTCTTGCAGCATCTGGCAAGAATAAAAAGCATTCTCCTGATAGGCAAAAAAATGAAGAGCAGAAAGAGGCAATGCCTTCGTTTTTACAATTGGGTGGTGACTACACTTATGTCTCGTTTAAACCGGCAGGATTACCTTCGTTTCATGGAAATCTTGGAGGTGCACAGGTGTCCTATGAATATAAACGCATGGATTCTTTTTATGGAGCACTAACAACTGATTGGAAACAAGGTCATATGCATGGAACAGATGGAAAACGTCATCTGCTTTACATCGATGTACAAGAACGGTTTGGTTATACAGCTACTTGTGCGCAAGAGAAAGTGATGTTCACCTTCTTTACAGGTCTTGGATATCGCCACCTAGGACACAAGTTCATACCCTCAACAGGATCTGTTCTTTATTTTAGATATAATGAACTCTATGTTCCTGTGGGAGTGCTTGCAGATTTTGTTGCAGCCTCGTGGTTTACTTTGAAATTAGAGTTTACATGGATGCCTCAAGTGTATCCCACTGTATCTATCGTTCCTTTAAAAGGAGCAAGATGGATCCTTACAGAACAACTTGCGAACTTTTATGGCAGCATACCTCTTGATTTTACCCTTACAAAAGGTAAAACTTTCCATCTTGTTATAGAACCTTTTTATGAGCGTTGGAAAGATGGTCATTCTACAGCAAAAACATCTACAGGGATTCCTCTAGGATTACCTGGAAATACTTATAACTTTTGGGGAGTGAACGTCAATTTTGGCTTTCAGTTTTAACTCTAATTTAATAACAATTTAACAAAGGAGCCGCTATTTCCTTATTCATCGTAGGGAAATGGCGCGCGGGTAAAAGGATGAAGCATTTTTTAAGTTTAGTTCTCAGCATATCTTCCGCCTTTCTTTTTGGAGACGATAGCGCAACGATCTTTTCAAAGGATAGGCTTGTTCAATTTTATGATGAATTTCTTCTTGAAGAGAAACTCTATTTATCTGAAGCAGGTGTAGGGTCTTATGGAGGAGTATATGATCCATTTACCCCACCTCCAAATCCAGCCGCACCTCCTTTTAAAAGCGGTTATCTTCCGATGGCGCTTGTCAATCAGAGTGGCTATCCAGATAGTCAAGTCTATGTTCTCGTCACAGGTGATCTCACGGACGGAGCTACCCAAGCCTGGGGTCAAGTGGATACCTCTCCTGGGTCTAATTTTGGTGTTGCTTCTTTAGTTGTTGCAGCCACAGGACAAAATGCTACGCAGTTTAGTTGCACCTTATCACAACTGCCAAGCTATAACGCAGGAAATGGTAACACAGGACGTGTACTTTACCTTCCACAAATTACAAGCGGGCTGGTGTGGTTCTCCATAGGAGAAGCGCTGAGTATGACCGTCAATGGTAATTCCATTGTACACCCTAGCTATACAACCACTACAACCAATTTTGATACTTTTGAGATGACCTATTTACTCTCTGGTGATCCACAAGTATCCGTGGATACGACAGCAGTGAGTGCCTTTTCAATTCCTTTGTATGCCTATTTGTCTGGAGCTACAAGTGTCAGCGCTAACTCAGGGGTATACCAACCAAGAAGTTATATCATGGAGCAGCTAGAAAGTGCTTTTGCAAGTGCTACAGAATCTTCTCAATGGAGTAATCTGGTATTAAAAAATGGTAGCACAGTGTTGCGTTGCTTATCCCCAGGACAAGCGATTTCTGCATCTTTATTTGATGAGAATTATCTCAATAATTCGGCATCTTATGGCTACAGTTATCTCAGCAATCTTCTTACTTATTACAACACCCATGCATTAAGTATGACAGTAGGCGTCACGGTGCCTTCAACTGCCACCTACAACTATACAGGAAGTGCGACTGGTAACATATTTAGTTTTACTAGCACTAACGGCGGACCTTCAGTGACCTTTGAGGCTTTTGCTAATGGTCCTCCTTATACTAGTTCTACAACTTATAACATCCTTGAAGGTTTAAACCTTGTTAATCCTATTACCCAGCCAACGGCTGGTACTGCTGCCGATGCGGTGAGCAAATTATTTGAAGAAGCCATTGTTGCAGGAATCCTTCCTACAACAAATACGGTTGTTTTAAGCTCTTTAGTTGCTAATCAATCAAGTTACTATAAAGTCAATGCGAATTTGAGCTCTCCTGGAGGAACTACAGGACCCTGGTATGATCTGTATTCTAAGGTGTTGCATGAGTTCGGGTATATTTATACCTATGCCTATGATGACGCCCTATGGCCACAAGTCTTATTAGGCGCGCCATTTACAAATAATTCTACCTATGTAGGTATTACAATACGTAACTCCCAGTAAACTGCTATAAAAGTAAAAAGGCACCTTTTTGTACAAAAGGTGCCTTTTTTTTGTAATCACTAGGTTACAATACAAGCCTTACTTAAGATGCTTGCTAATAAGCCCTGCAATTTTCATCATATCTACAGGACGAGAACCAAGAACTTGTGCAAGTTTTGCATCCGGCACAATCATTCTTCTGTTTTTTGTATCTTGGCACTTACGTGATTTAATATAAGCCCATAATTTTTTAACAACTTCTGGACGTGTAGCACTTTTTGCCCCTACAATCGCTTGCAACTCTGCTGATAAAGTGTAAGTCATCTTAGTAAGCCCAGAGGATCTTTTACCACCTTTTTTCTTTGTTGCTTTTTTTGCTTTAGGACGTGCTGCTGCTTTTCTGACTGTTTTTTTAGCTTTTACGCTTCTTTTTACAGTTGTCTTAGCTTTTCTTCTTGTACTAGTTTTTTTAGCGCTAGTTTTTCTTTTTCTTTTTACAACCATAACCTCTAATCCTTCTCATTAGTTTTTAATGCAATATGAACATCATAT
>Ga0364860_10315_pt1 | contig 34404 bp, 29 predicted proteins | sample ExccelAu500001D4_FD_206916 | JGI IMG/M metagenome (GOLD analysis project Ga0364860, IMG submission 206916) | Enriched cells from Trout Bog Lake Hypolimnion, Wisconsin, USA - BchlTB.Aug20.5000.01 .D4 | ecosystem: Environmental > Aquatic > Freshwater > Lake > Hypolimnion/Profundal zone | place: USA...
GCTTCCAAGCCATTTAGATTTAAAGTGCTGATTTCATTTTGTCTTGCAGTTACTTTTAAAACTATTCTACCCATCATGTCATGAACCTCAACAAGGCCATTCATTGGAGAATTAAAATATATATATCCTGTTGTGGGATTTGGATAAATTTTAAAAAATAGTGTGTTATTATGTGTTTCAGGTATTCCCGTCCACTCTCCCGGTGTATTAAACATGAAATAATCATATTTCCCTGGAGTAGAAATGGAATTACTGCTTACTGATACATCATTGATATAACCGCCATAGCCATATATATTGTCATTATAGCTTCCGATGGAACTCAACTGAGCAGATTTACTGCTTTTTATCGGCATATAAGAAATGGCATTCCCTGCAGTGTCATATTGTATCAGAACAGAATTGTATGCATACGCAGGGTTCTTTTCTGTGCCGCTATAGGTCAAGGTATCATGATTGATAATAATTGCATCGTCATAAGAGCATCCAACAATTAGATTACCGTATGCAAAACATAAAGATACGCCCTGCCCCTGCCCCCCGAGTGTATTAATACCTTTCAGCCAGGAGAAAGCGCCGTTACTATTAAATTTGCAAATATAGCTCCCATTCGTGGGGCCGTGTACAATGTCCGAGCCAATAGACACTTGGCCGGAATAGGAACCAATGCCATAAACATTGTCTGAGGCATCTACTGATAATCCGGTTACGCTTTCCGCTGCTGGCCCAGAGATGTGTCCGATCCACAATAGTTTGCCTGTCGAATCATATTTTGCAATAAAACCATCTGCGCCACCACCAAGGCTCGGATTCGTAAAAATATCCTTTGTTAAAAGATATAAATCGCCATTAAACTCTCCTGAAACATAAACATTGCCTTTTGAGTCAGATGTAATTGCCTGAATCTGTGCAGAAGTCGAACGCAAATCTGTATTTATCCATATTGCTTTACCTATACTGTCATATTTGGCGAGGAAAATATCATATTGGTTGGAACTGGCTGACCTGGTAAACGTATCAAATTGAACAGTTCCTACAAATGAGGAAGAGATATATACATGTTGATTTTTGGCGCCCAATATTTGCGATGAAAAGGCTGTACCGCTGCTGGACGTCATATTCTTTGCAAGGCTGGTAAGTATTTTTAAATTGCCTGATGAATCATAGCCTGCAAGGAACAGATTACCATTTGGACTGGTATTAAGAGATTTGCCACCCAAAGTCAGTGGATTATCTTGTGTAGTCCCCAACCCGAAAAGACCACCCAAACCATCGGGCGAGATACTGACGAGATTTGTACTTTTTAAATTAGAACTTTTTTGAACCCAGAGAGCATTTCCTGTTTTAGCCGAAACTCTGAAAACTGCAAAGTCATTCCAGGCTCTCATTGAACTGCTTGGTTTCGCAGAAATATTGCCGATGCTTATTGTTCCATAATAATTGAAGCCGGTATAGCAGTATCCGAAATTATCCACAAAAAAGCCATTCCCCGGCGTAAATATTGCAAAACTATCCTGCCGTGATATATAGTTTATCCAAGAAGTTGTAGTTTGCCCTTTTGTATAATTGACTGTATATAAAATTAATATGGCTATGTAAAGTATTTTTTTTGACATATATTAAAAATTTATAAGCGTAAAGATATGCGATTAATTTTATTCTTGTGTTGTGTCATTTGTCGGGTTAATTTTAAGAAATTAAAAGGTATACATGGTTTTAATTTACCATGCATACCCTGTCCATTGGCATTAAGGACCTACTACAACAAAAGTAGTTGTAGTTGAACCATCATCATTTGTTACTGTCGTGGCATCATTTATAGTCCACTGTTGGCCTGTGGAATTCATAGTAAGCGTGAAAACGCCACTTCCAGAAGGTGCAGGTTCGATAGTAATACATGTAGGGCATAAGCCAGGGTAAAATGGTGCCCCTCCTAAAGTTTGACAACTGTAAGAGACCTGAGGCCCACCAATGTCATACTGCCAGCAAATAGGACACGTTATCTGATAGGTTCCAGACAACCAGCCGCCACCATTTGTGCCACACCCTGGAACAGTAGAAGTGCTGTAAGGATCTAATGTGTCATTAGCGCTTGCTGATAATGCAAACCCTAAAACAATGATGGAACAAAAAATAAGTTTGACAAGAATCGAATTTACTTTTTTCATCTTTTTGTAAGATTAAATTGTTAATAATAAATAGTTTAAGCATTTCAAGGCAGCTTGTCACCTATACAGTCTCATAATCTGGCATTTTTATTATGGCCGTATCTCGTTTCTATTTTTGTGTTATCATTTTTATTTTAGTTTACAACATTATCAGGGATATAGATTTCGGGAACCTCTGGTTCGTACTCTGCCAAGACCAGGTTCAGCAATGGCAGGTTGTTTTTTGTATTGGTAATAGGTATGCTATAAACCGTTTCAAAGCTGTCTATCTGGCGCATATAATAAGTACCAGGGCTGGTTATCGCATTCAGCGACAGTAAAATACATAAAATGGTATCCATAGGTTAAGGCGTTTAGCGATGATTTATTATGCAAAGTTTGGGCGTATGGATCTCTTTAAAGAAACAGCCAATCAGGTTTTGTTAGCATTAAATTGGAGGGATTTGATATTCTATACCATGCAAATAATTCAACCAAAAGTTTGGCGTTGCTTTTATTTGTATATTTACAGTCATTATCTAAGACTACTAGCATATACCGGCATGAAAGGATTGAAAGAATTGGTAAGAATTGTTAGTGAATACAAGGAATCAAGGATTGAAAATATTTACAACCTGAAGACACGCAGAGGCAAACCCAACCGTTTTGCTGATGTTTTCTTGAAAATACAAACTGAGGAAATCTATGATGACGAATCAGCGCTGCAGTACTTGCAAACTATGCCATCGGGGGGCGCGTTCCGATATTTCAAGCACCGCTTTCGCAAACTGTTGTTAAACTCGCTATTCCATATTGATTTTAAAAAAACCGGATATTCTGATTATGCAAAGGCGGAATTTGATTGCAGCATATTGCGGCACCAGGTGTATGTGCTGAGCGCATTTGATGCCAGAAAAACGGCAATAGGCTTAGTCGGGGATATGATGGAGATCGCTGAAAAATTTGAGCTCGCGGATTATATGGCTTATGGGGCCATGTTGCTAAGCAGATATGCTGCTATGACGGGACCAAAAAGCCTATTTAAAAAATATGACACCTTGTATATAGTATGGGCCGCCAGGGAACAAGTTGAAAGGAAAGCGCGCACCTTCCTGAACATGTTAACAATTGAATTCGCAGGTTCAGCAGCTTCAAAACCTGAAATGGCAGAACTATCTTTTAATTATGCCAAGGAAATTGAAAAGGATATAGCTATTTGCCCTACCTGGCAATTACAGTACCATTGGCATTGGCTAATGGGTTATGGCCATTATATAAAAGGAGAACATGAAAAAAGCATTTTAATATGGAAACAATTGGAAGAATACCTAGTAAACAGACCATTGTTCAATAGCAAGACCCGCCTAGGCATCGCACTGACACAACAAATGGTGAACTACCTCGAAACAAGGGATTATAATAACGGGGCAGCTTGTGCAGCAAGATGTTTTGGATATTTCAAGGCCGGGTTTACAAACAGGCTTATATTCCTTGAATATTATTTCCTGCTTTGCATCCAGAACCAGCAATACAAAAATGCTATTATAGCCCATAATATGACCTTGAAGGATAAAAGCTTGAAGGATATGCCAAAATACAACAGGGAGAAATGGATATTGTACCATGCCTGGCTGCACTATATAAAGAGCGTTTCCAGCCTTCGACTCAGCGAAATAGAAGGCGATTTTCACTTGTACAGCTTCTTGAACAAGTTTGACTATTTAAATAAGGATAAAGAGGGATTCAATGCCTCGCTGCTCATTGTCGACATCTGTATCCGTATACATGTTGGTGATAAAGTAATATTAATGGAGAAAATGGCTTCTCTTAAAACGTATAAGAAAAGGTATTTGAAAAAGGACAATGACTATAGAGTTCAGGCGTTTATCCAATTGTTGCTTCTGTGTGAGGAACTAAATTATCAATATCCTGAGATAATTATCAAATCACAGATTTTGTTCAGCAAACTTCAACTTGCTCCTCTAATAAATACTAACAATTTTGAAGGTTTGGAAGTAGTTCCATTTGATAAAGCATGGCCAATGGTATTAATGGACATTGAGAGGAATAAACTTGCAGTATCTACAGTTGAACCAAAAAGTCCCGTAATATCTAGGACTTCAAAGATTCATTGAAAGAGGGTGTCACAATCCTTTTAAGGACAATTCGGACACTGAAATGAGATATATCAGGAAAAAGAAGAGATGCATTTATATCTTGCAAGACTTGCGTACTTTCTTTCTAAATAAGAGATTGTGAATAAATGCAGTAAATTTGTATGGGGAGTGAAGTCGGAAAAATTAATCTATTCGATACAATGTACCGATCTTCTTATTACTTTATGGATAATAAAATTGCAAGTCGAGAATTTAAGCAAAGGAGAGTACCGTTATATGAACTCACGGCCGTGATAAAGGGTTCATTAGGAGAATTTATTGAAGATCCTGAAATTGAGAAATACTTTGCTGGCATATTCAAAAGGGATTTCTATATTTTTCAGGAAACTCTTAATGAGGGTAGAATAACTGAAGAAATGGAACAGCGTTTTAGCCTTACCAAAGAACACATGAAGGATATTTTCATAAAAACAAAGCGAAAAATTTCATATACCGTACCGAATCCTGAAAACCCAGAGCAGGTAGAACTATTCTGGTCTAATGTCAGAGCTACCGGTGTGGATAGAGATGTCAGATTGCTTCCAGGTTTAAGTTATAAAACATCTAAAAAACTGGCATACGCTGGATTTAAAACAATTCGAGAGTTATTGGAGTATCAAAAAAATGAAGACCCAAAGTTAAAAGATATAGGTGGAATGGGTCGCGGCCCTGCCCACGAAGTTTTGGAAGCTATAACCAACTTTATCTCCCACGAATCCGAATAACTCAGTCCTACTTATTTATGGATGAAATAATAGAAAGTGAAGAAATTTAAGCTAAGAAAAGTCCCTTTCTCTGAAATGATGATAGTGGCAAAGGCCACACTGGGAGATTTTATTAATGACCCTGAAATTGAAGAATACTTTTGTGGTTTATATGGTGAAAGGGATTTCTATATTTTTCAGGAAGTTCTTAATGAAGGTAGAGTAACTGAAGAAATGGTACAACGGTCTAACCTTACCAAAGAACGTTTGCGACAAATCTTCAATCGGATGGAGCGTAGAATTAGACGTTTCAAACCAGATACTGATGACCTGGAACGATGGGAACGTTTCTGGACTAAAGTCAGAGCTACTGGCGCGGATAGAGATGTATGTTTCCTGCCAGGCTTGAGTTATAAAGCAGCCTACAAACTTTCCTATACAGAATTTTCTACTATTCGGGAGTTATTGGACTACGTTAAGGAAGGTGGGAAAGTATCCAAAATAAATGGGTTGGGGCGAATTACTGCCAAAGAAGTTGCAGAAGCTATAGCTAACCTAAACCCTCAAGAATATACATAGGGTTTTAGAAGAGAGCTTATCCAATTCTTCTTTGATTATTCTGAGTTTTAAATCCTCTTTCACCGCAAGTGGCATAGAAATATATAGTTAGTCACCGTTGACACTCCGTAAATATCGTTCAGAGTCTCCGGTTTCTTGAGGAATCGGGGACTCTTTTTTAAATGACAAAAGCTCCAGTTCTAGAGCCATTGTCGCTTCGCACCCTCTCTTTCTCTGCAAATTTATCTCTATTCAAACATCGTTATAGTCCCTTTGAAATAGCTCTGTATACCGTTGTAGTCTGTCACTGTGATCAGATAGATATAAACCCCTTGCTGAACGTACTGTCCTTGAAAGGTACCATCCCAAGCTTTGCCTGAACCTGTGTTGTATAGCAACTCTCCCCAACGGTTATAAATTTTCATCGAATAATTTTTGACATAAATCCCTATTGGACCGAAAAGATCATTCAAGCCATCTTGATCATAAGGAGTAAATGTATTTGGAATAAACACTGTAGCGTCCTGATGGTCACATTCTACAGTAGAGCGAGAAAGCTGGTTATATTGGCCAGGGTTTTCTATTGCTTCAACCTGATAGCAGAAGTCTATAGTGCTATCGCCCAACTTATTGTCTTTGTATTCATTAACCTGAACACTTGATGTAGTTCCGATCAATTGCCAGCCCGTACTATCTTCATTTTTATAGACATTATAGCTTTGTACACCATCGTACCATTCCTGATAACTATTCCATGTTAACTGATTATAGCCTGGTTGGTTTTTTGCATTGAGAATAATTATACAGCCTTGGTTGCTTCCGTCACTCTGGTTTCCACAATTGTCGCGGGCAAATACGTAATAACAGTCTGGTTCTGATATATTTTTTAAGGCGAAATTACTGTCAACGTATGTGGTTTGGGAAGTGCTATCAATAAACTTCATTGCACCATCAATAGCAGATTTACGATATACATAATAATTCTTTACATCATAAGATTTAGAGGGAGTCCAAGTGATTGTTGCTGCTTTGTTGGGCTTCGATACCGTAACTGTTTTGATATAGACCTTTTGAGGCGGAATGTGATTTAATGCTTTAGCGCTGTCTATGTTAGATGCCGAAATGACGGTATCGTTTGTAGAATTAATTGCTTTGATTAAGTATTGATAAGTTGTATTACAGATAACTGCACTGTCTTTAAAAGCAAATACATTATTTGCGAATGTATCAATCAAAACCCCATTTTTATAAATGAGATATTCCCTTACATTCCATCCTGCATAGTTATTCCAATACAGTTGATTATATGCATTATCAGCTTGTGCTTTAAGATGTATGGTCGCATGATAAATGGTAAATGCTCCACTATTCCCGCAACTATCAACCGGCTGAATTTTATAATAATAAGATTGATCGTAAGTATCAAGACCCGTGTCAATTAAGGAAGTGCCCGGATATTGTTGTCTTATCAAAATCCAACCAATCCCATCTTCGCTCCTGAAAATGTTATAGCCTTCGAGGTTTTTGTCGGTTGTAGCATTCCAAATCAGTAAAATCTGTCCATTGCTGACTCCTGTTTTTACTACTGTGGCCAAGATGATTGGTTTGGTCACTGGTTTGACTGTATCATAGCTTTTTACTGTAATTGAATCCGAAAATGATATTTCGCCATTAGTGAGCATTGCCTGTATCTGATAGGTAAAGGTATGATTGCAAGTAATATTTGAATCAGAAAAAGCAGAATCTATTCCAGCATTGTTAACCAGATTTTGCGGTCCACCATCTTTTGATCTATAAACCGAATAGCTTTTAACCGGAACACCGAGATAGTTTATCCAATTCAATAGCTCATTTAGGTTGTTGTTCTGCACTTTAAGCAAAACAGTCCTGTTGATATTTGAATTGATTCCTACATCACAAACATTATATGTAATGACATAATATTTATAGGCATCCTGTAATGTATTGATATTATTCTGAACATAACTTGTATCATTTAAGTCTGTTATGTTTTTTATCAGCGCATATTTACTATTGGCAGGATTGAAAGAATATACATAATAACCCCTCGCATTTGTATCGTTCCTTAGTGCACGCTTCCACTTGATGTAGATGGAGCCATTTGTTTCGTCTGATTTTAAGACAGTCGCATAAATTAGCTGAGCAGTATCAGCATCAGGAATAGTCTTAGGAATTACCCTAATTGTATCTGAATAACTCGCCATGGCCAACTTACTGTAAACCAATTCCAGTTTGTAATAGTAAGGCATTCCAACCATTACATTAGTGTCAACAACAGTATTGCCAGTGATCGGCAATTCGGCGATTTTATTATAATTAATCGCATCAGTTGATTTATATACAGCAAATGAATCCGGCGCAGAAGGCGGTGTCATTATTTTTGGCAAAGCCAACGTTACTTCGGCTCTGCAATTCAGCCCAATACTGCTTAATGATTCAACACATATCGTATCACTTGATGCGGCATTAAGGCATGAATCTAAAGTTATAATCGTATAGCAAAGGCTGTTTGAAGTCGAATTTATAGTATCCACATAGCTGCTTGCCGCTCCATGAAAGTGGGTGATAAAATGAGATGCAGTACCCCACGTATTGTTTATGGCTCTTTGGATTACATATTGATAAACAGCCGGGGAATCTGAGCTTATGAAGTTCAATTGGACATTATTTTTGTTCAGAACGGTAAGACTGGTAATTTTTGCGGCATTTGGAGGTATGGTGTCTATAGCTTTTCTACCCATCGTATCTGACCACGATAGCTCACCTGGGCCATATCCAACAGCCGCAACCCGGTAGCTGATAGCATAGTTGCATGGAGCTGGAAATTCCCGGGAAAAAGTATCGGTGCCTGGAACAGAGTCTACCGTTACAAATACACCCTTCTGCAACCTTTCCAAATAATATTCTCTCACTTTAAACCCTTGATATGGCGTCCAGTTCAGTTTATGTAGCAGTTCTCCAACACTTACAGTGAGCGTCATCGTTTTATTGATAATAGAACTGTCAGAAGGGGTCCTACAGGAGTCTATGTTTTTTATATAATAATACCCGTCTGCCGACTTAGTATTAATACCTGTTTGCACAAAGCTGTCTTGTATTGGAGGCAGGATAGCCAGTACAGAATAATTCTTCCCATCAGGTGAATAATATAGTTCTGTACCTGACATATATTTTTTTCCAGCGCTACTTTTCCACCTGATAATGGTGGTGCCATTCGTTATAGAGCTAACTGTTTTAGTTGCAGTAATAATTTTGGCAGTATCCGAAAAATAGGTTTGGCCGCAGGTTTTCTCAGACCAGGAAGTATAAGTCCCTGCACTGTCATAAGCCAATACCCTATAGCAATATTGGTTGTGATAGTTAATAGTTGAGTCTTTAAAACTTGTTGTATTACCTTTCAAAGTAGCCAACAACGTTTCAGTTCCACTGTTTGTGACCCTATATATTTCGTATTTTTTCACTGGCCAGCCAGCGTAAGGATTCCAGTTTAAATATATCGCCTGTTCACAACCTTTTATAGTATCACGCAGATTCACAGTGGTGTGAGTTGACGAATAATTTGACACATCACCGCAGGTATCTACCGCATAAACATGATATGAGAAGCTATCCCTTGCTGTATTTACTGCATCGCTATATGTAATCAAGGATGAGACAGGATGACTTATCGTTGCTATGTTTGCATAGCCCCCATCGTCAATTTGACGATATATTTTATATCCGACAACATACGGATTTACACTCTTTGCAAAGGTCAATTGTACATGGTCACTGTCGGTTATAGATACACTAAGTATCGTAGTAGATGGACGCGTGAATAATTGATTCCCCTGTGAAATAGATATTCCTGTTACTATTCCTCCGTTTTGCCCGGAATCTGCACCATAGTGGGAATTATAACAGGATGCCAATTTACTCAAGCTCTTACCAGCGACCCCGCCAGAGTCAGAAAAAATGATACTTCCTGGCAGGATTGCGGACTTCAATTGCAAAGTTCCACCACCTCCACCACCGCCTGGCCCCATGCAGAATCTAAAACTATCGTTGCCCCCATTACCACCTTTTGCCGAGATTGGAGTACCCATGGCTAGATTCTGGACATTCAAAACGACAGAACCCCCAGCACCTCCACCGCCTGCCGCATCAAGGACGGCTTTTAAGTTCTGACTTGCCCCATTTGATAGGATACCATTGCCATCGCAGGCCAATTTTGAGGCATTTATGATGATAATACCTCCACCATTTGCTCCGGGTGTTGCGGAAGTACTATAATAAAAACCAGATCCTCCGCCACCGCCCAGAAATACCCGGTTCTGTCCTGTATAATTATTCAAACCAAATCCTCCAATACCGCCGTTAGCAATCGGGCTTCCGCAGGTTGCCATTTCATTGCCGCCTTGTCCACCTGCACCAGCATTTGCGCCACCACCACCACCCGCTTCATAGCTGTTGCCACCACCGCCACCATTGGCATTTGCGCCACGACCTCTGGAAAGCGTTGATCTTGTGACAGCTATTCCTTCACCTTTATTAGCTCCGAAGCTGCTGGTATTGCTATAGTAATAGTCGCTTTTATGGCAGGTATTACCTCCGGAAACTAATGCACCGCCAAGGAACCCTTGTCCGCTAACATTTATTGGCGCACCCATAATGACGATGCCTGATGCATTGAAAATCAATATACCACCCTTTGTTCCATTCCACGGCATGGCTTTCAGGGTATCTGTTATTATCAGGTTTGTATATTGTGGGATCGTTATTAATTGAATATTTCCGGCAGTATTGTATTGATTTTGTAATTTGTACCTCAAGTACACATTATTGCCCCCAATTGAATCAACGGTATTATACTCATAAAGACCCGCCCCACCAATGTTTTTTATGGTGCCAAAAGTTGAATCGTTGGTGGTATCAATAGTTGCACCTTTCATTTGGATAAATAGCACACTATCTCCCTGTTTGAAGAATGAAGCCGTATCAACAGTGACTTCATTTAAGCAACTATCAACCGACGAAACTGCTGCATATTTATTAATAATGTCTGCCGCCTTGCTTGTACCCGCACAGTTTGGCGGAACTTTTACCCTGAAACTGTCAATACTCGAGCAGCCATAATTATTGGTTACGTTAACTGCAAGAATAGTATCCTGATAAGGATATGCCCATGCCGATTGCTTTGTTGAATCTGACATAACTGCACTGTTCCAGCTATAATGAACTCCCCCAGCGTCTCCAACGAGATTGAGGCTATCTCCGGCACAAATGGTATCTGTGACATTAAATGCCCGTGGCGAGGCTGCTATATGAACTTGGCGGGTTACGCTGTCTTTATTGATGCCATTGCTTACAACAAGTTTTACGCTATAGGTCCCGGCCTTTTTGAAAATGTGATTAGGTGACTGGTAACTTATATGGTTTGACGAACCTGAAGCAGGATCCCCGAAATCCCAATACCAGAAATTTGGTCCCGCATAAGTAGAATCCAAAAATGAAGTAATGGCCCCGGCACAAGTATCCTGCCAGCCAAATGAAGCAATAAAAGGTTCGCAAACCACCTGTGCATTGGGATTAAGAAATACACCTGGGTTGGTTCTGGGGAACACTTTTACATCCATATTCATAGTACTGTCAGACTGGGCCTGCTGGATAAATGTTTTTTTACGCATCCTTGTCATAACATTGCGGGTATCACAACTATTAGTTAGCCCGGCAGAATCTGTTTTTACCACACATAAATTCGGTATACCATTTTCCCCGGTCATGGCATAGCCATTGGGCGTCTTGCATATATTTCCACCGCCAGCATAGAATCCAGTTCCGAGTGCTGCGGATATATTAGAAAAAAGATGGATGTATTTAAAGTTCCCTGCTGTATCAAGGCGGCCCAAAAACATATCTGGAGGCCTTGTCTGGAAATATACAGTGTCAATATAAGAGGACAGCATCAGCGAATTTTTGGCTGAATCGTATAAGAGGCTGATGCCGGCACCCTCCATTTTGGAATAATCCCTGGCCCAGCGAAGATTACCAGATGTGTCAAGTTTCAGGAGATTGATAATGTGAACAGAATCCGCCTTTATTTTTGTAAAATAACCCGCAGTGTCCTGGCTTGCTATATAAATTGCGCCGGGTGCGGTTGTTATATCAGAATTGCCCTGGTAAGACCCGGCATCGGAGTATAAACCACGTGTTTCTTGAAAGCTATAGCATTCATGCCATAGAAGGGTGCCATTGGCTGATATTTTATAAACGAAGTTCATAACTAAACCGTTTGTACTACGGCCGTTTTGACTTATACCATTAACCTTAATGCCATTGACAAGGTATCCTCCACCGGGGGAATTGATTACCCTATTCACATGGAAGTTGTCATATCCGTAATAATTTGAGTCACTTCTGTTTACATATGCCTTTGCCCATACCATGCCTCCGGTATCATTCACAGAAATTAATCCCATAGATCCCCACTGATTGTTGCTACCGTGAAATAGCCCTCCTGCTATTAATAGTCCCCCGGTTGGGGTAGTGGTCAGGGAAGTAGGGGCAAAACTATAGAATCCGGTGAAATTCCTCATACTATAATCTCTCGTCCATAATACGCGACCTTTGTTATCCATCTCGGTGAGTATTGTAGAATCCCCTCCAGAGAGAGCCAATGAAAAGGCAAAAACCGAATCGGAAATCCTGACAAGTGGACTTACGTATTGAAAAGTTTGAACACCAGCCCCATCATCGAAACTATTATTTGCAAAACAGCTTTTTAACCATACCTCCCTTCCCAGGCTGTCAAGCCTGAAAATAACCGGGTAGTTTCCACTGCCTCCTGACGTTGTATAAGGGAAAAGACCGGATACTATAAACCCTTTATCGGGCAATGAAATGATGCTCTTGGGGAAAGAATAGGAGTTATTACTGGGTCCGGGAACCACTGTCTGGAAGGTAGTGACCCTCTGGGCACTTAAAGGCCATGCAAAGCCAAGAAGCAAAATGCAAATGGTATAAAATGCAATTTTTTTTGACTTTGACATTATACAAATATAAGGATTATTTACGAAGGGTGTATAAAAAACCCGTAGGGTATAAAACCTGCGGGTTTTTATCAAAATTAATCACTTAAGAAACAATATCATTCCTTTACCATCTGTATTCTTAGGTCTATGGTCTTTGCACTATTGGACACCTGTACTATGTATGTACCCGGTTTCAGGCTGCTCATATCTACTGCTGTATGGCTGGTACCAGGTTGTATGCTTATCTCATTGCTGAGCAACACCTTTCCCTGGATGTCCATAACAGTTAGGGCAGCCGTTGAAGATGTTTGCCCTGTTATATCAATCTGGGCTATACCTGTCACAGGGTTAGGGTAAGAATGGGCTGTGATAACTGTGCCATCGGCGGTATTAATTCCACTATAACTGTTGTACTGACCGTTGTTGAGGCCCTGGCCACCGCTAGGCTCCGGAGCAGGCGGGGTATAATGGCATTCAGGCGTTTGGTTATTACCTGGCGAAGCAGTACTCGGCGATACAGAGACAGCAGTAACAGTAGTTGTTGTACCCCCTGTGACTGATGGAGTGGTATTCTGAGGCTGTAGCGAAGAAGCAGTTGTAGGAAGCTGGCAGACCAACGGCCCTACAGCAGCGTTTACAAACATGATATTACCCTGCGTGCCATAAGCGGCCCCGGATATATAGGGAGCGGCATACTGGGTTACAAATGAATTGGAGCATATACCACCGTATGAGGCAGTATCATGCTGCTGCATCAGGTTGATATAGCAGGTAGGCGATGGGATGGAAGTAAAACTCATTGGGACTTCATAAAGAAGTACATCTGCCGGTGTGGCGCCACCTGAACTGAAGCTGCCCATGAAGTTAACCGATGCCATAAGGCCGGAGCCTGTAAAATTGGGGTCGCTGGCCACAATGGTCAGGTCTGTGGGGTATAGATAGGTTTCAGAAGTGAAAGGAGGGGACGCGGGCGGAACAATGAGGGGCGTATACGCAATTCCACCATTGACTGTGACTTCGATAAACAAAGGTGTTGTACTACCCTGGTACCCACTAACAAATATAGTAGGGTTGCCTGATGGCGTATAGGTGCCTTCATCTTCCACCGCGCCGGTTGCAGATACATCGGTTGACGACTCAGCATATACTGAAGGAGTAGGCGCCACAAGAAGGCCATAGCCTTCAGTCCATACAGTGATTTGATTGTTAGTGTTCAACCTTGTGGCCACAACATAGTAGTCCATATTGGAAGACGATTCCACGATCCTTGGCTTGAGAAAGTCGATGCTATTAGGCGGCATAATAAAATAATTATGCGCATCTGAACATTTAACTGCACTTATTATTCCTAAACTGTGTATCAATGTGATACAAGGGTTTGTGCCACCTGTAAGATTATCAAGTGATACAGCAGTAATGCTGCCTGCGTTCGCCCCTATTTCGTGGTTAAAAAGCAAGTCGGTAACACCTGTGGCAGTCGAAGAAAAATTCCAGGTTTGCAGCCATAGCACGACGCCCCCCGTATCCAGCACCATCACAAAATCATTGCTTGAGCCACTAGCTCCTGAACTGGCAAAGCCTCCTACTGCAATATCGCCCGTGTTGGAGCCTCCGTTATCCCTGGCTATTGCATATCCCGTTAAGGTAGAGTTGAAGCCTGTAGCAGCTGGGAACCCGTATTTCTTGCACCAGATCACGTTGCCGGCTGGCGTGGTTTCATATACCATGGTGACGTCTAGCTGATTATTGGATGGGCTGTGATCCCTCCCATGGCAAAGGATCAGATAGTTTCCGTTAAAGGCCTGTATGGTTTTTTCAACCACCATATTCCTTTTGAGCGGCAAGGCGCTAATCTCATTGAGTGCTTGTGAAATACCATAATATGGGATCAAGAGAAGAAGTCCAAATAATTGCATAGCAATTATATTTCTAAACTGTTTTTTCACCTTTTCAGATGAGGTTTTGTCGCTACAATTCCCGGGGAATCCCAGATCATTGCTTGCATGTAGTGCGTGCGTTTGCCCTTTCGGCCTTGCCGTGGCAAACATGTTGTTAATAGAGTTCATATATAAAAAATTAAAAAATTATATACAGTGCTTGGTATTTAAGATACAATAGCAATTGTTCAGATTAGCCGCCAACGTTATCGGCAATGATTACAATTGAAGAAACCTGCGGCAGATAAACATCGTCAACCTCGTCCATCTGGACCGGGTCGTCTTCTATCAGTTCTATCTGCGGCGTCATATCATTGATGGTGTCAGTGATATAACTCTGGTAATAAGTACCCCCGGGAATGAGGATGTTGAGATACATGAGGACGGCTAAAATGATGCTCATAAGGTTAAGTTTTTAGTTGTTTTAGTTGTTGTGCCAAAATTCCCCATACATTTGCGCAAAATGAAGTTGAAATCCGAGCAAAAAGCCACATATATATCTGGTAATAGATAAAAAATATATTATTTTAAAGTATTGTTAATGAAAGGATTAATTGAAATATTTAGAGTTATTAAATCAGGAAGGATAACCCGACCAGAGAAAATAAACCCCTTTGACAAGCAAAAAGAGCCAACCAGCCACAAGTTTTACAACGGGTTGCTGGCGGGTGATTATGCCAGCGACGCAGAGGCGAGGGAATCACTTTATGGGAAAAACAGGATGGGGAAAGCAGGTAAAAAGATCCTGCAAAAATACAATATGCTTAAAAAGCGCATGAAAGAGCGGGTATTTACGGCTGTTTTGTTCCCTGCTGAAGGGGAATATCCTGCCAGCGGATATGCATGGACTTTTATGTACTGCTACCGGAACTTTACCATCGCACGGATACTGCTTTTTTTTGGCGCGCGTGTTTCGGGCCGACTACTGTTAAAAAAGGTTTTGGCACGCGCCCACGAATTTGAAATCTACGATATCGCCTTGCTGAGCGTTCTTGCACTGCGCCGGGAAATTGTATTCAAAGGGAACCCCAAAGAATTGGAGGAGCATAAAAAACTTATCAAAGAATTTCAGGAAAAGCTGGCAGCAGAGTCAGCCATGGAAGAGATATATTATGATCTGGAACTTCCCTTTGCCACAAAACTTTACATCAGCCCTGCCATTGTGGAAACTGCGGCCGTTGGGCTTAAAGAGGCGGCAAGGATTGCAAAAAACTGCCGTACCTTTAGGACACAAAGCCTGTACAGCGATATAAAAATCTTTGAATGCCAGGTCCGGGGCGACCTCATACGGGCGGCAGAGGTTTGCGATGAAGCTATTGCAGTTTTGGAAAGCAATAAAAAGATGCATTCAAGAGCCCGCCGAGGAGCACTTTTGGTGAGGAAAATGGATTCACTGCTCCTCTTAAATGATGCACATAAGGCTTACGAATGCGCAGAACAATGCCTCGCTGTGTACCTGCCCGGCACCAATAACTGGTATACTGTGAACGAGTTGCTTTTTCTTGTCCAGCTCAATGAGCCAGCCCATGGCCTTGAAAATGCCATTGTTACCTATACCAATTCTATCAAACAGCCTGAATTCAAGACGCTTGAAAGACCAGAACAGGAGAAATGGCATATCTATGGAGGCTATCTTTGGTTTATGCTTACATACCACAATAAAGTATCGGAGCGGGAGGCTGTTTTCGGCAAAAGGAAAGGGTTTGATATTACAACATTGTCAAACAAGATTACCGTGACCGGGAAAGACAAAAAAGGTGTTTATGTATCTTTTATCATATTGATGGCCCTGATCTATATTCAGGAAAAGAAAACCAAGCGCCTTGAAAGCAGTAAAGAAAGCCTCAAATATTATCTTTCGCAAAACCTGCGGGGTGATAACAGCCGGGGCCGCAATTTTATCAGGCTTCTTATGGCACTTGTTGAAAATGAGGGCAGGCTGAAGGCAAATGCCATGCATATAAACAAACTTGCCCGCGCCCTTGCAAGAACAGAAAGCACGATTACAGCCACACAGTCGCAAATAGAAGTTATATCCTATTCAAAACTTTGGAAAATTGCAGATGATATGGTTAAGAAGAGGAAGTGAAGAATGCATAAAGTATAGTTTCAGGACATGAAACCTATTTAATATTTAAACTATCAAGTTCTTCCTTAAACACAATAAGTGCAATAATATCGCTTTTTACCTCTTCTTTGCGGCCTTAATTTTTATGCATTTTCGGTACAGTTGTTGCATTTTTTAATACATGGTAGCATTTAGAAAAGGAACGAAATTCCTACGATTCGTTGTTAGTTGAAAAGTAAATAGGTTTCTATGTTTGTCTCATTTTCACTCAATATCTGATGAGATAGTTATTAAATACTTGTTTGAATGGAAAAGTTTTTTAGTTTTGCGCTCTAAATGTTTGCCCAAATCATAAAATTCTGATAATCATGTTATTGCTTTTTAAGGGCAATTTGTAATGGTCAGGGCAAAAATTTGGGAAAGTTTTTATGGAGCAAGTCGAAACATATGAGCTGATTACCTTTGAGGATCCTTTTATCTATATGTTTTACACTAAAGACGACAGGCAAATTTTAAAAAGGGTTTCATTTGATAAAGCCAAAGGGTATGAAAAACTCTACAACGTGTCTTTAGGAGATATGGATCCGAGAAGCGGCGAAACGGATTTTATGGCGCGGTCTAATCATAAAAATCGTGATAAAGTACTTGCAACCGTTGTATCGGCAGTGTATAAGTTCACATCCACGTATCCTGATTTCGGTGTCATTATAGAGGGTAATCAGAGCGCCAAAACAATGATGTATCGCATGGGTTTGCATAAATACTATGATCAACTCTCGAAAGATTTTGAAATCCATGGTGTAACACGGGACACAGATGACTCGATTTTATCAATTGAAAAGTACATCAAAGAAAAGAAGTATCACGCAATCGTTGCTGAAAGGAAGATTAAGTAGAAACATAAACACAAACTGAATATATGACAAGCAAAAAGGATGTTACGTATGAGGTCGCCGGTGTAATAATTACACACGAGAGACTAAAGGAGATCGCTCAAGACAAAACACCATCTCCAAAGCTTGGAAGAATGAACAAGCTTTTGAAAGAACTCGAAAAGAATAAGGCAAACGAAAAGTTCCTTTCCCAGTTCAGATAGGATTTTTATTGAATTAATGTGATAAAGCCCGGCTTATGCGGGGCTTTTTTAAATGGCCAAACAAATTTCTGCTCTTGCCAAAATAATTTTGCTCTACATAAACCGAGTAAACAAAATCTACTTTCACCTTCTCTGCAACCTCCACCCGGCCTTTCACCGCTTAGGCAAAGGTAGTCAGTTCGTTCGGGATTTGCAAGGTTATATGAACAGCTGATGTTATGCTTACTTTATAGGTATCAGCCGACCTTGCCTATACCTCACTTCACTAAGCAATTTGGCGCCTAAGCGTTGAGAATGTCTCCCTTGCTCAAACCTTATCTATCACCCTAAAAATCAATTCAGTATGTCCTATTACTGCTTCCTTCGATCGTCGAATTTTATAACCGTTTTAACCTAACTACTTGACATTCAATGCGAAACTATTTTATAACTCTCTGATTCTCAGAGAGAAAAAGATCTAAATAATTGATTAAATATTTGGTAGTCAAATAGATATGTCGTAATTTAGTATCATAATTAATACTTAAATTTAACAAATGAAAAACGGAAGCAACGGAAAGGCACCTCATGCAGGAGCCGCCGTAATTGAAACCCCCGAAGCTGAAAAAGAAAAATCGGCTTCAGAAGTGAATGAGGAAGGCCAGTTGAAAGGCCCCGCTCATGAAGTCCTAACCCCTTTAACCATTGATGAGAAGATCAGCAAACTTCAAAATCTGGTTGACCTGGTTGAAAACAGGGACAAGTTCAGGAACCACCTATCCCAGGTGGAAGGTATCAGGTTTGGCGACCTTGATGAAAAATGTATGATTACAATTTCCACCGAAGGCGGTAAATCGTATGGCATTAAATCGTCTTACCTGTGCCAAAAGATTTCTACCCTATTAAAAGACGAATTCACGGGGAAAATCAAAGAAATTGAATCCCAAATCAATTTCTAACCAAAAAGAAACCGCCCTGCATTTTAGCCAATACAGGGCGGTTTCTCTATTAACACTATCTAACGTTTCAAATATACAAATTATATGATAACAGAATACGACATACTAACAGCAGAAACGCCCACATCCACCGCTTCATATACTCCGGTTCCCCATATGACCCTTATCAATATGGTTAAAGAAAAACTGGACAAGCACAACCTCCAAATCTCAAAGACGAGGTATAGCGGTAATAACAGGTTAAACCAAATGTTCGGGGTTTATGACCTTACAGATTCTGACGGAGAAACGAACCTGAATATCGGGTTCAGGAATTCTTATGACAAAACCCTGCCTGTTGGCTTAGTCGCCGGAGGAACCGTTCTGGTTTGTTCTAACCTCATGTTCAGGGGAGAAATAAAGGTAGTGCGCAAGCACACAAAAAACGTTTTTCAAGACATTGATGCTCTATTAGAAAACGTCATTCAGTCAGCTAAATATGAATATGAAATGCTTGTTGATGACAAAGAAAAAATGAAAGTCAAACTGCTTGATAAGAGACAGATGGCAGAGTTGGCAGGCAGGATGTTCATTGAGGAAAGGATTTTAACTGCAAATCAAATGTCCGAACTCAAACGGGAAATTTATCACAGCGAGTTTTTCCAAAATGATACCCTTTGGGATTTTTACAACCACAGCACCCACGCTTTGAAGAAAAGCCATCCGGGTCAGATTATTCCAAACCATATCCGGGTACATGACTTTGCAATAAAGCTGATATAGCAGCTTAAAAGTCCCTTTACAGCCCTTTTTCTTGCCTTATGCAGGAGGAAGGGCTATTTTTATGCCAAAACTTCTTTCTTGAAAAGAAAGAAGCAAAGAATCTGGGTAGTATTGCTAAGAGAGAGCCACTTGTTTGCAAAATAAATACCTTTGTAATGATACAGCTAATGCCTATCAACAATATCCATCGGTAGGCAGAACTATTAACTATATTGAAGACAAAATGAAGCAGTCCACCTTCTATACCAGTAAGGAAAATGTTTTTGATGCAATCCTGAAGGCTGCAAATAGCTTGGAGTTGGTTATTAATGAAAAATCTATGACAGATGGAATTATCAAACTTGAACATGTGGGAAGTTTTCTTTCTTTTGGAAACAAGATTGAAGTGGAATTACTGTTTGCTTACAATAAGTGCGTAGTCAAAGTTTCAAGCAGGTCGGCAGCAGCATTACAAATTATTGATTGGGGTACAAACGAACAATTGGAGTCAAAAATCATTGAATCTCTAAAGGAAATTTTGGGCCGATGAAGCTATTTGTAACAGATAAAAGAACAAAACAGAAGATTAACCTAAACCTTCTTGCCTCAACTCGTGGAGAGCTGGCCCGTCTCATTGGCAGTCAGTGGTTTACTTTAAATGGACAGAACTATCATGTAAATAATGTATTTGCTATAGCCGATTCAAATGACACTATTACCGGAGCCGTAGTCGGAGGCGTAATTGGTTTATTGGCTGGGCCGATAGGAGTCATAGCCGGCGGTTTATTGGGTGGGGCAATTGGTAACGGTCGTGACAAAACTGAAAATCAAAATGTAGGCTATTTCAATTCCAGTAAAGCGTAATGTTAAAAAGATTGGATTTAAAATACTTTTGGATATTTTCGGTGATGTGCACAGCCGCTGTTTTCTCGTATGTTTTTAAAGTCAGGATTTTTTACGGTATAAAATGCTTTTTTGAGTTTCCCGAACTCAATCTTTGTTTTGGAACATTTTCAGCCATTGTTACTATATTACATAAAGCTAAAACACGAAATTTTAAATTCAGCGCAACAATGTCTTTCAACGAATTTAAAATTCCAGTTGAAAACCTGCTATCTTTTGTAAGCAATCCGATAACGATTGTCTGCTCATTGGCCCTTGCAAAAGGTATTTACTTTCAATTAGCAGAAGGTGTACAATATTTCCCGTTTTTGAATGGAGTCGAAATTACATTTGTTGCTATAGTAACTGCATATTTGCTCTTCATTTCTATTTTAGAATTGGGTAAACACTTTGCCGAAATATTTACTAAATCGAATTTAAATGTATCAGTCCTGGCAGCAATTAGTGAAGAGCAATTTAATGAATCTGAGGAGGACGTTGAGCCAAATATTGGTGATCCAGAGCGATAGAAGATCATTCTAACCAATTCCTTGCAAATTTTTCTTGCTTTCTGAAATCTTTCATACTTTTACATTTCTTTTCTTAACCATTTTAAAGCCAGAGACTAATGGAAATCCTCACAGAAAATCCACCAATAAGATTAAAAAACGACCGTCATCTAACATTAATAACAATTGCATTATTGATTGTCGGCCTTATCATTCCCCTAAGTGGTGGTGCTATTTCCGAAAATTATTATTCTTTCACGGGGTTACTTTTAATAATAGGTTTGGCTTCGTGTGTATGCGGACTTTTGATTGGATTTTTATTTGGTGTACCCAAATTTAATAAAAAATATAACCCCTATGAAGGGTATGATATCAAGCACAAGTATGATTCAAACACTAATTTGGAAGAAATTTCTGATTGGCTAAGTAAAATCATAGTCGGTGTTACACTGACCCAGATAACAAAAATTCCTGGCGCCTTGATGACGATCCCAACCTATGTATTGAAAAATAATCATTGTAAATTTTCTTGCGATTATGCTGCGCCAATAATAATTGGAGCGTTGATATATTTTTGGATTGCGGGATTTTTTATTGGGTTCTTTTATGCAAAACTCTGGCTCGCAAAACTTATGAAAAACGAGGATGAATTGGAAGAAACAAAAATGGAAAATATTACATTGTTACAAGGATATCAGAAAGGAACTAGCAAAGCAGAAACGGGAAATATTGCATGGGAGAAATCATATAAGAATGCAAATGATAAACCGGAATCAGAAATTTTACATTTGGAGGAAGATGTTGAACTTCCGGAACCGGAGAATGTTAAATATTTAACTGATGATGAAATTGAAATTCTCAGGAAAATACTATCTAAGAATAACAAGCTATTTGTAGATAGGCTATTCAATTTTACAGAATTTTCGGTAATAAATGTTCTTATTAAGAAGGGCATTATCGCAGTTTCGCAAGGTGATAAATTGGGAATAGGGTCAACCTTAAGTATTATTGATAATCAAGTAAAAAAATATTACTCTAACCATAAAAAACCATAATCAAATGAAATCAGTATTGTTATACATTGATTTTCCGAGCGAGTTAGAATACTTGTTCGTTTTAGTTTTCATTATCATTTTAGTAGCTATTTTCTGGAGAAAACGGGTAAATGTTAGTACCAATTGGCTACACGCTTTCGTTGATTACCAATTTTCTACACAGGATTTTTACACGAAGCTTGGGGAGCTGATTGCCAAGCGTGAAATGCCAAATGTATCTATCAGCAGGATCAATTACGCCACATCGCACCTCATATCAGAAAGGCGTGAGTATTTACGTATTGCACGCAAGGACTCAATATTTGATATTTGCGTGGCTCCCTTCGGGACGGGTTCCTTTGTATCATATTGGTATGGAGAACCAAGAAAGACACTAAAACAACTGATGCGTAGAGTTGCCACCACGTATATTAGGAACCCTGACGTACACCAAATCATAGACAATTTTAATAATAAGACCAGGTATCAGTATGATACGGATTCAGTGTTCCAGGTATGGGTAAAAGATTGCATCAATGAGGCAATTGAAGAAGTGAAAACAAATAAGGGAATCAGAACGCCCCTGACTAATGAACAATAGCTCTAATGTCACGGATTGAAGCACTTACCAAACAATTTTATGCTTGGGAAAGCCGTTGTCGGGGGTGGAAAGTCTATCCGGTTCCTGTTGATTTAGAGCCGCCCTTTGAGCCATTTTTTTATCATTCCGCTCCTGAGGAGCCTTTTAGGGATGACGGAGCACGACCTACTGTATTTTCATTTGTAACTAAAGCCATAAAGAGTGCATTTGTTCCAGATCAGAAAATATCGAGTGAAGTTTCCAATAATGATCCGCTTGACCCGTATGCCTATGGCAATAATGATGAGGAACTTGTAGCTTTTTCCGTTTCCTTCCCAAAAGATAGAAAAATACGGCCTGATGAAACAGAGCAGTTTCTGCTTATGCTCTCACAATCTCAACACCTTGTCAGTTTTGAGATTATAGGCACACATAATTCTATTCGAGTACAAATAGCGTGCAGTGAATCGGATGCAGACCATGTCCATAATGTAATCAAAGCATATTTTCCTGATGCGGTCATAAATAGCGTTGACCCTGATGAAATTGTTGCCGAGGGTATGGAAGGAATGTATATTGATTTCGGCCTGGGGGATGAATTCATGCGGCCTCTCAATACTGTAAAGAACTTTGACCTTGATCCACACATAAGCGTTTTCTCAATATTGGAGAACCTTGCTAAAGATGAGCAAGCGGCAATTCAAATACTTTTTAAAAGTGCAATAAACCCGTGGGCTGAAAGTATCATCCGTTCTGTCTTAGACAATGAAGGCAATGCCTTCTTTGTGAATGCACCGGAAATGGTAAAAATGGCAGAGGAGAAAATATCCGCTCCTCTTTTTGGAGTAGCCATTCGGGTTACAGGGCAGGATTCTAAAGGAAAAGGAGAAGTAGCAAAGCGACTGGCTTCAGCTGTGATGCATTCTGCGAGGTCACAAGGCAATGAACTGATACCCCTTGAAACATACCCGCAGTATGCCCATGATGTTTTGTATCGAACCTCCCACCGCTTAGGAATGCTATTGAACAGCAAGGAATTAGCAACCTTAGTGCATTTCCCATCTGTTTCGGTTGTGTCAAATAAATTGGAAAGGGATGCCAAAAAGACTAAAGCTACACCAGAAATATATGAAGGCCATGAGCATATTTTAGGGACTAATGTTCATCAAGGCATTGAAAGAGAGGTAACGGTAAGTTCGCAGCAGCGCTTAAAGCACACTCATATAATTGGAGCTACGGGTACAGGAAAATCAATGCTGCTCTTAACCAGCATTATCCAGGATATTATTAATGGTGAAGGTGTTGCAGTCCTTGATCCTCACGGTGATCTAATTGATTTGGTCTTATCCTGGATGCATCCTGATCGGAGGAAAGATGTTATTTTGATTGATCCCGCAGATTCAGAATTTCCAGTTGGCTTTAATATTCTTACTGCTCACTCTGAAATTGAAAAAGACATCCTTTCATCTGATTTAGTGGCCGCCTTTAAACGACTTTCTACAAGTTGGGGAGACCAGATGAACTCCGTATTTGCCAATGCGATTTTAGCTTTTCTGGAAAGCAACAAAGGAGGCACTTTGATTGATTTGAGGAGGTTCCTAATTGAAAAGAGTTTCAGGGATCAATTCCTAAAAACAGTAACCGACCCAAGCATTGTCTACTACTGGCAAAAGGAATATCCTATCCTCAAAAGCGGTTCAATTGGCCCTATACTTACTCGCCTTGATTCATTCCTCCGTCCCAAGCTGATCCGTAACATGGTAGCCCAGAACAAAAGCCTTGATTTTGAGGATATACTGGATAGCAAGAAAATACTGCTTATGAAGCTATCTCAAGGATTAATTGGAACTGAAAACAGCTACCTCTTGGGCACGTTCATGGTTTCAAAAATTCAACAGGCAGCAATGGCGCGGCAAGCCAAACAGAAAGCAGACAGAAGCGACTTTTATTTATACATAGACGAGTTCCAGAACTTTATAACCCCTTCTATGTCTGCAATCCTCTCAGGTGCAAGGAAATATCATTTGGGTTTGATCTTAGCCCACCAGGGTATGATGCAATTGCATAAAGAGGATTCAGAACTTGAAAGTTCGGTCATGGCTAATGCCGGAACAAGAATATGCTTCCGCTTGGGAGATTCTGATGCTAAGAAATTTGAAGGAGGATTTTCTTACTTTGATGCAATGGACTTGCAGAATCTTTCTACCGGAGAGGCTATCATACGCATTGAGCGTCCTGAAAATGATTGTAATATGACAACCATTCCCGTTGGTGAAATGGACCATGAAACTGCACAATTAAATAGGGAGATGACTATTGAATCCTCCCGAAATGCCTATGGCACGCCAAAGGCTGAAGTTGAAGCGTTGTTAAGAGGTATGCAGGAGACAGTTGATGAACCAATTCAAGAAGAACGACCTATTGAAAAACCAAAACCGAAAGTGCAGGAAGAAGTGCCTCGACAAGTGCATGTTTTAAAAGAGATACAGCCTCAAACTTCAACAGTATCACCAGAAGAAAAGAAGCAAGAAACCCAACACCGATATTTGCAGACTCTTATTAAGAAAATGGCAGAATCCAGAGGTTACAAAGCAGTCATTGAAGAGCAAACAGGAGATGGAGGCAGAGTTGATGTTGGTTTACTGAAAGGAGATTCTAAAATTGCCGTTGAGATTTCCGTTACCACACCGGATACTTGGGAAATGCAGAACATTAATAAATGTCTGCAGGCAGGTTACAATCCAGTTATTATCTGTTCAACAGACAGAAAGCATTTGGAGAAGATTCGTAAAATTACTGAGAGTAATCTTGATTCTATAACCCTTGCAAATGTATTATTCTTTGACCCCGAATCCTTGTTTCTCTACCTTGATCAACGGACTGCCGAAACCATGAGCGGTGAAGAGCGAGTAAAAGGCTACCGAGTGAAAGTGGAATACAGTGCCCTGCCGGAAGATATTGCTAAAGCAAAACATGAGACTATTTTTACCGCTGTGTCTGATTCAGATCGCAAGAAGAAGAAATAAATATAGATTTGGCTATTTTAGTTATTCTGATTCAGCACTGCGCCAGGTATAGCCGCATTAATGATATCCGATAGATTTCCTGCTTCCAATGTATAATTGTTTGCTTCAATGATAGGTTTGTAAGCTGCTAACATCCGTCTGTATTTCATCAATGATGCTTGAGAATGGGAATTAAGAGGAGTATTTCTATATTCCTCATACAGGTCTGTTTTTTCAATCATAAATTTCATAAAAAAGTAATGCTTATCATGATTGCCATCAAACCCTTCAAACCTAATTGCCCTCAAATTCAGCCTATTTTTTTCATCTTCGGACAAGGATTCTACAACATTGTTTATGGCGCCATACATGTTTAAAATGTCGTGTGTTTCTTCAGAGACTTCGCGCGAAGTTCCTTCGCCAATACGCGAGAATAATTCATCGTATAAGTCTATATGACCCGCCTCTACGATTTCTGTTTTTAGATTATATTCACCAGCATTATCTGGGTATAGCTTTGCGAGGATTTTACATTGATTTGCTAAAAGCAATCTTTCTGTGATTGATAAATTTTCTGGTATCATTTTTATACTGTTTTGTTAGACCGTAGTGAAAGTCAATAACGATGCCAAGCCGTTGAGGTATGACATCATGACAGTATTTCTTTATCGGATAATACCATTGTACCTTTGCGTACGTTGTCCCTGCTTCCAGGGCGCTCTTTTTACAGAAACGTCTATTTGGGAAAATGGTAACGCGAACACATTATCACATTATCGCATCAACACATTATCGCATTAGCACATTATCACATCACCGCATTAGCACATTAACAAATTTTCTTACTTTTGCCAAACTAAAATCAAACGATTGGTGTTTGAACTTGTAAATAAACAATAAAACTTACTTATTATGCCTTATCCTGAAGAACTTGTAACCCCCATGCGTGAAGACCTTACCATTGCTGGTTTTGAGGAACTTACCACCGCCGAAGAAGTGAACAAAGCTTTTGAAAATAAAGAAGGAACTACCCTGGTAGTTGTGAATTCTGTATGCGGATGCGCCGCCGGCATGGCGCGCCCGGGTGTGAAAATGAGCCTGATGGGCGATAAAAAACCAGATCGGTTATTAACGGTATTTGCCGGCCAGGACCTTGAAGCTACGGCTGAAGCCCGCAAGCATATGTTCCCTTACCCGCCATCATCTCCCTCTATTGCATTGTACAAAGATGGAAAACTGGTACATTTCATTGAAAGACATCATATTGAAGGCCATCCGGCCCAAATGATCGCTCAAAACCTGGTGGCAGCATATGATGAGTTTTGCGCGCAGCCGGTGAACGGGTAATAATGATCAATGATCAATGATCAATCCTGAATAAGTCCCTGATAAGGTCTTTACAGGCGGGAAAAGTTGATCAATAACATATGATCATTTACTTATAATTATATAAAACCGAAAGCTTGAAAAAGCTTTCGGTTTTTTCTTTTTATTTGTCGTGTAAAATATAATAACCAGCAATATTCATTGATGATTGATCATTGATGATTGATCATTGATGATTGATCATTGTCTTACGCCCCGATTTTATCCCTTGATTTTTTAAAGGCGTTTTCTTCGATATACTTAATGATCTCACCAGCAACATTTTTCCCTGTAGTTTTCTCAATACCTTCCAGACCCGGTGAAGAATTTACTTCCATGACCAATGGCCCCCTGCTGGATTGAAGCAGATCAACGCCGGCTATCGATAGCCCAAGGGCTTTGGCTGCATTCAATGCTGTTTCCCGTTCCAGTTTGGACAGCCGTACCTTATGCGCTTCCCCGCCCTGGTGCAGGTTGGATCTGAACTCTCCCTGAACGCCCTGGCGGGTCATGGCAGCAGCTACTTTCCCGTTGATGACAAATACCCTCAGATCTCGTCCATTCGACTCTTTGATGTATTCCTGGATAATGATATTGGCTTTGAGACCGAAAAAAGCATCAAGGGCAGATTTTGCAGCATTCAATGATTCAGCCAATACAACGCCTTTTCCCTGGGTTCCTTCCAGCAATTTAATGACAATGGGAGGGCCACCCACCTGTTTCATTAGTGATTTGATCTGTTCGGGATGTGATGAAAAAGCTGTTTTTGGCAATCCGAGCCCATGTCTTGATAAGATCTGCATGCTCCTGAGTTTGTCGCGTGAGCGTACGATGGCCTGCGATTTTACACTTGTAAAAACTTTCATCATTTCAAACTGTCGCACCACAGCACAGCCATAATATGTTTTTGAGGCTCCGATCCGGGGTATAATGGCATCGGGCAGTGCAATATTTTTCCCGTTTACTACCAGCAGCGGGTTACCGCCTTCTATGAGAATATTGCAATCCATATAGTCAAGTACAGTTGTTTCATGGCCGTGCTTTTTCGCTTCCTCCACCAGTCGTTTGGTGGAATACAGATTTTCGTTTCTACTTAATATACAGATCTTCATTTATTTATATTCAACCATTTTTCTTTTGGAGGCATAATGCAGTTTGGAAACATCCACGATAAATTTTTTCCGGATGGCTTTTCGCCCCAAAAGTACCGGATAATCCATCAACGAACGATCGGCCAGCGATATTTCTATTTCATAATTAAAATCAAAAAAATCAATTTTTGTTTTGATCACAATTCTTTCCTCTACCTGTCCGAATGAATTTTTGACCTGCTTGATCTTATAAACGGGCCATTCTATCAATTTGTTTTCAAAGAGTGGATGTTCAGGATCAAGCAAAAGGAATGACACATAGTCTGTTCCGTCTTTTGTAAATTGTTTCACTTCTTTGCAATGCAGGGAGGATGTATAGGCACCGGTATCTATTTTGGCTTCAACATTCAATAATCCGAGTTGGGGAAAACTTACCGGTTCCCGTCTACCAATGATATACCGGACAGGTTTTTTCATAGGCACAAAGCTTTAGGTTTTTTTTCAAATGACGGTGTTTTTAAGCAATATTTTATATTTTGTTAATATTTGTATTGCTTTTCAAACAAATAAAAAAACAAAAAGCCGGTACTTTTTGCATACCGGCTTTTGAAAAATTCATTACGAATTATTACATCATTCCTAAAAGACCAAAAAGGAGAAATATGATTCCGACAACAAGGAAAATTGATGCAAGAACATAGAACAAAGTACTTATAGGGTCAGCGAAAAATAACAGCCATGCTATCAGATATAAAATAAGGGAAATGATAATGCACATAATACCGGTTCTGATCATATCCCGCGTCGGTTGTGCTGAATGATTGTCAGACATCTGCCTGTTATTTTTTGTAAGTGACTTTATAGAAGCCATTTGATTATCAACCGTTTTGATAACCGTATTTTTTACCAAAGCTGATTTTTGGAAGATAAATTTTGCATTTGCATTCGACCATTTGCTGAATTTATGTTTTTCTGTGGTTTGGGCAACCTCAGCCTTGGCATCCTTTTGCAAATCTGCGGCAGGCTGTAATTTTGGAGGCACTATGGCTGTTTGAGGAATTGCTGTTTGGGATGGTTTGGTCAATGCCTGCTGGTTCTGCAATTTATCAGAACTTCTCAGGCTGGTAACTGATCGGGAACAGGATGCGAAAGCAACAAGGATTATCAATGACAGTGCAAGTTGAATATTGCGTTGAAAGAAATGTAATTTTCTGATTTTCATATTATTATTTTTGTTATAACGGTTAAACAACCTGGAAGCGAAATTGTTCAATAAGTTCTGTTTCTACAATTTTGATATCATGATTGACTTTTAAAAAATGTCTTATTAAATGCTTTCATAATGTAAATTTGAAACTGATTTGCAAAACGCTCCCTTCATTATGCCTGAAAAAAACAATAAATCTGGTTTCCTTGTCAACTTCATTATCTATTTCATCATAGCTTTTGCATGTGCTGTACTGTATCATTTTTTAACAAATCGTCAGGAAAACAAACCTGTATCCATTGTTGAAAAATCAGCACTCGACAGTCTGTCAATAACACGTTGGGATGTGATTCCGCAAAGCAATATGAACCAGATATATACAGTTTTTGAAGACAGCAATGTATGGAAAATAAGATTGCAGGACCATGATATTGTGGATGCGGATCTTGGCATCGTGACACGGGCGCTGAGGCATTTTACAAAAATGGACAGTGCAAAGCTGGTAAAGATGGATAAGGCCAAATGGAAAACAGAAGGGATTGATGACAATGGTACGAGGGTAATTGTATATGAAGGCTCTCAGATCGCCGGCCGGTTTATCGTTGGCAAAATGGAGTTTATGGATCAGTATAAAGCGAGTTATTATTTCAGAAGAATCAACAGCGATTCTGTATATCTTTTGAAAGAAACCTATCTGGATGGATCTATCCTGGCGCCGGATCATAATTTCAGAAAAAGGGCACTTGATCCCGTTAATCCCTACTATTACAAAACAGTAAAAGTTATTTCACCGGATACCAATGTGTATTACCTCCTCGAAAATGTAAATGGCGTATGGTCTATCAATGGCCGGAATATCAACCAGAATAAAGTGAATTCCTATATAAAAATGTTATCAATGCTACAGGTACCTGAATTTGAAAAAGCAAGAGTCAGCAATCCCCCCGAAGCATCTGTTACCATTGATACTAAATTTGGTCAGGTGGTACTGGCTGCCTCCAAAGAACCATCCGGAAATTGGGTTTTAGGGTCATCTGTAAATATAGGCAACAGGATTGCTTTAAATAAGGCCCAGGTTTACGCTGTATTTCCACCAATGCATTATTTTACAGAATAATAATGCATGCGGGGCTTTCCTTATTTGCCAGATTAATATGCATACGCTCCTGATATGTTGTTGCGTATGGGTACATTTATATATCTTTGACAAAATATTTAACCCATGGGAACCCTTTATTCTGCGCTTTTACACACACACGAGTTACTGATCATTCTTTATGTCATCATATTTACAATCAAACTGGTTTTATTGTTGATGAATAATAATACCGCTCTGGCAAAGTTCAGAAAGCGGACCCGTGTTTTAGGTGAAATGGTATTGCCAACATTGTTTATTATTTCAGGTATCGCATTATCCATGCTGGCAAAAATCGGGTTCAGTGATAACTGGTTTTTGATTAAAATGTGTCTGATAGCTCTTAGTATCGGAACCGGTATTTTTGCTTTTAACAAAAACAGCAAACTTGTTGGCATCTTTACTTTTATGATTTTTCTTTACGTGATTCTGCTGAGCTATATCAAAGACCCTGCACTTCAAAAACCTGCGGGACCCGATCTCAGCGGTATTGTTACAGATCCAGCGGCTCCCGGTTATGATGAAGTGAAATACGGGTTGTCAATCTATGTCAACTCAGGATGCAATAAATGTCATGGCCCTGATGGAAAACTGGGCAACCATGGGGCCGCAAACTTAAGCATCAGTGTGTTAGATGATACCGTACTTGCGGCTGTTATTCAAAATGGGCGCGGCAATGTAATGAAAGGCATCGGAGACAAGCTAAATCCGGCTGAAATGCATGCACTGGCACAGTTTGTAAAATCATTGCGAAAGCATTGAAATTTATCAGCTTAAAAATTTGTCTCTATTCAGGCATCCAAATTTTCTGATATACGTCTTGTGGGTGTATTAAAGTATTCAAGGATTTTTATGAAGAATTTTAAATTGCTCTTTTTTAATTGTCTGTTATGTATTTCCACATGGTCCATTCCTTATTATGCAGTTGCACAGAACGGCCAGGTATATGCTGCTGTTTCAAAAGCCGGTAAATGGGGATATATCGATACAACAGGGACTGTTCAGATTCCTTTTAATCTTGATAATGCAGGCAGTTTCAGCGAAGGACTTGCCAATGTGAAATATGGTAAATACTGGGGTTATATAGATAAGAAGGGGACCTTCAGGTTTAAACCCAGGTTTTTGGCAGCAAACCCTTTTCATGACGGACGCGCACTCATTTCTTATTTTGATCCGAAAGATTCTGTCAATTACCGGGGATATATCAACAGGCTTGGATACCTTATAATTGTACTTCAAAACTTTGAGAAAGGATTTGATTATAATGATGGATATGGCAGGGTATTATCCAGAACGCAGGCGGGTCTTCAATATGGCTATAAGGATAGCCTGGATAGTTTTGCGATAAAGCCTATGTTTGATGATGCTCAGGATTTCTATGAAGGCAAAGCGGCTGTAAAAATTGCCGGCCACTGGGGATTTATCGACATGAAAAACCATAATATCACTGTGTCGCAATATGATGATGCCTATCGGTTTGAAAACGGGTTGGCTTATGTTTCTCAGGGCGATAAAGTCAGTTTTATCAATGCGAAAGGCGAAACAGTATTTAAGGTGCCTTATGAAGAAGTGGATGTTCTGGCCCAGGATGAAATGATAAGTTTCAGGGACAAAGGCAAAATTGGTTTTCTGGATATAAAAGGCAGGGTTGTTATTAATCCTGAATTTTCAGGCAATACACTTACCCGGTTCAAAGACGGGCTTGCACCCATTCAGGGCGATAATGGCAAATATGGCTATATCAACAAAAAAGGAAAATTTGTTATTCAACCACAATTTGATGAAGCAATGTTTTTTTATAACAATTTTGCCGCTGTAAAAATCAATGGAAAATACGGCTTTATTGATCGCAAAGGGAATATTGTTATAAAACCTGAATATGATGAGGTTTATGAGTTTGAACCTGCTGATCTTTATTAAATAAACGCTTCAGTTTCAGAATATTCTTCACCGCTCCATTCCTGATATAGGTTTTCAAGGAGGGGTGTATCAAGCGCAGCTGAATCATATAATCCTTTTTCTTTTCGCTGCCTCAGTGCTTCATAAAGCGATACAGCGCAGGCTACCGAAACATTCAGGCTTGGTATCATCCCCATCATGGGAATGAGAAAATTTCCATCGGCAAAATGCAGCAGTTCATCAGATACCCCTGCATGTTCATTGCCAAAAGCCAGCGCAATTTTACCGGATAGGTTCAGCTCATACAAACTGAAAGCATCTGCAGATAAATGGGTGGCATAGATTGAGAATCCATTTGATTTTAATGCATTTACGCAATCATCAACACTATAAAAATAATTTACTTTAACCCATTTCCTCGCAGAGGCAGATGATTTTTTCCCCAGTTTCTTTTTTAAAACATCGCGGGTATTAATAACATATACTTCCATAATGCCCACAGCATCACATGTCCTGAGAATAGCTGAAATATTGTGCGGATCGTGAATGTTTTCGAGTACTACCGTAAGCCCGGGCTGCCGATGCGCCAGTACGTCTTTAAATTTTTTTTCTCTGGCCGGGGTCATCGGATTTATATATAATCGAAAGGATAAAAATAGTAATTATCTGCCTTTAAATTCAGGTTTGCGCTTTTCGTTAAAGGCATTCACGCCCTCGCGGTAATCTTCGCTGTTGCCTGCTATTTCCTGGCAATAAGCTTCATATTCAAGCATGGCATCCAGGTCAGAATTAAAAGATTTGTTTAGCATTTTTTTCATGAGTCCCACAGCTTTCGTAGGGGCGTTGCGATAAAAGCTTACAATTTCCTCAACCGCATTATCGAGTTCTTCGGGAGAGACCACTTTGCTGACCATACCCCATTCAAATGCCTGATTTGCTGTAACCTTTTTTCCCATTGTGGCCAGTTCAAATGCTTTCTGGCTGCCAACCACGCGTGGAAGAAAATAGGATGATCCTGAATCGAGCACCAGGCCCACATTTATAAATATTTCAATGAGCGATGCGTTTTCTGAAGCAATGATCATATCAGATGCCAGGGCCAGAGAGCATCCGGCACCGGCAGCTACACCATTCAACCGGCATATAACAGGTTTCGGCATGGTACGCAATGCTTTTATCATCGGGTTGTAGCGTTTGTCGATAGAATCCCTTAACGAACGGTTTTCTTTTTGTGCAATATCTTTAAGATCCTGTCCCGAACAAAAAGCCTTGCCTGCGCCAGTAATTACAACCACCCTTACTTCTTCATTTCGGGTAGCTTCCTTCAGGGCATCCTGAAGGGCATAGCTCAGTTCATCATTAAAAGCATTAAAGACATCAGGCCTGTTGAGCGTGATGTAGCAGGTACGGTCTTTTATTTCTACAATAATACAATCGGGCATAGAGATGATGTTTGTGGCCAGAAAATCACAGGCCAGGTTAATACGGGGTGCGCCTATTTTTCGATTTTTTTCAGAACAAATTTTTCTTTTTTAATATCCCATGTTGCAGAATATAATTTGCATGGAAGGTTTTCTTCCTGTATCACAATGCTGCCATCGTCAGGAGATACCTGATAGGTAATGGCCTTTTTGAGGTTGGCATCATTGTCTTCATAATTATGGGAATTATATAGTTCCAGGTCTTTGTATTCTTTTTTATAGGCTGATTTTAATCTGTCTATCACAAACTTATAGTCAATCTGCGGATAGTATTCTTCGGTGGCATCGCGCCAGCCCCCGGCTGTTTTTGTATAAAAATTAAGTGTGCCTGAACAGATTCCGTTAGGGCAGTCTGATTGTTCTACAGCCATTACCAGGTTGCCATTGGTCATTTTATAAACCTGCATGCGGGTATATTTGCTTTCACCGGGTTTTTGCAGCATTAAATATCCCTTATCGATATCCTTAAACCTGATGATCTGTTTCCGCATCGTATTATCATCTTTAACTTTTACACGATGCAATTCATCCTGCGGGCTTTGTGCTTGTTTATAATCCATAAAATCCTTTACAACAGGTAAATATTCCAATGGAAATTTATAATACAAGGCTTCAATTCCCTTAGGTGTTGCGGCTTCAATTTCAGCGGCTTCGGCTTCAGCTTTTTTCTTTTCAGCAGCTGTCATAGGTTTTGGCCTGGGCGCAGGCTTAGGTTTTGCGGCCGGAGATTTAGAATAACTTTTATTGGCAGAAGTCGATTTTGAACCTGGTTTTCCTTTTACGCCTGGTTTTGCGGCAGCAGATGAATCGGATCCTGAGGCTGCTTTATTATCTGATGCG
>Ga0364860_10324_pt1 | contig 33732 bp, 15 predicted proteins | sample ExccelAu500001D4_FD_206916 | JGI IMG/M metagenome (GOLD analysis project Ga0364860, IMG submission 206916) | Enriched cells from Trout Bog Lake Hypolimnion, Wisconsin, USA - BchlTB.Aug20.5000.01 .D4 | ecosystem: Environmental > Aquatic > Freshwater > Lake > Hypolimnion/Profundal zone | place: USA...
TCTAATGCCTCCATACAAAATAATTTGTTCCTAAATAATTCAATAGGATTGCAATTTTCAAAGTTTGGTGGTGTTAATGGAAATATAATTCAAAGGAATCTTTTTTATAATAATAATTTAGGAATGTTATTAGCCTGGGGGCAAGCAAATTTGAGATTGCTGGCACAAAGAAATTTATTCTATTCAAATAATCAAGCAGTAAGTATCAGTGCTGGCACAACTTTATTAAATACAACCTTTATTGATAACAAAGCTCCAATTAGCATATCGGCAAATGGTAATAACAATAATTTTGATCAGACTATTTCTAATTCTTTTTTTAGTGATAGAAAAGCGATAGCGAATCAACCAGTAATTGTATTCAATAATTTATCTTTATATAATTCATATACAGTTTTATCAAATTCTTTTTTTAACATAAATCCACCGATTTTAAAATCAAATAGTCAATATGGTACTATTTTATTTAGTGGTAATTATATTGAAAATCCCAAAAAATTTACAACTTATCAACTAATAAATGTTATTGATACTTTCAACTCAACAGTAAATGTGACAAATGCTTCAAATGTAGCATTAACCAATACTCCTATCTCTTTAACAAGGAATGTTATTAAATCAGTAATTAATGGAAATGTAAGTCTATCCTGGACAAAAAATCCAGAATCCAATATTGCAGGGTATAAAATTTATTACAAAGGATATACCGGATATTCTTTCCAAAAAGTAATTGATGTTGGTAATGTTACAACCTATACACTGCCAGCAGGAATTAGTATAAACGACACCATGGCTATTACTGCTTATAATTCGAATTATGTTGGTTCAGATGACCAGGTTAATGGATATGAATCCTGGTTTTCAGTAGCAAACACTTCACCAACACCACCTACTAATTTATCTGTAGTTGCTGGATCAAAAAAAACACAATTAAGTTGGGATCGTGTTACTGCTGCAAGTAATTATAATATATATAGAAGTACTGATTCTGTTAACTTCTCTAAAATTGGTACAATAATAAATACAACTTTTATAGATTCTTTTTTAATTGCCAATCAGAAATATTTTTACAAAGTTACTTCATTTGATAGTTTAGATGCTAGTTATAATAATTATGGATTGGAAAGTGTTGCAACGGGTGTTGTTCTACCAAATATACTATCATTTTCACCTACTAATGGTACTATTGGAACATTAGTAACAATGACTGGAACAAATTTAAATAATGCAACAGCTATTACAATTGGAGGTGTTGCTGCGATACCTATATCCAATACAGGGACCAGTTTGGTAGCTATGGTTATGCCAGGATCTGTTTCTGGGGCAGTTACAGTTACAACTGCTAGTGGAAAAGCAACCGGGCCCGGTTTTGTTGTTTTACCTACTAAATTTCCTTCTGTTCAACAGGGTAATAAGTTGGCTGGTACTGGTGCTATTGGAGGAGCTCAACAAGGAAATGCAGTAGCTGTAAGTGCAGATGGAAACACGGCAATTGTTGGAGGAGTCAATGATAATAATAACCTTGGTGCTGCATGGATATATACTCGTAGCAATGGGATTTGGGCTCAGCAAGGTGGTAAATTAGTAGGTACTGGATTTGTAGGAAATTCCTGGCAAGGCTGTTCAGTTTCTATCAGTGCAGATGGAAATACTGCAATTGTTGGTGGTAGATCAGATAATAATAACCAGGGGGCTGTTTGGATCTATACCCGTAATAATGGGGTCTGGGCTCAGCAAGGTGCTAAATTAGTAGGTACTGGATTTGTAGGAAATTCCTGGCAAGGCTGTTCAGTATCTATTAGTGCAGATGGTAACACAGCATTAGTGGGAGGAGCCTATGATAATAATATGCTTGGAGCTGTATGGATTTATACCCGCAGTAATGGAGTCTGGACACAACAGGGTGGTAAATTAGTTGGAACGGGGAATATTGGAAATGCTCAGCAAGGAAATTCTGTATCTATTAGTGCAGATGGAAATACTGCTATGATTGGAGGGGCTACTGACAATAATGGGGTAGGGGCAGCATGGATTTATACCCGTAATAATGGCGTTTGGACTCAGCAAGGAAGTAAATTAGTAGGGGCAGGTACATTAGGAGGATTGGTGCAGGGATATTCTGTAGCTATCAGTGCAGATGGGAATACTGCCATTGTTGGTTCCGGAAAGGATAATAATGGGGTTGGAGGAGTATGGATCTATACCAGAAGTAATGGAATTTGGAGTCAGCAAGGAAGTAAACTGGTTGGGTCAGGTGCTGTAAGTAGTTCATTACAAGGTTGGTCAGTATCCATCAGTGCTGACGGGAATACTGTGATAACAGGTGGTAAGGGGGATAATTATAACCAGGGTGCAGTGTGGATCTTTACACGAAGTAATGGGGTTTGGACCCAACAGGGTAACAAATTGGTTGGGAACGGTACATCAGGAAATATAACAGCAGCACAAGGGAATTCGGTATACATCAGTTCAGATGGGAATACAGCAATTATTGGAGGACCCTTTGATAATAATCTCCTTGGTTCAAGTTGGATATTTATAGCTGGTAATGTAATTCCGAGTATTACTACAGCCGGTAATCTGACTTCATTTGCAAATTGTGCAGGAACACCATCTACTTCGCAAAGCTTTACTGTGAGTGGAAAAAATCTAACAGGAAATATAATTATTACAGCACCGGCAAGTTATGAGTTATCCAACAGTGCAACAGGCAAATATACACCAACTGATACCCTGGTGCCTGTAAATGGAACTCTTGCTTCTTCAATAATATATGTACGGTTGAGTAGTATTACAACAATTACACTATCCGGTAATATCAGTATCACCAGCACTGGAGCTGCCGCTCAGGCCATTGCTGTAAGCGGGACAGTAAATACACTGCCCTTAATACCAATTATTGCTAATAGCCGTCCATTAAGTTTCTGTAATGGCGACAGTACAGTATTAACTTCATCTGTTACGACAGGTATCCAATGGCAATTGAATGGAGCAAATATAATAGGAGCAACAGGAAGCAAATTAACTGCAAAACAAAGTGGTACTTATACGGTAGTCAACACAAATAGTAATGGCTGTTCCACTGTTTCAACAGTAACAACAGTAAAGAGCAATCCAATTCCCGGAGCACCGCTGATCAGTACGGCAGGAGGTGCAACCGGATTTTGCGGTGGTAGTTACCTGGTTTTAAGTTCAGATTCCGCAACTGGCAATCAATGGTATTATAATGGCACAGCTGCTACTACAGCCAGGGGGGTGAATGATACTGCAAGGGTAGCTGGTATTTATGCAGTACAATATACCAGTAGTGCAGGTTGTGTCAGCCCACTCAGTGCAGCAAAAGCCATTACTACTACTACCCCTATAACAGTATCAGTGAATATTGTATCGGGAACTACCGGAAATATCTGTACAGGATCCAAAGCATTGTTTACCGCTACAGCAGTAAATGGGGGTTTAGCCCCACAATACCAGTGGTATAAAGACAATAAAGCAGTAGGCAGTAATACAGCAGTGTATACAGACAGTACCCTTACAAAAGGGGATAGTATCTGGTGTGTGCTGACTATTAATGCCGGATGTGTAGTGAATGCAATTGCAAAAAGTAATGTCTTGTATCCGGTAATAAGCAGTACTCCGTCCATCACTATTGCGGCAAACAGCAATCCTGTTTGTGCAGGTACTAAAGTAACATTTACGTCAACAATAGCTGCTAATTACACCGCACCGGCATATACCTGGTATAAGAATAATCATGTGGTAGGCAATACCCCTTGGTCAGGTATTTATAGCGATAGCCTGCTGAATAATAATGACAGTATCTGGTGTGTAATGTATGCAGTGAATGCCTGTGGAACGGTAATGAATGTAAAGAGTAATGTACTCAAGATGACGATCAACCCATTACCTGTACCAGTCATTACTTCAAAGAATAAAACAAGTTTCTGTCAGGGCGGAATAGATACCCTGGTATCTTCTTCAGCAACAGGTAATCAATGGCTGGTAAGTGGCACCGCATTAAAATCAGCCAATGGGAATATGTATATTACCGGCAATGCAGGCAGTTATACAGTAAGTGTAACTAATGCCAATGGATGTACAGCAGTATCTGCACCAATGCAACTTACTGTCAATACCTTACCAGCAGCTTCAACCATCACCAACAGCCGGCCATTAAGCTTCTGTAATGGGGATAGTACGGTATTAACATCATCAGTTACCACCGGTATCCAATGGCAATTGAATGGCAGCAATATAGCAGGAGCAACAGGTTCAAAGATTACAGTGAAGCAATCCGGTAATTACACGGTGTTAACTACTAACAGTAGTGGATGTTCAGTTAGTTCTGCCGTGGCTACCATTACTAATAACCCAATACCTCCATCTCCTTCCATCACAATATCTGCTGCAACCACAATCTGTACAGGAACTAAAGTACTTATTACAGCAACAGTAGTTAATAACGGAAATGTTCCATTATACCAATGGTATAAAAACAATGTAAAAGTGGGTAGCAACAGCAGTAGCTATTCAGACAGCCTTTTAAAGAATCAGGATAGTGTGTGGGTTGTTTTAACCAGCAATATACCCTGTCTGATTAATAATTCTGCTAAAAGCAATGTATGCCATTTTACAGTTAACGCACTGCCTGTATTGTCCATAACCGGAACTACCTGTAGTGGTAACATCCTTACCCTCAACTGCAATCAGGCTTTATCCCAAATTGTATGGCAGCTGAATAATCAGACAGTGACTACTATTAAAGACAGTGCCATGTATCTGTCTAATGCTGTAACAGTTGCTGGAGGTAATGGACCGGGAGCTGCTGCCAATCAATTATACTATCCTAATGCTATATTCATTGATGGCAATTATAATATTTTTATAGCTGATGGCAATAACAATCGAATACAGAAATGGGCACCGGGTGCATCTTCTGGTGTTACTGTGGCCGGGGGAAATGGTAGTGGTTCTGCCTCAAATCAATTAAATTCCCCTTTTGCTGTATTCGTTGATAATAAAGGGAATATTTTTATAGCTGATGCTAGCAACAATCGTATTCAAAAATGGGTACCAGGTGCTACATCCGGTGTTACAGTGGCTGGTGGCAATGGGGAAGGAGCTGCTGCAAATCAGTTTAGTGGTGCCCTTGGAGTATTCCTAGATGTTAATGGCAATATCTTCATAGCAGATGAAAATAACCATCGCATTCAGAAATGGGTACCGGGTGCTACCTCTGGTATTACAGTAGCCGGAGGCAACGGTAGGGGTTCAGCAGCCAATCAATTAGCTTTTCCTCAAGGAATCTTCGTTGATAGCAATGGTAATATCTTTATATTTGATCCAGGCAATTTTAGGATACAGAAATGGGCACCTGGTGCTAAATCAGGTGTAACTGTTGCCGGTGGAAATGGTGGAGGTAATGCCTCCAATCAGATATACGGCCCAGGTGGATTATTTGTAGATGGCAATGGCAATATCTTCATAGCTGATTATAATAACAATCGAATACAGAAATGGGCACCTGGTGCCACTTCAGGTGTTACTGTTGCTGGTGGAAATGGGGGAGGTACTGCCGCCAATCAATTAGCAGCTCCTTCTGCTTTATTCCTTGATGGCAATAGTAATATTCTTGTTGCTGATCAAAATAATCATCGCATTCAAAAATTTTCCATCAGTGATTCAATTTCCCATACACTACAAGCAACCAGTGCAGGCACTTATACTGCATTTGTGACATCAAAGACAGGTTGTTCAGCTACTTCCCCTAATGATGTAGTAGGCTTGAGTGGTTCTGGTCCAACAGTTACAGTGAGTCCTAATAATAAAGGAGCCATATGTGCAGGTACAAAAGTTATATTTACCGCAACTGCAACCAATGCAGGCACCACACCTGTATATCAATGGTTTAAGAACAATAATAGTGTAGGTGGTAACAGTGTAACTTATACAGACAGTAGTTTGAACAATAATGACAGTGTTTGGGTAAAACTAACCGGAAACTTAACCTGCCAGGTAAATAATACCACCAAAAGCAATACCTTGAAATGGACAGTGAACAACCTGCCTCCAGTACCTGTAATTACCTCTAAAGGAAGCACCAGTTTCTGCCAGGGATTGTATGATATACTGTCATCTTCCTCCACAACCGGTAACCAGTGGAAACTGAATGGAACAGCGATAGGCAAAGCATCTACAGCAAATAATTTTGTAGCTAATATTGCAGGTAATTATACAGTTACTGTAACCAATGCAGCAGGATGTACAGCTACCTCCATTCCAACGGCGATAACAGTAATTCCACTTCCAGCCAAACCAGTTATTACAGAAGATGCCAACCTGAATCTGGTGAGTTCTGCCATTACAGGCAATCAATGGTATAGCCCTGAATTATTAACTGGAGATACCAGTAAAGTATATACACCTTGGGTAAATGGGAATTATTATGTAATAGTAACACAAGGAGGATGCATCAGTCTTCCATCAGATATCTATGTGTTTAATAATCCGAACTTAAACAAAGAAAGTGTAAGAGCAATAGGAACCATTACTCTGGATAGCAAAGTAGTTCAATTGTATCCAAACCCCTTAGGCAACACATTGAAGATAAGTTATCAGATATCTGATATAAAAGATGTTACTATTGAGATCCTGGATATGAATGGAAAAATAATCACGAGAAAGGAAAGTGTAACCAGTGGCAGCAGTTTGGATGTATCGGGATATGCATCGGGGATGTATATTGTCCGGTTGGTGAATGGAGAGAATCAGGAAGTATTGTATACAACAAAAATTACAAAAGCGAAATAGGTACTTAGATTATCATTACAGAAACAGTCATTTAAAGTGAATAATGTGACTGTTTCTGTAATGATACTAATTTTTGAAATATTAATGAAGCTGACCAAAAAGTAAAGTTCTTAAGGCAGGTGAAGAAGAAGCAATGTGTTTTATGCGATTATAAGCAACTGTCAGCCTCAGCAAATCGGGCTGCAATTTTTGTATTATAAATTATTAAGGATCAACTGATTCTGTAAAAGTGCCAGATAATATGATAAAAATCATGTTTTATTTACCTGCGATAATATTTATATTTATTTCCGGCTTAAAACCAGCAGCAGAGAAAAAATAAAAGACGGTTTACATTTCTATTTACCCCCCAGAAAATCTATTATCCTCAGTTTTTCACATATATTTTAATGCGGCCATTTTTAATAAAAATGCTGAATATTAATTTAAAAATTAGTATGTACAATTTATTTTAATAATCTATACCCTGTTTATGAAAAAGTATCTGATTGTCTTAATTATGTTGATGGCATCCTGCCAGTTATATGCACAAATAATTCAAACTGTTGCCGGTAGAATCAATTATTCTGGTGATGGAGGCTTGGCAATACTAGCATCTTTGAATAATCCTTATGCCATGACGATTGATGTATCCGGTAACATTTTTATTGCCACAATTTCTGATAACCGTATCCGGAAAATAGATGCCATTACCAATCAAATCTCTACCTATGCAGGTACAGGTGTGCAGGGTTATAGCGGAGACGGAGGAGCCGCGATTAATGCTTCATTCAATTTTAGTAATTTAGTTGGGTTGACAACAGATAATAAAGGAAATTTATATATTGGAGATTGTGCTAATAACAGTATCAGAAAAATAACTGCATCCACTGGAATTGTAACCTCCATTGCAGGCAATGGAACCTATGGTTATTCCGGTGATGGCGGGCCTGCAACAGCAGCAGCAATAAGTGGGCCTGACGGTATTGCTGTAGATTCATCAGGCAATTTATTTATTTATGATCGATTCAATTATGTGATCCGGAAAATAGATGCAAATACTCGAAAAATAACCACCATTGCCGGCAATGGTACTAATGGGTATTCTGGAGATGGGGGTCTTGCAATCAATGCTTCCTTAAGTTTTGGAGAAAGAATTGCACTGGACAAATCCGGTAATCTATTTTTTGCTGATGAAGGGAATAATGTAGTAAGGGAAATCAATGCAAACACTCATATTATCACCACAGTTGCCGGTACCGGAAATGGCGGGTATAGTGGTGATGGTAGTTTGGCAACTGCTGCAAATTTGAATGGGGTCATGGGCCTGGCGTTGGATGCCAATAATAATATTTATCTGAGTGATCAGGTGGATGGTGTAATCCGTAGAATTGATGCAGGTACTCATATCATTACTTCCATTGCAGGAACAGGAACTGTTGGTTTTTCAGGAGATGGAGGGTTGGCAACAGGAGCTCAATTGAATTATCCAACCGACATAGCCTTCGATAAAAATAATAGTATATATATATGTGATAATTCAAATAAAAAAATTCGAAAAATTGATTCTGTTACAAAAATCATTACCAGCATTTCTGGAAATGGGTATATTGGAACAGTGGATGGCATTCCTGCTATTCAATCCAACTTAAACTCTCCCTTTGGTGTTTACACCGATGCTTCCGGTAATTTTTATATAGTAGATTACAATAAAATCCGTAAAGTCAATAAAGCAACCGGTATCATTACAACCATTGCCGGTACTGGTATAAACGGATATAATGGAGACAACATACCTGCAACTTCAGCTCAAATAAGTATCTGGCAGGGAGGCATTTGTTTTGACCATCAAGGGAACTTATATTTTGCTGATATGGGTAATGGCAGAATACGAAAGATAAATGCGGTAACCGGAATCATTACCACCATTGCCGGAGGAGGAACCAGCACTGCAGATGGGGTTCCTGCCACTACTGCAGTTGTTGGCAGCCCAAGGGGAGTAGCTGTTGATGCGCATGATAATATTTATGAAGTGGGCAGCAGTAGTGGTAGGAAACTTCGGAAAATTGATGCAGTAACCGGATTAATTACCACATTGGCGGGTACCGCTGCTGCTGGTTATAATGGAGATGGTATTTTAGCCATTAATGCCCAATTAAACACTCCTGAAAATGTGGCTTTGGATGCAAACGGGAATATCTATATCGCTGATATGAGTAATAACCGGGTGCGTAAAATAACTGCTTCAACCGGAATCATCAGTACAGTTGCCGGTAATGGAACAGCAGGATTTAGCGGTGATGGTGGTTTGGCAACAGCTGCTGAAATTAATAATACATGGAGTATTGCAGTAGATAAAAAAGGGAATCTTTTTCTGGCCGATGCCAATAATAACAGGATACGCAGGGTAGATGCCACTACTGGCATTATAACTACCATTGCAGGTAATGGTGTTGCCGGTTATTCGGGAGATGGTGGAAATCCGCTGCTGGCTTCCATGAATGGACCAACAGGAATAGCGGTGGATACCATTTCTAATGTACTCTATATTGCAGATGACAATAATAATCTTATCCGGGAACTTACATTTGCAACAGGGCCTTCCATTAAATTATTTTCACCGGTTTCCGGATATGCTGGCATTACCGATACCATTAGGGGGAAGGGATTTACAGGAACTTCTGCAGTTAGTTTTGGTGGTGTGGCAGCTGCCAGTTTTAGAGTAATTAATGATAGTACTATTATTGCAATAACCGGTAACGGATCCACAGGTAATGTTTTGGTAACTACACCAACAGGCACTGCTAATCTGGGTGTATTTACTTTTTGTATCAATCAATTATCCACTATCACAATCACTGCAAATACAGGTACAGCTCATTGCGCTGGTTCTCCTGTTATATTTACCGCTATACCGGTCAATGCTGCTTTTATTACTTCCTGCCAGTGGTACAAAAATAATATTGCTTTAAATATTTACTCATTAACATATACCGATTATTTTCTGAGTAACAATGATAGTGTTTGGTGTATACTGACAATGAGCTCCCCCTGCCAGATGAATAATCGTGTTAAAAGTAATGTGCTGAAGTTTATAGTTAATCAGAATCTAATGCCATCTGTAAGTATTAGTACCGGTACCTATGGTTTAACTGCAAATGGTTTTAAAATGACTTTTACAGCAGTAAGTACTAATACAGGAAGTAATGTACAATTCCAGTGGAAAAAGAATAATGTGAATGTAGGTGGCAATAACAACAGCTATACAGATAGTTTATTGAAAAATGGAGATTCGGTATATTGTGTATTAACAGTTGCAGGATCCTGTTTCACCTCAGATTCTGTCAGGAGTAATGTCTATACTGTTCAGTTATCAAGTGTAAAAACAAGTGTACTGACAGGATCAATCACTTCCTGTTCCGGAACAGCATCCACTCAGTTAGAGCAATTTAGTATTACTGGCACTAATTTAACTGGTAATCTCAGTATTGGGGCCCCGGTTGGGTTTGAAATTTCATTAACCAGTACCGGTGTTTTTGGAAATAGCCTGTTATTAACACCACAAAACCATACTGTAGGTACAACCACAATATTTGTCCGGGCATCGGTTGCAGCATTGCCCGGTAATATAACAGGTAATGTTAGTATCAGTGCAGCAGGATCAACCACTCAAACTGTGGTGGTAAATGCAACTGTAAACTTATCTCCTATGATCAATACTGGTACAATTGCAAGTGTTAATACGACTGCTACTTCCTTCAGTATTCCTTATACTGCTTTATCAGGTAGCCCCAATCAATATTCCATTTCAGCAGGGGCAAATGCAATAAATGGATTTACTGCAGTAAGTAAAGCTTTGTTAGGTTCTTCTCCCATTACTGTAAATATTCCGGCAAGTCCGGCCAATACGTATAATTTCAATTTAATTGTAAACAATTCAACAACGGGTTGCGCTTCAAGTCCTATAGCATTAAATGTTTTGGTAACTAATCCTCAATCCTCAATTATCAATTCAATCAATCCGGTTTCTGGGCCTGTAGGTACTTTGGTAACGATATCGGGAAGCAATTTAAATAATGCAACAGCAATTATAATAGGGGGTATTGCTGCTATTCCTATTTCCAATACCGGTACCAGTTTGGTAGCTATGGTTATGCCAGGTGCTGTAACAGGTACTGTTTCAGTAACAATTTCCGGTGGAAAAGTAAGCGGACCAAATTTTGCAGTTATTCGCACCAAATACCCTTCTGTACAGCAAGGTGGGAAGCTGGTAGGATCAGGAACAGTTGGCCAATCACTTCAAGGTATTTCAGTAGCTATCAGTGCAGATGGTAATACTGCAATTGTTGGCGGACCCTTTGATAATTCTAATCTTGGTGCAGCATGGGTATATATCAGAAGCGGAAATACCTGGATACAACAAGGTAATAAATTGGTAGGTACAGGTAGTATAGGTAAATCATATCAAGGTTGGTCAGTTTCGATTAGTGCGGATGGAAATACAGCTATTATTGGAGGATATGCTGATAATTATTATCAGGGTGCAGCATGGATATTTACAAGAAAAGGAAATACCTGGATACAGCAAGGGAATAAATTAGTAGGAAATGGAGCTGGGGGTGGTGCAGCACAAGGAAGTGCAGTATCTATTAGTGCGGATGGAAATACAGCTATTGTTGGTGGCTTTATGGATAATAGTAGTGTAGGAGCAGCATGGATATTTACCAGATCTGGGAATATCTGGCTACAGCAAGGTAATAAATTAACTGGATCAGGTACAATAGGTGCCGCGCAGCAAGGCAATTCTGTTTGTATCAGTGCAGATGGGAATACGGCTATTGTTGGTGGCCCATTTGATAATTCTAATTTTGGAGCGGCATGGATATTTATAAGAAGCGGGAATAATTGGACCCAACAAGGTAATAAATTAACAGGTATTGGAAATATAGGTAATGCTGAACAGGGCTATTCAGTATCTATCAGTGCAGATGGTAACACAGCTATATTGGGAGGCTTTACAGATAATAGTAGTTTAGGTGCAGCATGGGTATTTATACGTAATGGGAATACATGGATACAACAGGGCAATAAATTACTAAGTTCGGCAAGCTCTGGTGTAGGGGGCCAAGGGTTTTCTGTTTCAATCAGTGCAGATGGAAATACAGCTATTACGGGAGGAATTTGGGATAATAGTGGGCTGGGTGCCTTATCAGTTTTTAATAGAAATGGAAATATATGGGCACAACAGGGAATTAATCTAATGGGAACTGGAAGTATTGGAAGCAATGTACAACAGGGTAATTCTGTTTGCATCAGTGCAGATGGCAATACTGCAATTGTGGGAGGAGCCGGGGATAATAATGCACAGGGTGCTGCATGGGTTTTTATTGCAGGCAATGTAATTCCAGTAATTACTACAATAGGTAATCTGACTTCATTTGCAACTTGCGCAGGAACAAATTCAACATCACAGAACTTTACAGTTAGTGGAAATAATTTAAGTTCAAATCTCATTCTAACTGCACCAACCGGATATGAGTTATCCAATAATTCAACCGGTAAATATGCAGCAACAGATACTCTGATTCCGGTAACTGGAATTGTTGTATCCACAACTGTCTATGTACGTTTAAGCAGTATTGCTAGCGGAACACCTGCTGGTAATATTAGCATTTCAAGTACCGGAGCTTCCACACAAACTGTAGCCGTAAGCGGCTCTGTGAATCCTCTGCCTGTAGTAGTAGTAACCAACAACAGGCCTTTGAGTTTTTGTACTGGTGACAGTACCATACTCAGTTCATCTATGCAAACAGGTATACAATGGCAGTTGAATAATGTAAACATTAATGGAACTGCTGGTAATATGAATAATTTAACTATCCAACAATCAGGTGTATATAAAGTAATTATTACCAACAGCAGAGGTTGCAGTGCCAGTTCTGTAAATGATACAGTTACTGTCAATGCTTTACCACAGGTACCTGTGGTCACATCCAGGAATAAAAGTAGTTTCTGTCAGGGCGGAATAGATACATTAGTATCTTCCTCAGCAACAGGTAATCAATGGCTGGTAAGTGGCACCGCATTAAAATCAGCCAATGGGAATATGTATATTACCGGCAATGCAGGTAGTTATACAGTAAGTGTTACCAATGCCAATGGATGTACAGCAGTATCAGCACCAATGGTGCTAACTGTCAATGCCTTGCCCACTATTACCATAGGCTCTATTGGCGGAATTAACACTACTGCCACTTCATTCAGTCTGCCCTATACTGCTACAACTGGCAACCCGAACCAATATTCCATCACAACAGGAACAACCGTCCTGAGTGGTTTTACACCAGTGAATAATGCAGTATTGGGAAATTCCCCTATAAATGTAAATATTCCTGCCAGTGCAGCGAATACCTATAATTTTAATTTAACTGTTGCCAATAGTACAACAGGGTGTGTATCAGCTCCAGTACCTTTTAATGTTGCTGTAACAACACCTATTACCAACACAGTGATTAATTCAATCAATCCTGTTTCAGGACCGGTTGGTACATTGGTTACCATAACAGGAACTAATTTGGCAAATCCTACAGCTATTAACATAGGAGGTGTTTCCGCGATACCAATTTCCAATACGGGAACAAGTATAGTAGCAATGGTAATGCCTGGAGCATCAACAGGAGTGGTTTCTGTTACAACAGTAAATGGATCTGCGAATGGGACTAATTTTACCGTTATTCCTACTAAATATCCTTCAGTTCAGCAGGGGGGTAAATTGGTAGGAACTGGTGCAGTAGGCTATGCACAGCAAGGTTTTTCAATAGCTATTAGTGCGGATGGAAATACCGCTATTGTTGGTGGAAGTTGGGATAATAATAGCATAGGTGCTTCATGGATTTATATCCGCAGTAATGGGGTCTGGTCGCAGCAGGGCAGTAAATTAGTAGGATCAGGTGCTATTGGATATGCTGCACAAGGTTCATCAGTATCCATCAGTGCTGATGGAAATACGGCAATTGTTGGTGGCTATTTTGATAATTATGGTGAAGGTGCTGCGTGGATCTTTACCCGAACTAATGGTATCTGGACACAACAGGGTAATAAATTAGTTGGTAATAAAGAGGGAACTTTAAGTACCGGACAACAAGGTAGTTCTGTATCTATTAGTGCTGATGGAAATACTGCTATTGTTGGGGGGCCTTGGGATAATAATAATACCGGTGCAGCTTGGATTTATACCAGAAATAATGGTGTTTGGACTCAGCAGAGTGGCAAACTAGTAGGAACAGGTGCTGTAGGTGGTGGAAGCCAAGGAAACTCTGTAGCAATTAGTGCCGATGGAAATACTGCTATTGTTGGGGGATGGTTTGATAATTATATTAATGGTGCTGCATGGATTTATACACGCAGTAAAGGTGTTTGGACACAACAAGGAGCAAAACTAGTGGGAACAGGAGGCAATGGAGGAACATGGCAAGGAAGCTCAGTAGCAATTAGTGCGGATGGAAATACAGCTATTGTTGGTGGAGTATATGATAATAACCAGCAAGGTGCAGTTTGGATCTTTAATCGATATAATGGAATATGGACTCAGCAGGGTAGTAAATTAGTTGGTTCTGGAGCAATAGGTCAATCATGGCAAGGCTATTCAGTATCTATCAGTGCAGATGGAAATACGGCAATTGTTGGGGGTTATAAAGATAATAATAGTCAAGGAGCTGTATGGGTCTATAACCGTATTAATGGGATTTGGAAGCAGCAGGGAAATAAATTGGTTGGGACAGGATCTCCCTATTTGTGGTCAGAACAAGGCTATTCAGTAGCTCTCAGTGCGGATGGCAATACAGCTATTTTTGGAGGAAATGCAGATAATGGTGATATAGGTGCTGCCTGGGTATATATTGTAGGTAATACGGTAATATCCGTTTCAGGATCATTAAATGCCTTTACAAATTGTTCAGGAACTGTATCCACCCCTCAAAGCATTACTGTTAGTGGAAATAATTTAAGTTCAAATATTATTATCACTGCACCTGCCGGTTATGAATTATCCAATAGTGCTTCCGGGAAATTTGCCACAACAGATACATTGGTACAGGTAAGCGGAATAGTTACTTCAACAAACGTTTATGTAAGATTAAGTAGTGCTGCGAGTGGCACACCATCTGGTAACCTAAGTATAAGCAGTACCGGAGCAACTACTCAAACAATTGCTGTAAGCGGAACAGTGAATCCTCTTCCTGCAGCAGCTATAGTAACAAATAGCAGGCCATTGACTTTCTGTAATGGAGATAGTACCGTATTAACATCTTCAGTAACTACCGGTATTCAGTGGCAGTTGAACAATGTAAATATTACCGGTGCTACTGGATCGAAATTCACAGCAAAACAGTCGGGTATATTTAAAGTACTGGTGACAAACAGTAATGGCTGCAGTAATGTATCAGCAGGGGATACTGTTATCAATAATCCGATACCAGTTGCTCCGGTTATTACATCAGGTGGTTCTACTTCAATCTGCATTGGTAATTATGTAGTATTCAATTCCAATACTGCATCAGGTAACCAATGGTACTTAAATGGAACAGCTATTGGCGGGGCAAAAGGGGCTTCAGATACAGCAAGGGCAGCGGGTAACTATACAGTGATAACTACTAACAACAATGGATGCAGCAGTCCAGCTAGTTCAGCAATAACAGTAACCGTAAATCCACTGCCAGCTATTCCTACGATTACATCTAAAGGCAGCACCAGTTTCTGCCAGGGCCTATATGATATCCTGTCATCTTCTTCCACAACCGGCAACCAGTGGAAACTGAATGGAACAGCGATCGCTAAAGCATCCACTTCACAAAGTTTTGTAGCGAATGTAGCTGGTAATTATACTGTAACGGTTAGTAATGCAGCAGGGTGTACTGCAACATCAGCTACTACAGCAATAAACATTATACCATTACCAGCCAAGCCAGTAATTACGGAAGATGCGAATATGAACCTGGTCAGTTCAGCAGCAACAGGTAATCAATGGTATAGTGTTCCGGAAGAACTCATTGGTGATACAGGACATATCTACACACCATGGGTAAACGGAAATTATACGGTACAGGTAACACAAGGTGGATGTGCAAGCCAAATGTCGGATGTATTTATGTACAATAATCCAAGCCTGAATAAGGAAAGCAATCTCATAACCGGCACCAGCACGCTGGATAGTAAATCAGTACAATTATATCCGAATCCAGTGGGCAACACTTTAAAAATCAGTTACCAGTTATCTGGTATTAAAGATGTTACTGTTGAAATAGTGGATATAAATGGAAATATCATTGCAAGGAAGGAAAGTGTAACCAGTGGCAGCAGTTTGGATGTATCAGGATATGCATCAGGAATGTATATCATCCGGTTGGTGAATGGAGAGAATAAGGAAGTATTGTATACAACAAAAATTATAAAAGCGAAATAGGTACTTATATTATTGGAAACAGAAACAGTCATTTAAAGTGAATAATGTGACTGTTTCTGTTATGAAATTGATTTTTGAAATATAAAAGATGTTGACCAAAAAGGAAAGCTCTTTAGGTAGGTTATGAATTGGAATACTTTTTTCTTCCCTATAACAAATGTTTCAACCTTAGATAGTTAATCCTTAAACAACGCAGGGTATGCCGAAAACTGCATTCCAGAGTAGGCAATAATATAATCTCAGTTCAAACATTATGAAAAAGGTATGTATCTTATGCACTCTTTTGTCCATTCTATTTTATGGGTGTAGTAAATCCAGTAGCACACCATCAACCCCTTCAAGTTCATCCATATTTAAATTTACAGCTTCAGGAGCTCAATATGAGTGGGACGGATATAGTAAAGATGCAAATGGATTAGTTGCAGGATCTGTCATTTCACTGATAAGTGGTCAGCCCTGGGAATTATGTGCTAAAGATAATAAAACTAAAAATCAAATTTGCTTGTCCATAGCTCCTAATACAAGTAAATTAACTACAGGCACTTATAATCAAACTTTAAGCATTTCATCTCAAGGTACAGTTGCTGCAAATGATTTAGATGGTGAATATTTTGGAGTGGGAACATGGATTATTAATATTACCAGTATTACTGGAAACCTGGCTTCAGGTACATTTAGTGGCGGTTGGATTGTTATCTCTGGTTCTGTTCCAAATTCAATACAAATTAAAGATGGTACATTCACTAATGTGTTGATACAACAGTAATAATTATTTGTTGAAAATATTTTTTTAGTATTTGAAATAGCAATCCAGGTGGCATGATTTAAGTTCAAGGAGCTCTATTTAAATTGGGTTTTGTTCTTGTCAAATATTTATGATTTAAATCATGTTTTAAATATTCTAGATATTTTAGCTTCAATTATTATCTATTGCAATTTATATCCCCCCATCTGTTGCATATTAAAACGGAATTGTATTCTTTTTATAGAATTCCATATAAATAATCCGTTAGATAATATAACTATCAATTCTAACAGACATGAGAATCCAAAGTGTATTGGTAACGATTGCTTTTGTTCTAATTTTTTCAAATGTATCAGCAACTGCTTATTATTGGGTGGGTGGTTCAGGTAATTTATTTGTTAAAGACTAATCCAAATTTGAAAGCTGTAAAAGGATCATTTACTGATTGTTTAGGAAAAAAGGATTATAATTTATCATTATCTAAAAAAAGGTAAGAATCAGTAAAAACATATTTGGAAAGTCATCAAATTCATTCAGATAGGATCAACGAAACGCATTATGGGATAGGTTACCTTGTAGTGCCTTGTTTTGAAAAGCAATATAATATTGAAAAGCAACAATTTAACAGGCGTTCTGAAATATTTATAACTGAAAAAGAAGGGAGTTCCTGGACAGACTTAAATAATTATGCTGTTAAACCCATAATTTATTCCCCACTTACTTTGAATGATAAAATTAGTAAAACTTTCAATTTTAACTGGACAATATTATTTGATTTTAATTGTACCAAATTTAAAGCGGAGTCGTTTGTAATTTTAGATAGTATCAAGGAAAAATTGGTAAGCAGAAAGACTGAGGATGCTACAGTTACATTAACTGGATATTGTGATAAAAATGAGGAATTATCTAATCAATTACAAATAGCAAAAAAAAGGGTAGAATTTGTACTTGCATATCTGGAAAGCAGAAATGTGGTCATTATTAATCCTAAATTAGAATATTATATACAAACCTTTTCCGGAGTGGAAAGTAATGGAAAGTCAGATTGGATGAACAGGAAAGTAAATGTTTCTATAGTTTATCATCTACCCTAAACAAGTTTTTATTAAGAGTGTAGGCGCGGCTACAAACATCGAAGGAAACGAACATAAAGGGACACTAAATAAATAATATAAAAATGTTTAAATAATAAAACCCATTCCTTTGTGAATGGGTTTTATAAAAAACTAATTGAAAATTAGTTTTTTGTGCCCGGGACGGGATTCGAACCTGCACGCCGATGAAAGCACCACCACCTCAAAGTGGCTTGTCTACCAATTTCAACACCCGGGCAATAATATAAATATAGGGCGGCTGCAAAAATAAGAGATGAATCGGAATATCAATTTTGTTTTTGCTTTTATCTTTTTACATATTACATTCTCTCCGGTACCTTAATTCCCAGCAACCCCATTCCAGTTTGTATAACCTGTGCCGTTAAACGGGACTGCTGTAACCTTAACCCTTTCTTTTCCTCATTTTCTGCATTGCTGATGGAATGCTCAGTATAAAAACTATTAAAAGTTTTGGCTACATTAAAGATATAGATGGCCAGCTTGGAGGGGTCGTGCTCCTGGGCGGCTTCTGCTATTACGGATGGGAAGGTTTCCAGTGCAATGGTTAATTCCTTTTCCAGGGGCAGGAGAGGGAGTTGGTAGCCATTGATAGGGGCTATGGTAGCTGCTGCTTCGGCCGACCTGCGCAGGATGCTTTTGATCCTGGCATGGGTATACTGGATGAAGGGGCCGGTAAAGCCATGGAAATCGATGCTTTCCTCGGGATTGAAGATCATTTTCTTCCGGGGGTCTACCCGTAATAAAAAGAATTTTAAAGCGCCGAGACCGATAATATCATAGAGTTGGGTTAATTCATCCGTTGTAAAGTCTTTCACTTTGCCCAGTTCTTCGGTTTTCTGGCGGGAAATCTCAATCATAGCATCTACCAGGTCATCGGCATCTACCACGGTTCCTTCGCGGCTTTTCATCTTTCCGCTGGGTAATTCTACCATTCCATAACTTAAATGGTAAATACCATCGGCAGAGGGGAGGCCTAATTTCTGACAAATGAGCTTTAATACTTTAAAATGGTAATTCTGTTCATCGCCCACCACATAAATACTCTGGGTGGCATTGAAGGTTTTCTGTTTCAGTTCGGCCAGTCCGATATCCTGGGTAATATATACAGAGGTACCGTCTTTTCTGCGTACCAGCTTCTCATCCAGCCCGTCGGCTGTTAAATCGATCCATACACTGCCATCTTCTTTCTGAAAAAAGACTTTCTTATCCAGTCCGGTTTCTACCAGGTCTTTCCCCAGTAAATAGGTCTTGCTTTCGTAATAGGTTTCGTCAAAATCACTGCCTATTTTTTTATAGGTAGTGTCAAATCCAGCATATACCCAACTGTTCATGGTTTGCCATAATGCCATTACTTCGGGCTTGCCCGCTTCCCAATCTACCAGCATCTGCTGGGTAGCTTTCATAATCGGGGCTTCTTTTTCTGCCGCTTCGGCAGTCATACCCCCGGCTACTAATTCCGCTACTTCTTTTTTATAGGCATCATTGAATTTTACATAATAATCCCCAACAAAATGGTCGCCCTTCATACCGGTGCTTTCCGGTGTAGCGCCATTGGCAAAGAGCTGCCAGGCAATCATGCTTTTGCAGATGTGAACACCACGGTCGTTTACTATACAGGTTTTGGCTACTTCGTACCCACTGGCTTTGAGGATTTCGGCAATACTCCAGCCCAGGAAATTATTTCTTAAATGGCCCAGGTGAAGGGGTTTATTGGTATTGGGGGAACTGTATTCCACCATTACCCGTTCGTTATTGGGGGCTTTGAGTCCGAATTTAGGGTTTTGGTATTCCTTTTGGAGGAACTGGTACCAGTAACTGTCGGCCAGGCTGAGGTTGAGAAAGCCTTTGATGACATTAAAACCGGAAAATATGGTATTGTGTTTATCCTTTAAATAAGCACCCAGTTCCTGCCCAAGGGCATCGGGTGATTTCTTTAGTTGTTTTACAAAGGAAAAGAGAACAATGGTATAATCTCCCTCAAATTCGGGTTTTGTAGCATTTACCAGGATGGCAGCAGCCGACAAATCCAGTCCGTATACCTCTTTAATCGCTTCAGCAGCAGCAGCTTTAATCAGATCAGTTACACTCATTAGAAATAAACATTTAAGGTTGCAAATCTAAATGATAAATTTTACCTTCGCCGCCATTTATGCTTAGAATTCACCATTTTGTTAAAAACACCATCTTAAGTATTGTAGATTTTTTCTATCCTTTATTTAAGAAATTCATGACCATACAAACCTATAGGTATGCTGCCTGCGGTGGTTTTAATACGATGATTGATATATCCCTTTTCTTTGTGGGGTATAACTTTATATTTAAGCGCGAACCGCTGTTTTTCCCCAGTATTAATTTAATGGTGGGGGCGCATATTGCGGCGTTCCTGGTTAGTTTCTGTGTTACATTCCCCATTGGGTTTTACCTGAGCCGCTATGTGGTTTTTCAGGAGACCTCTGTGAGTAAAAAGGAACAGCTGGGTAAATATTTTACGGTGGTACTGTTTTGCCTGGTACTGAACTATGGCTTTTTGAAATTGTTTGTGGATGTGTTTAAATGGTACCCGACCCCTTCTAAAATACTGACTACTTTTTTTGTGGTAATGTTTAGCTACCTGTCTCAGAAGAACTTTACATTTAAGTCACCCTCCGGCCAGTAATACCTGCAATATTTGCCTGTTATTCTGTTTATTGTGACCCTTTTCTGACAATTTTGCATTATTTATGGTGTGGCATAATGGTTGACTAACTATACTGACTTCAGATTGAAGTTGAAAGTGTAAAAAATTATAACTATGGGAAAGATAATTGGAATTGATTTGGGAACAACCAACAGTTGCGTATCTGTAATGGAAGGTAACGAGCCGGTTGTAATTGCTAATGACGAAGGCCGGAGAACGACCCCTTCTGTTGTTGGTTTTTTAAAAAATGGTGAACGTAAAGTAGGTGACCCTGCTAAACGTCAGGCTATCACCAATCCGCATAATACTATTATGAGTATTAAACGTTTTATGGGCCGTCGTTTTGATGAAGTGACCGAAGAAAGCAGCCATTGGGGATATAAAGTAGTGAAGGGTGACAATAATACAGTTCGTGTAGACATAGATGGCAGGTTATATACGCCTCAGGAAATTTCTGCCATGATTCTGCAGAAAATGAAGAAAACGGCTGAAGATTATTTGGGCCAGGAAGTAACAGAAGCGGTGATTACGGTTCCTGCTTACTTTAATGATGCACAGCGCCAGGCTACCAAGGAAGCCGGTGAAATTGCAGGGTTAAATGTTCGCCGTATTGTGAACGAACCTACTGCTGCAGCGTTGGCTTATGGATTGGATAAAAAGCATATTGACCAGAAAGTGGCTGTATTTGACCTGGGTGGTGGTACTTTTGATATTTCTATCCTGGAATTAGGGGATGGGGTTTTTGAAGTAAAATCTACCAATGGGGATACACACTTAGGTGGTGATGATTTTGATAAAGTGATTATGGATTGGCTGGCTCAGGAATTTAAGAATGAAGAAGCGATTGACCTGCGTAAAGACCCGATGGCTTTACAGCGCTTGAAAGAAGCTGCTGAAAAAGCAAAAGTAGAATTGTCTTCTTCTTCTGAAACAGAAATTAACCTGCCGTATATTACTGCAGTGGATGGTGTGCCTAAGCACCTGGTGAAGAAATTAACCCGTGCTAAATTTGAACAGTTAAGTGATAACCTGTTTGCAAGATGTTTGAAACCTTGTGAATTAGCATTGAAAGATGCCGGTTACAGTACTGCTCAGATTGATGAAGTGATATTGGTGGGTGGTTCTTCCCGTATTCCTAAAGTACAGGGAATTGTAGAAAAATTCTTTAACCGCAAGCCGAACAGAAGTGTGAACCCCGATGAAGTAGTGGCTATTGGTGCAGGTATACAGGGTGGGGTATTAACCGGTGAAGTGAAAGATGTATTGTTGTTGGATGTGAGTCCGCTTACCTTAGGTATTGAAACCATGGGTAGTGTAATGACACCAATGATTCCGGCCAATACAACGATCCCTACCAAGAAAACAGAAGTATTCTCTACTGCCAGCGATAACCAGCCGGGTGTACAGATACATGTTTTACAGGGAGAACGTCCTTTAGCTAACCAGAATAAGAGCCTTGGAGTATTTAACCTGGATGGAATACCACCTGCTCCGCGTGGTGTACCGCAGATTGAAGTAACTTTTGATATTGATGCCAATGGTATTTTACATGTTACTGCAAAAGACAAGGGTACCAATAAGGAACAGAAGATCCGTATTGAAGCCGGTAGCGGTTTGAGTAAGGAAGAAGTTGAAAAAATGAAGAATGATGCGAAAGCACATGAAGCAGAAGATAAACTGGCCCGTGAAAAAGTGGACAAGATGAACCAGGCTGACAGTTTGATTTTCCAGACAGAAAAACAACTGAAAGAATTTGGTGATAAGGTTCCGGCGGATAAAAAAGCCCCGATTGAAACGGCACTGGCTAAATTAAAAGAAGCACACAAAGCACAGGATGTTGCTGCGATTGATACTGCTCTGGCAGAAATGAATACAGCATGGACTGCAGCCAGTGAGGAAATTTATAAAGCCCAGCAGGCAGGTGGTGCGGCACAGCCCGGACCAGATGCAACAGCAGGAGCTGCCGGCCCTCAGCAACAGGGTGGTGGTAATGACCATGTGGAAGATGCTCAGTTTGAAGAAGTGAAATAACGCAGTTGGTTGCAAATAAAGGGAACCGTCTCATTGATAAAATGAGGCGGTTTTTTTGTTATTTAACAAAACATTCGTAAATTGAGGTTCAACGGTTGATTGCTTGTGAAGTCATATTGCATCATTTTTAAAATCAACTGTTATGAAAAAATTACTATTTCTTCAATTGTACCGTGCCATTCTTTTGGTGTTATTCAGCTTATTAATAGCAGTAGCAGTTGTATTTATACTGGAAATTAAATTTGAGCTGACTCAGTTATCCATCAACTTTATCAGTATTTTTCTGGTAGCTGCCTTACTGGCACCTATTGTTACAGGAATAGTGCTGGCAATTGGGTATTTCAAAAATAAAATATCCTACCACCGTTCTGTATTTAAAATGAAAGAGGATGCTACAGCGTATGCGTAAGGGTTAATAAGTTTATTCAAATACAAAGTATAAACCCATAAATACGATGCTTACTCCGATAATGGTGAGACCGTATAAAAGAAAATTATACCATTCCGGAAAAGCTTCCGATACTGTAAGTACACAGCTTAGAAAACCAAGAAAAGCACCAATAGCCATTAATACAAAGCCGGTGAACTGCCTTTTGGCATTCCGGAGGCGTTTGTATTCTTTTAAATGTTCTGAGATAGCAGCTGCATCCAAGCCTTTTGATTGCAGTTCTTCTTCAATAGCCTGAGGGGATAGGTTACTACCTATCCATTCCCGGATAGTGGTTGCATTGATTGAAACAGTATATGACATAGCAAAGGTTTACTGTAAACAAAATAGTGTTTTTTTTCAATAAATAGAAAATTATTGAACTTTTGCCTCAATTTTTAAATAGTTCACCGAAAAAAATAAGATTTTTCAAAGCATTCCTTATTTTCAATGTAAAATAAATCATATGTTCAACCGACACAGAAAGAAAATGCTGATAGTAACTGTACTGAGCTGTTTAACTGCAGTCACTATCCTGTCATTCAGGCCGGATCAGCAAGAGCCCAAGAAGTTAAAAAATATCAAAGTATTCCCTGCTGAGTTTACTTACCAGCAGGTTGACCATGCCATGGATGAGTTTAAAGCCGATTTAGGCGTTAAATGTGGATATTGCCATGCACCTTCTAAAGATAATCCAAGAAAAATGGATATGGCCAGTGATGCAAACCCTAAAAAAGATATTGCCCGGGATATGATGCGGATGACAATGGAAATGAATAAGAAATACATTGCCGCTATACCACACGCAGATACTACTAAAGTACAGCTGATTACCTGTAATACCTGCCACAGAGGTGCAGGCAAACCTTTTGGAAAAGTAAACAATACACCACCGCCACCACCTTTTGAAGGAGCACCACCGCCCCCTCCACCAGGACAAGGCAAATAAAAATACTTTTAATCATTTTAATCCACCCGGGAAATATTATAATCAGTAATATTTTCCGGGTGTTTTTTTGGTGACTGGTATTGTTTAGTGCTTACTCTTACCTGTTTTTACAATATTTAAATTAATTTTTTAAAAAATACTACTTAGTAATGTGTTATAATTACACATTAAATACTGTATCTTAGCGGCATTAAATTATTGACCTTGCCTAACGATAAACTAATTGCCAGCAAATTGCCTGAAGTAAAAACTGTAAAGGCAAAAAAATCAGAAATTAAGGGCCCCTTAAAAAAAGCGCCTGCTAAAAAATCAGCAGGAAAAGCAAAACCCATTGATACTGAAGTGGTAATGAAAAAAGTAGTCCCTAAACAAAGGAAAACTGAGTTACCCATCATAAAATCGACACTTATCATGAATGCAGCACAAACAACCGGTTTAAAGATCAGGTTTCTATTGAAATTTCACACTACTTACGGCCAAAACTTATTTATTTCCGGTAACCATGTTTTATTGGGGAATGAAGTCCTGGAAAATGCCCTGCCATTGAAATTTAAGGATAATAATACCTGGACTGCTGAGATAGATCTTAACGGAACAGAACTGCCCGAAGCTGGCATTACTTATAATTATATACTTAAAAATGCGGATGGTACTGTTAGTTATGATTGGGGAAATGACAAAATCATTTATCCCTTGATCATAAAAACAAAGGAAATTACGATTATAGATTCCTGGAATTTTGCCGGCTATTTTGATAATGCATTTTATACAGAGCCTTTTCAGCAGGTATTATTGAAAGGGAACCATACAGCAGTTGCAGTAAAAGAACCGGTAACTGCCACCCACCAGTTTAAAGTAAAAACACCTTTATTACCCAAGGGGCAGACACTTTGTATTATTGGATATGGCAAGAAACTGGGTAACTGGAGCCGGAAAGACCCTGTTTTACTGAGTAGGAAACAGGGGGATAATTTCTATACCGTAAACCTTGACCTGGAAAAGGAACCTTTTCCACTGGTATATAAATATGGTGTGTACGACGTAACGGAAAATAAATTTATACGCTTTGAGGATGGCAGTAACCGGGTACTGGCAGATGAAACTGACCATGACCAGCTGACCATTGTAAATGATGGATTTGCAGTATTACCTAATAATACCTGGAAGGGAACCGGAGTGGCCATACCGGTATTCAGTTTACGGACTGCCAATAGTTTTGGTGCCGGTGAATTTAATGATCTTTCCTTACTGGTTGACTGGGCAAAGCTTACCGGCTTAAAACTGATTCAGATTTTACCGATTAATGATACCACGGCCACGCATACCTGGATGGATTCTTATCCGTATGCGGCTATTTCGGCTTTTGCCTTACATCCGATCTATCTGAATTTAAAAAAGATGACGGATGCGGATAACCAGCACCTGGTGGAAGCACTGGAAGAAAAACGACTGGCATTGAATCAATTGGATGATATTGATTATGAAGCGGTGATCAATACCAAACTGGAATTTGTAAAACAGATATATCCTTTACAGCAGGCTGCTACTTTCAGCAGTGCAGATTTTCAGCAGTATTTTAATCAGAATAAACACTGGCTGGAACCTTATGCTGTATTCTGTTATTTGCGGGATGAATATGGTACCTCTGATTTTAACCAGTGGCCGGCATACAGTCAGGTTACCGATGCAGACATAGCAGCTTTAACAGCTAAAGATGCGGCATCATTTAATGCTGTAGCCCTGAACTATTTTATTCAATACCATTTGCACCTGCAATTGAAAGCAGCTACAGAATATGCACATGCCAATGGTATTATTGTGAAAGGAGATATTGCAATAGGCGTATACCGTTATGGTGCAGATGCCTGGCAGCGGCCCGACCTGTTTCATATGAATATGCAGGCTGGCGCGCCTCCGGATGATTTTGCCGTGAAAGGACAGAACTGGGGTTTTCCTACCTATAACTGGGCTGCCATGATGGCTGATGGCTTTGGCTGGTGGAAACAGCGGTTTGAGCAAATGAGCTACTATTTTGATGCATTCCGTATTGACCATATCCTGGGATTTTTCAGGATCTGGAGTATTCCCATGGATGCAGTGGAAGGGATACTGGGTTATTTTGTGCCAGCGATACCGGTGCATATTAATGAATTTAACAGCAGGGGGATTTGGTTCGATTATCATCGTTATACCAGACCCTTTATAACTGATCAGGTATTACTGGAAGTTTTTGGATATGATGACGGGTATGTAAAAGAACATTTTTTACAGTATAACGGATATGGTACCTATACATTAAAACCTGAAGTGGCCACCCAGCGAAATGTGGTACAACACCTTGCCGGCTGGAATGAGGATGATTTTACTGCTAAAATTAAACAGGGATTATTTGACCTGATCAGTAATGTAATTTTATTTGAAGTGGAAGGATCTCAGGGCCAGCAATACCATTTCCGGTTTTCTATGGAAAGTACTTCTTCTTTTCAGAAGCTGGATTGGAATACCCAACAACAACTGAAAGAATTGTATGTAAATTATTTCTTCTCCCGTCAGGATGCTTTCTGGATGAAAGAAGCGTTGCAAAAATTACCTGCTTTAAAAAGGGTGACCAATATGCTGGTCTGCGGAGAGGACCTGGGTCTTGTTCCTTCCTGTGTACCGGAAGTAATGCGGCAGCTTGGATTACTGAGCCTGGAAATTCAGCGTATGCCTAAAGACCCTAAAAAGGAATTCTTCCATCCGAATGATGCGCCCTATTTAAGTGTGGTTACTCCTTCTACCCATGATATGAGTACGATACGTGGTTGGTGGGAAGAAGATAAGGATAAGATACAGAAATTTTATAACCATGAGCTGGGACAATATGGTGCCGCACCTTTTTATTGTGAGGCCTGGATTAATAAAGCCATTGTATTACAGCATTTGTACTCGCCTGCGATGTGGAGTGTTTTCCAGTTACAGGATTTACTTGGGGCGGATGCTAAGCAGCGGAAAATGGACCCTAATTCTGAAAGGATTAATGTACCTGCCAACCCTAAACATTACTGGAGGTACAGGATGCATATTTCCCTGGAAGATTTAATGCTGCAGGATGAGTTTAACAGTGATTTGAAGGGTAATATTGTTGCAGGGGGGAGGTAGAGGGAGTTTGGAGACTTTGGATTGGTGTTTTTGTTTATTTTTATAGTTTTAGTAGTAGGCTGCAGGGAATAGTTCTTTGCAGCCTATTTTTGTATTTTAAGTTACCAATTATTACGGGTTGACTATGAAGATTTTCTATCAAAAAGTTGAACTGCCTTTTCAGTATCCTTTTACCATATCCAATGGCAGAACCAAGACACACCAGCCAACGCTGATTGTAATGCTGCAATTGGGCAAATGGGTTGGTTTTGGGGAAGCTCCGGCAATTACCTATTATGATATTACTGTGGAGCAAATGATTGAAGACCTGGAAGCGAAGCGGCCTTACCTGGAAAAGTTTGCATTTACAGACCCTGAACGGTACTGGCATTACCTGCACCATTTATTTCCGGGTAATCCTTTTTTAGTCTGTGCACTAGATATAGCGGGGTGGGACCTTTTTGGAAAAATGGAAAATAAATTATTGTACCAGCTCTGGAATACAGAATGGAAGCATTTGCCATTGGCTGATTATACTATTGGGATTGACAGTATTGAAAAGATGGTTGCCAAAATGAAAGCAAAACCCTGGCCCGTTTATAAAATTAAACTGGGTACACCGGAAGACCTGGAAATAATGGCTGCACTGCGGCAACATACGGATGCGGTTTTTAGGATTGATGCCAACGCGGGCTGGACACTGGAGGAAGCTTTATTGAAAATACCCAGGTTAAAAGAACTGGGGGTGGAATTTATTGAACAACCACTGGCAAAGGATAACTGGGAGGGTATGAAAGTTTTGTACCAGGAATCTGTGTTGCACTTGCTGGCAGATGAAAGCTGTGTATTTGAAAGCGATGTGGAAAAATGCCAGGGGCATTTTCATGGGATTAATATAAAACTGACCAAGTGCAGCGGGATCACACCTGCTTTACGCATGATTAAAAAAGCCAGGGAACTGGGATTGCAGGTAATGATGGGTAGTATGAATGAATGCAGTGTAGGTTCTGCGGCGATTGCCAACTTTTTACCTCAGCTGGACCATGTGGATATGGATGGGCCTTTATTACAAACCGAAGACCCTGCCATGGGTATTGAATTTGATTTTGGGAAAGTAAGGATACTGGGCAGGGAAGGGCTGGGTATACAAATGAAATAAGCCCGTTGAATAGGCTCATTTCATTTGTATATTTTAGTAAGATAGAAGCTGTGCTTACCAGATTTTTACCCGCAGGCTATCTGCACGGTACATTTTATCTCCGGGCTTAATACCAAAAGCTTCATAAAATTCCGGAACATTTACCACCGGGCCATTCACCCTTTCTTTAGCAGGTGCATGTACATCCTGCATCAGCTGAGAAGCCAGGCGTTCTTTACGGTCCTGAATCATCCAGCTGTATGCATATCCCAGGAAATACCGCTGAAGAGGAGTTTGCCCGTGAATGGTTTGATTTTTCTGATAGACTTCTGTTTTCTTTAAAGCATCTATACCTAAGAGTAATCCACCTAAATCGGCAATATTCTCACCCTGGGTGGCAGATCCGTTAACATGTAAAGTATCTACTGGCATAAAGCCGTTGAATTCCTGAATAATTTTTTGGGTGCGTTTGGTAAACTGAACAGAATCTGCAGCAATCCACCAGCTTTTTAAATTGCCTTTGGCATCGTACTGGCGGCCCTGATCATCAAAACCATGGGTAATTTCATGGCCAATGGTAGAAGCAGCGGCATAGCCATATACAAAAGCATCATCCAGTTCCTCATCCCGCATACCCGGTACCGTAAACATACCTGCCGGAAGAACTATTTCGTTATTGGAAGGATTATAATACGCATTGTACGTCTGCGGACTCATATCCCATTCCGTCCTGTCCACCGGTTTACCCAGTTTGGAGAATTCGTAATGATGCCACCAATCACTGGCATGCTGCATATTGGTAGCATAAGCCTCTTTACCAATCTGCATGGCAGTAAAATCTTTCCATTTATCCGGATAGCCCACTTTTTTAGTGATTTTACTTAATTTATCCAGGGCTTTAGCTTTAGTGGAATCGCTCATCCAGTCCAGGTGCTGAATTCTTTCCTTATAAGCATCGCGGATGGCTTCCACCAGGTTACTGTAACGTTCTTTCGCTTTTTCCGGAAAATATTCCTTAACAAAAAGCTGTCCCAGTGCTTCACCCAGAATATGTTCTTCCGCATCCAGTGTTCTTTTCCAGCGGGGCCTTGGTTTAGAAGTGCCACTCAGTGCTTTACGGTAATCAAAATAGTGTTGGTAAGTACTATCATCCAGATAGGCAGCTTCAGAAAGAACCAGGTGTATTTTCAGGTAATTCTTCCAGTCGGCCAGGGAAGTCATTTTTAGTTCATTGTTCAAAGCCGTATAGAATTCGGGCTGACCTACAATAACAGAATCCAGGGTTTTGATACCACTGATTTTAAGGTATTCATCCCAGCCAAAATTTGGTATCAGTGTTTTAACCTCTGCCAGACTGATTTTATGATAATTTTTATAGGGATCGCGGAGATCTGCCAGTTTACGGGAAGAGATAGCCAGTTTACGTTCCAGGTTATACACCGATGCTGCATTGGAATGGGCAGTAGCGCTGTCATTCCCCAGCTGGATGAATGTTTCCAGTAAATACTGCTGGTAAGCATTGCGGACATTTACGGTTTTACTATCTGTATTAAAATAGTAATCCCTGTTAGGCATACCCAGTCCGCCCTGCATCAGCTGATAAGCCATGGCTTCACTGTTTTTATCATCCTGAGCTACATAATCCGTAAAAATACAGCCAATGCCAATATTATGAAAGTTGGCAGCCAGTGCAGTAATATCAGCATTTGTTTGTAAAGCATCAATTTTTTGAAGCAGGGGTTTTAGGGGTTGAATACCCTCTTTATTCAGTTTGGCTGAGTCCATGGCAGTGGACCAGAAGTCGCCAATTTTCTGGGAAACAGTACCAGAAGCCGCTTTATCTGTAATTGCTTTATCATTAATCGTTTTAAGCCGGTTATAAATTTCTTCCTGAACCAGGTTGCCAATACCCCAGCTACTTTCATCAGCAGGGATTGGGTTGTTTTTGATCCATCCGCCATTAGCATAGCCGAAGAAATCTTCTCCGGGGTTAACGGTAGTGTCTATATTGGTTGTTAAGAAATCGGGTTTGGGTGTATTTTGTTTACAGGCAGTAGCAAACAAAATGAGGCAGAGCAGGAGTGGTGTTAATTTCATTTCGGTTGTTTTAAAGTGGAAATTTATTCAAAATTAGTGGCATGACGAATGTTTTTTGAAGAATGGCAACGGTCTAATATTTTTGCAGAAAATTTCGGGCAATAGCGCAGTCCGGTAGCGCGCCACGTTCGGGACGTGGAGGTCGCTGGTTCGAATCCAGTTTGCCCGACAGGTTTATAGTATAACTAATTGAAAGTACTAGTTATTGATTGCTGTTGGTATTGCAATATTTCTTTGCTGCCTCAATAATCATTTTTGATTTTTTACCTAGAAAAATAGCTTGATTTAAGTCAGTACAAATTTTTTGTTGTTCTTCCGGAGGAATTGGAACATTGTCTTTTGAGGCTAAAATTGTCACTTCACTATTTTTCAAAATTGTCCTGTTATTACCAAGCTGATACTTTCTAATTCTAGCAAATGCCCTATTTGATAATGCATACTCCATAAAAGGCTCGAATTTCAGGGCTTTATCAAAGTCGGTTATAGCTTCATCAAATTGAAAATCATTTAACTTAACAGTCCCTCGCGAAAAATATGCCTCTGCATAAGTACTGTCAAGTTCCAGGGCTTTGGAATAATACTTAATGGCACTTTTATAATCTTCATCCTTATTGCTTTCATGGCCTTTTTTCATTAGTTGTATTATTTTTTCAAGCCGTTTATCAGGTGTTGTCTTGCCATTTTTAGTTATTTCAACTGCAAGGACTTTTCCTGTTGAATAATAAACAGTTGATTCGCCATTCATTTCTCCATTAATAAAATTACTTCTTTGTTTTAATTGCCCATTTGGGAAATACATATCCCAAATTCCATTTTCTTTGCCCTCTACAAATTCACCCTTTTGCTTTATTGAACCATCTTCAAAATATTCTATTTCGTAACCATTTTCAATTCCATTTTTGTAATTTCTTTCAACCGATATTTTCCCATTTTGATAATATTGTTTGCGATGTCCATTTACCTTTCCATTCAAAAAAAATCCATCACCTTGTATTCTTCCGCTATAATAGTAATCAATAAACGGTCCACTGTATAAAATGTTATGGTAAGTAAAGACAGCATTTTTTCTTTCCATCTGTTTTGTTGAAGGGATAAGTTTTAAACTATCTGACCTATTACGATATTCTTTTGTAAAAATATATGTCACGCCATCAAATTGTCCGAAATTTAAAAAGTTTAAGGTGTCTTTATTTTTGATGACTGTAATGTCTGAAACATCCGATTGTATTATATCATTTCCTTCTTCAGGATCATTGATAACAGGGATTGAGTCTACTACAAATAATATTTTTTCATTTGAAACTTGTCCGGATGAAATAGTATTAATAAAAAAAAGGCCTAAGAAAATAAAAATTATTTTTTTCATTATTAAATAGTTCATTTTCTATTGCAATGCTGTGTTTTAAAATCAACTGAAGATATGGAATGCCGGTATATCTGACAATTCGTATTTTGTTCTGAAAGAGATTTCAATCATTTACCCTTATAAAAGAAAGTGTTATTAATAAAGCGATGATTGGGAAAACATATTTATTTCTGAACTCTAAATATTTGGAAAATTTCATGGAGTGGATTTGTAATAAGGAGTAACGTTGTGGCAAAAAATCAAACGCCTTTGTAAAATTAGCGGCAGTTTGAGTGCTTGCGCAAGGCTAAAGTACTAATCAGTAATTCGTCGAGCGATTCATCACTAAAACTACGTAATGATAGTTTTCTAAATTTTTCTATTTGATTAGCATCCATTGATGTTATTTGTTCCTTTATTTCATTGCTTAAGTCGGGAGACTTCATTATTTCTTTAGCATAGTTCGAAACTTCTTTGTTTAATGTTTTGTTATTTATTGCTGCATTAATCAAAGAGTCGCCTTTACACGAATAGGTAAACCAAAAAGTATATAAAATTGATTTTTGGGAATTAATGTTTACTGTGTTAAAGATGGATATTAAGGTGTCTTCATACATTTCTTTCTTTTGAGGCAGCAACATATAGGTTAAACAGTCACCTTGCCTAAAATACATTACATGTTGTGGCAGAAAAAAAGAAAATGAGGTGTCAATTAAAATATTTACCGCAGCTTTAGTAACATTAATACCGTCATTTGAAAGTCTGTTAAGTGTGGTAACGTATTCTTTTGGGTCTATGTCAATCAGGTTGCATTTTGAAATTGCATCTGCTGCAATTGTTTTATCATTGTTACTATTGCTTAATGATAATAGCAGTGCTGCACCGTCATAATAAAAGTATGGGTTATGACCAGTTGCATTCAAATCATTTCTTAATAGGGGCAAATATCTGGTTGTATCTGATTTTACTTTTTCCCATAAGCCGTCAAGCTTAGGAACTTTTTTCTCTTGTTCTGTTCTCGTTAGTTTACCTGGTGAAAAATCATAAATCTTGTCCACATTTAAAGTTTGTCCAATAGCGAATGAACTCAATAGCAAAAAAATGAATAGAAGTCTTATTTGCATAAATATGGTGAAAAAGGGTTATTGCCGAATACTTTTCTTATTATGGTTACTGCTCTGTTCTGTATTTGAAATTATGTTGTTCTGATAATTTGTTTGATCATAGATGTTTTTAACATTCGATTGGTTAATGTAAATGTATAGTTTGTGGTACTATTTGAATAGTCCCAAACAATATAAATCCACCTCAGTCACATTTCATCAATGACCCAGTATTCCCAAACCTGTCTTTCCCTATAAAATAAACCTGTAGGCTATTTATACAAGCTAATAAATGTAGGGATGGATATCCACATGCCCAAAATAAATAATATTCAAGTAGTGTTGTATTGATCGTTCAAGGGTGTTAACGTACTATTTCCCAAATGGGGCCAACGCTAAATTAATATGGCATATAAAGAAAGTTGATTTCAAATAGGATCTATTTTCTACAGGATGTAGTTGTTTAACTACATAAAAATCAGAAGTTACACGATAAAAAGTTTAATAAAGAAATTGGAAACTTTAACTGCGAATGAGAAAGTAAAACTTCCGTTATGTTAAAAGCCACGATTCCCACTAATGATTTCCTGCGCATACTGTATCTGGGTGAATTTGCTAATATGGATACTGCATCAGGAAAGTTGAACAACGTTATAATTTTTTTACAACAACTACAGTCAATATGAAAAAAGCTTTACACAAGAATTTCCCTTATTTATTCCTGTTATTACTAATA
>Ga0364860_10327_pt1 | contig 33648 bp, 29 predicted proteins | sample ExccelAu500001D4_FD_206916 | JGI IMG/M metagenome (GOLD analysis project Ga0364860, IMG submission 206916) | Enriched cells from Trout Bog Lake Hypolimnion, Wisconsin, USA - BchlTB.Aug20.5000.01 .D4 | ecosystem: Environmental > Aquatic > Freshwater > Lake > Hypolimnion/Profundal zone | place: USA...
TATTAGTTTAGTTTAGCGAGTCTCGAAGAACACACCTCCAAGGCCTTCATCATCCTCAGAAAAAGTAAAAATCACCTCTTGAAATAAAGCTAGCCTGAAAGCAGGATCACGGTCAATTCTCAAATGGACTATTTCTTTAAATGATTTAGTCAGGGGCATTTTTCTTCATCCTCCCGAGCGCCTTTGCATGGTAGTAATCACATTTTCTTGCTCATCTTCGAATGTGACGGTTACTGCACTCTTCATGAGCTCCCCGGAATCTGCTTTTTCGCCACCCTTCGTGCGCGCTCAAAAAAAACCTTCAACCTTACCCGTACGGATGATAACTTTTTCTAAGCTGGCTTTTTCCAATTCATCAAAACCAATATTAATTTCATTAAAGAGGCTTCGCTTTGTCATTGCGCTGGGGTCATATCTAATATCTGCATCCATGTCTCTTAAATTAGGCGATTCTCAACAGCATCACATTAATTCAATAAATCTTGAAGCCTGTGTTTTCCCACTATGACTTACCGTTAAGCCCTACCAATAGTTTAAGCAAACACTACACTAGTATGTCCATCTACTTGAGATCGTGAGCGTTTACGAATCACAATTTGCACATCTCTACCCAATCGATTTAGGCATTCGAGCATTTTTGCTTCACTCACACCTCTAAATTGACCACGTAGCAAACCAGAGAGCTTAGGTTGAGTAAGCCCCAAAAGATCGGCTGCCTCGACTTGAGTTAAATGGCGCTGCTTGATGATTTCGCCAATCTTAAAAGCGAGACGAGCCTTGACCAGCATCTCTTCTGCTTGACTATCGCCCAGATCAGCATAAACATTGCCACTACTCATTTCAATTTTGCTCATTTTGTCTTTCCTTTCGCATGCTCTTGCGCCACCTTTAAGCGCTCATGAATTAAATCCATATCCGGCTTTGGGGTAGCAATACCGCTAGTTGATTTCTTTTGAAAACAATGCAACACATAGACTCCATCTGCCAACTTCACCGTATAAACTGCTCTGTACGTATTACCAAGGTGATCTTCAACCACCTCTAAAACTCCTGCTCCCCCAAACCCTTTTAAAGGTTTAGCTTGAACATGCTTTTTGCCATCTTGCGATAAGTGCAAGGCATACCCAAAAACATCTCTCACTAACTCTGGCAAAGACATTAAGTCCTTTTTAGAAGAGCTAACCCAATACAGTGGTTTTAAAGAATTCGTCATTCCTATATTATACCCATATAGGTATAATTACAATTATTATTTAAACCAATTCCCCACAGCCAAAAAGGGTTCGATACATGGCATTAGCATCCCTGTTACCCATTTTGAGCCAATAGACCTATATATTCATTGACTTCTTTGCATATAATGCCTAATTAAAAAACCAAAATATCACACCATTAGTTTGGATTTATTGCGGTAATTATGCTTAATTTGACACAAAAAGAGTCTTAATAGCCTTCCCATTAAGCATCTAAAGGCGTGTACACGGCTTTAGATAGGTACATTAAGAGCCCTAATAAGTGCCTAGTACGCTTCTTTTCAATAAATAACTTTACAGTGATCTAGTTTTAAGTTTACAGTAGTGTATATTTAACTTTATAGTCAATGCCATGGCAAAGCCCTCAAAACTCCCTGAACTGATAGATACCGTCACCGAGGATGTTGTAAACCATCCCCAGGATTTAACGCGCCACTATGCACAGCAGCTGGGAATCTCTCGAGTAGCGGCAAATAACTACATTCAACAGTTAGAGGTAGGTGGCTGGATTGCCCGAAGTGGGCCATCCACCAGGCCGGTCTTTAGTCCTGGTTATCGACGGGAGATCACTAAGCTCTACAAGATTCAAGATTTAGAGGAGGATGCCGTCTGGAGTAAAGACTTTAAGCCCTACTTCAATCTTGCTCCCAACGTGCTTAATATCGTCAATCATGGGTTTACGGAGATGCTCAATAACGCCATAGACCACTCTGCTGGCGATGAGGTTTTCATCTGGGCAAGGCAATCCGAGACTCGATTTGGCCTGGCAATTTCCGATAACGGAATCGGTATTTTTAAAAAGATTGCGGACGCTTTGCATTTAGTGGATATGAGGCAAGCCCTATTTGAGCTGTCTAAAGGTAAATTCACTACAGATCCAACGAGGCACAGTGGCGAGGGGGTCTTTTTTACCTCACGCATGTTTGATTCATTTCGAATTAAAGCCAATGGACTTGAATACCATCACGACACCTTATCAAGCGATGATTTTTTAAGAGATGCCAAAGGAATTTTCGCAAGCGGTACCGTAGTCTTTATGAATATTGACTTGTCTTGCGCCAGGACGGCAGCTGATGTTTATGCTCAATACACGAATGCACCTGATGATTTTGATTTCTCAAAAACCGTGGTGCCAATGCGCCTAGCTCAATATGGAGACGAGCAGTTAGTCTCCAGATCCCAGGCGAAAAGATTGATCGCCCGATTTGATCGCTTTAAAAAGGTCATTCTTGACTTTACGGGGGTCCAAGAGATTGGACAGGCCTTTGCAGACGAGCTATTTCGCGTCTATGCGAATGAACACCCCGATGTGGAGTTAATACCCGACAATATGACAGATCAAGTCCAGCGCATGTGGCTTAGAGCCGTGGCTCCTAGGGCTTAGTTTCAATGAGAGCACCACTAAACAAACAAACTAAAAGATAAGCTGTATGAGTAAAACATTATCCTAAACCAAATGGGCAGATGAAGTACTTAGCAAAATGTCCAGAATAATCGCATTACTATTTTCTCAATGAAAGCGCGGATGAATCACCGAAGTAATGAGTGAGCCCATCACAGCAGCAAAAGGCAAAGTACCACTAGATCCAAATCCTCCACCCCTTAATGGTGATGGCGACCATTACTATTCGCGCAGCCCAGAAATGCGTGAGCTCTACGGGCGACTCTATCCTGATGGCGACTTTGATGCATTTTGCAATCCCGATCAATTAAGCAATCCACGCTCTTTAGCAATCTATAAAGAATATGGAGAATCTGCCTTAATTGAACTGGGCGAGCCAGATTTCGAGTTCCGGCAATTGATCTGGTTTCTTAGACCCATTCCCAACTGCTACGCGTTTACCGAATCACTCCTCAAATGGGAATTCATAGCACAGGCCACTAAGGACTATGACAGTAAGAAGCAAATTCCTTGGGATAGCTTATTGCGCACGGCCAAGACCTGCTTAGACAATATCAAAACGTATCGCGCCGAACATCATGGAGAAGTAAACATTCTCTTTGACGGTTACGCCATTCGGCCAGAGAACTTAGCGCACTCACCATTATCGGGATCCATGGGTAGCGGTGATCATGAGGACGCCAAAGGATTTGTAAACCCACTGCTACACAAAGGAGTTAGTAATAATCCTTTAAATGCCATCATTCTGAATGACCCAAGTCAGGAAGGCGTATCACCAACGATGCGCCGGGAACAAGAATCAGAATACGCCCGCCTAGCGGGATACATCCTCATTCGAGAATCGGAACGTCGGATCCCTACCAATTCAAGTGCGGGCAATGGGAAAGCTGAAAAGTCTATTGATGAGAATGAGCGCCAGTTTGCTGACCCTTACCAGTTTCTAAACTGCTCTATTAATTTCTTACCTGGTAGATCAAAGTTAACTCAGATTGATCGAATTGATCGGGAATGGTCTCGGCAATGGGAGGATGCTTTCATGCCCGCAACCATGAAAGCACTACTGCAGAAAAAAAGTTATGGCCAGTTTATAGAAGGGTGTAAGCATCAACTCTTCTTGATGAGTAAAAAAGAATCCCTTGCACAAAAGAAATTAGTTCAACTCCTGCAATTTTTTGCCTACCCACGAATCACGCATAGGGGTGGAGGCGGAGGCCCTCGATCCTCGGGTACCACTTTAAAACAGCGTAACAAAGGTCGTCACTATTGGCAGGAGTTAGCAAAAGTTTCCGAGTATGAGGAGACGCTCTATGGTCATGAGGTCGAGGTTATTGATGTTCTGAGTGAGCTAACGGACGAAGAAATCGACCAATTTGAAGATGCGGGAGAAGATCCAAGCGAAGAAGAGCAGGATAGGCCACGCTTTAAGGTGCTCTTCGGCGAAGATGTGCGCGCTGCCAAATTAGAACTCGATCAACATGTCCGCTACCAACAACGCCTGATTGCCTCCTTGAATCAACAACTGCATTGGGATGGTGGTGCGTGTACACGAGCCGAAATGGACGAATTCATGAGCTTCTTAAAAACTGAGCGCCAGCTTCCTGAAAGCAATTTACTCACTTTTAAAGCCAGCCTCACTCTTGAAGTGCTCATCCTCTTGGGGGTAGATTTAGATATGGCCTTAAGCATTGAAATTGGCCCTGAGCAAAATGAAAAATGGTTAGAGGGCAATGAACGATTTATGATGGGATCGGTAGTGGATAAACTTGGCCCCCAAGTATCCAAAAAGCAAAGAGTCCCACTACGCATTTGCCAGGCCAGCTACAAAGACAAACTCCTGCCAATCTGGGTCTATCCGATTCCAGTAAGGTCTTTAAAAGAACATGCCAATATCCAGCGCTCTGCACACTATCAACAGCACAGTGCAACGGTAGCCTTTGCGGATCAGTCGGGACTAATTAAAGAACTCTTGAAGCTATCGCGAAAATTAAGAGTGTCACGCAAAAGCACGAGCACCAATACCGAACTGCCCATAGCTAAATTGATGCCCCTTTTTACCGAATCAGAAAAATCGCCTATTAAATATGAGTGCATCGCTTTGCTCAAAAAATTTAATAGCGAAAAAAATGATGTAGAGATTAGCCAAGATACCACTGGGCTTTTTCAAGCAGAAGGTAAGCGGATGGTGAGCTTTGGAAAGATTCGACAATTTTCTAGGGGCGCACTCATATCCTCTGGGGTGGAGATTATTTTTGTCGATATGCTCGATTGGAGTTCCCCAAAGTCTCAAGCTGCTGCCTTGTTTTATTACACTCACGATGCATATAAGAAAGCTCAAGCTGCCAAGCCAAATACTTGGACTGGACTTCAGTACACCCTATCGGATCGAACCGGCCTATTTACCAAAAACAAACGTAAATTCCTACCCTCGACTAAACGCCTTATTTTTGGCGCCACTGGTTTATTAAAACCAGAAGCGGTGGCGCAATTTATTTTGCAACTCCAAGAAGAGTTAAAGCCTCGCTCTCTTGTCATCAACAATCGAGCCCAATGGGATACTTTCAGGGTGTGGATGAATACCTATAGTCTATACATGGCTCTGTGGTATTGCTGCGAAACCTCTCATAGACCTCACCATATTCCCTATGGAGATATCAAGGCCATTGATCCCATTTATGGATTAACCATTTTGCAAGATAAGACAGGCCTACTAGGCGATAAAAATCGAATTGCTAAAGTATCAAACAAGCTCCAAGAAGCCATGAGGAACTATGCACAGATTGCTGGGATAGTTGAGCAATGGGCCATCAAAAATCAAATTTCCTACGCTGCCGGTACCCTGCTTTATATAGAAGAGAGTCCAATTCTCGCTCGGGGCCGAGAATTGAAAAAGAAAAAAGAGTTCTCTGTAATCCCCATGAGCTCAACTATCTTTACAACGCTACTTAAAAAACGTTTAGCAGTTGAGTCCAACTTTTTTCGTAAATTGATTTCTTTTTTATTACGTCAAGATCCACCACCGCCAAGTGACGCGAAAAGTCGCCAGAAAAAATCAAGTTTGGAAGCAATCTGGGTTGATACAAAAGTGGTTGCACTCTCACAAACTGATGTGCAAATTTGGCTCAGCCACTGGAATCATGGCACAGCACCTTTTCATCAATTCGGCACGACTTGTCTGGTAGAGCATGCCAAGCGGATAGAAGAAAAACTTCAAGAAGTGATTGGATCCTTAGGCTTTACCCCCGTACCAGTCAAACCTTTGAGCTTGACTTGGTCTCCCGCTCCCACATCTGATCTAGCGCCTAGATTAAGCTCTAGAAAAAGGACCTTGTGATAATTACCGATCCCCCGGCGTCTGAGGCGACACATGCCCAGCCGAAGAAAAAATCCATCACCTCAAATCAAGCAAGGTTTCAAAAACACCTTAATGAGGAACAGCTTAGGACGGATGATTCTTTTTCGCTCTACGCACTTATTACCAAAATCCCTCCGCCAAAATCGGTACGCGACCTTCCTGGCCTACAAACACCAAAACTCATCCAGGCATACTTTCGAGAGCGTCTAGTTAAAGCTATCTGGATACAATTTGAAGCCAGTGATGCTTGCGATAGCTTGGGGCAACAGTGGGCCTTGGGTTTGTTGGGATTTTCAGCAATGCCAACCAAAACAAAGAAAAAGGTAGCGGATGATGGCAAAGCCTTAGATATGCCTGGAGCAATAGAAGTAGGTAGGGAGCAAAACAACCCCGAGATCTATAACGTACTACCAGAACGCTCTGTTGAGGAAATTGAACATCTCAAGCAGTTTTTTATTGGCTATGTAAATATTCTCTTAGCTGATATCCCAAAAGATGAGTCCGCCCTATATTGGCTTTTTAATCTAGCCGATGATTGGCGCAGTAGTTTTGAAGAGCAAACCCATTTTGGATTTACGATTCCAGCAGCACTTTGCGTCACGATACCTGAACATAATGTCTACACCAAAGAAGATACGCAGAGCTATCTTCATTTAACTACTCTCCTCAATGGATTTTCGCAAGGACTTATCTACTGCAATCCCAAGGATTTATCCATGGCAGAGGAGCACTTTGGTGCCTATTTATTTTTCGTAGTGTGCTTATCTGGCATTACCAACTGGAAACTCTTAGGGCAAATTGCCACATTAAGCTTACAAAGACGTGCGCTCGATGAGCCTTACTCGAGCTTACTGCTCCCTAGATCCACTAATGATCCAGCCGACTTGGCTTACCGCGATCTTTTTGCTACCAAAGATCAGGGTATTTATCGCTGGATACCGGATCCTCTAAGCGCGAAGCTCTTGCAGCTTATTGTGAAATCCAATTCATTACCAGCCTTAAAGACAGATTTATTTAAATCCTATCTACAGCCTTTTTTTAATCGCTTGCGTGAGCAGCTGGGTAACGAACAAGCAAGACAAGAGTCCAAAAAAGTAACCATTAAAAGTCACCAGATCATTCAAGAAATACAAGATATACGAGCTGCACTCGATTTCTTTTCCAGCAAGACCAGGTTAATTAAAAGCAGTCGCGCGTTCCAACGACGTACCTTGCCTGCTTTTCTTTGGCATTATTTAGAAGGGGATTATGAGACCCACGATATCCCATCACGTAACTTAGAGCGCTTGGGAGCGATTTCTATTGCCAAAGACAGCGCGCGAGAATTAACGTCAAAAGAATCGAAAAAATCCCGTCAAGCTGATGGTGGAACTACCAAGAATGGGGGCATCGAGCCCGCCTCATTAGAAGATATTGCAGACCTAGCGGCGCAGCAAGAGATAGATAAAGAATTTGAAGAGCAGAACATTGCTGCCACCGCCCCTCGAATTCGATGGGTGAACGATTGCATTCATATACTGGATACCTATCGGCAAACTCAGAAACCTAAAAAATCTAAGAGTGTCAATCAGCCCAAGGACTCATTAAGTGAAGACCTAATAAATTGTCAACAACAATTGGCAGACTTGCGTGCGCAATCAGGCCTTGAAGATGCAACCATTATTGAAGTCCTAACAAATTGGATCATCTGGTCAATTGAGCAACATCCCCTTTATGTAGTGCAAGATGAGGTACGTTTGCTCTGTCCGCTATTAATTGTTCAGTATGGGCTCTTTAGTGATTTTTTTGATATGGATGCGCAAGAGCGTGCCGATGAGTTTGATATTTTAGAGACTGAGTCTGGCTATGGATTTGAGGATTGCAAAATTGTGCGCTCGGCCTGGAAACATCTTCACCAGCACTTAATTAGCGCTGGAAAAATTCTGACCAATCAGTATCGGGGACCCGGATCCAGTGTAGATGCCCAGTTTATTTCTCAAACTGAATTTGAGCTAATCCGATTTCAACTCTGTTACGCCGGATCATCGCCCGATAAACCAACATCCACTTTACGAAATATCTGCTTACTTGTCATCACCTTAGCGTACCGACTGGGATTACGACGATCTGAGGTCATTTTGCTTGCCACTGAACATGTGAGTATTTTTGATGAAAAGATTGATATGCTCTCCGTGCAATGGTGGAGTCAGCGACGACTAAAATCCCCATCATCCACACGCACTATTCCGCTACTTGGGCTTCTAGATGAGCAGGAAGGTTTGTGGCTAGAATTAATGCTCGCCGCTCGACAAAAAGGGTTATGGCCTAGCGAATACATCATTAATCTGAGTAATGTCGAACTAAAAAAATTAATTGCCCATTACCGCAGAATTAAAACTAATGAGATGGATAGCGGGCGTTATCTATTCATTAACCCAGCAGAGGGTTCAGTTGAAAACTCAGTAGAAAATATTGTGTCTCAAATCCATGAGGCCATCCGAGCAGTGACGGCACAAGATAAGCAATTGCGCTTTCATCACTTACGTCACTCCTGCGCAAGTAATTGCCTCATATTCTTATTGGCTAATCGCCTACCCCATTCTCAGCGCTTCATTCTTGATCTGCTGTATGGTAATCCCGAGGCAAGACGAAGGCTAGACTGCATGGCAAAAACAGGGTTGCGAGTTAACAATTATTTTGACCCAGACCTGCAGATCAAGATCTTAAGTGAACGATCAGAGAAGATTCGTAAATATCTACTCAATGATCCAAGAGCCTCAATCTCTGAAGTCTACGCTGTTTCCCGTCTACTGGGTCACTCCTCACCAATCACTACCTTAAAAAGCTATATGCATCTTGTGCATGTTCTCTTAGGCGCCTTTTTTCATGAGCGTTTTATTGATCTGCCAATATCACTACGCTCCGCAATCTATCCCTATGGACCGCAATATCTGGAAGCCCTGATTGAACAAACAGATCTGAAAATTACCATTCCGACCTCCACAGCTCCCATTACCTTATTGGAAATCAAAAAGACAGGAAAGCACAGCGTCTCTGCAGAAGAACTCACACTGCTTGAGATTATTGATAAACATCAGACCGAAGGACTACTGCTGATACTGGAATTACTGCAAACTCGCTTTTCTAAGGCAGCGTCCAATCCAAAGCGCTACTTTGAAAAAGCGGCCATTGCTGGTATTTCAAAGTTGCTAGCAAGCAAACTTGCCGACCAATTTGAGACCGTTATGGATATGTATCTCAAGGCAAAAAAAGGGAGGACCAATACACCGCTACCTTTGGATTTTGAAGATAACGAAATGGCGATGTTCAAAACTCCACTTTTGGAGCAGCAAGCATTGGAATGGTCGAGGATCTTAATCCGCTGGTACCAAGATCATCCTAAAATTGCTCGTGAATTATTAACCCATTATGTGGGGCAGGCCAGTAGAAGTAAGCCCAATTTAATTCGACTTACCCCGATTGAATTAAGCGCGACTCAAATACAAAACCAACCCCCTAAGAATGCGGGCTCTCAAGAGAGTAATCCAACAGCGGATCTTCGGCGATATCGACGTAACTATAAAGATCTAATGGATCTATTGGGGATTGGATGGAAATTTGATGGGGATACCATCCGACCCAAGATATCCAACGATGTTGCTGATCAGCTCATCGACAAAAATGGGGTTTGGGGCGTCTTGCGGAAGCTGCTATTTTTAATGGCGGCTGTCACACCAAACGAAGCGCACCAAAACTAGCCTTTATCTCATTGCGCCCTCATTCCAAAGGACAAGCCTTTCTCGACTTAGTTAACCATTTGTAATGATGCGGGGAATACGCCCATTATTCTCCGCATGTATTACGGGGAATAATGGGCTGCGCTTTCCTTATTCTTATTGTCGCTAGATAGCTCTCATTCCCCTGAAATATCCGTTAAATGTCGTTTTATAGCTAAGATAGTGCCCATATTGTTGTAATACAGCTATTTCTTGCAAATTAGGCGGACTCAATAGATATTTAGATACCTAATAGGTATCTATTGAGTATTAAATAGATACCTATTAAAATGGGAACATGGTGAATAAAAGGTACTTAATATGACTAAAGAAGTGCAAATGTCGATCAAAATGGAAAGTCAACTTCGCGATGAATTTATGGCGGTCGCTTCTGGGCGCCATCGCCCTGCCGCCCAAATTATCAGAGACCTTATGCGCCTGTACATCGCCCAAAGCGAAGTACCTAATGCATTAACCGCCAAGACCATTACCCAAAGCCGCAAAGGTGAAGACGTATTTACTGCAATAAGTGCGTCCAAACTATTTGAGCAATTGGGTATTTAGTGCGGCTTGCTAGTTATACGGGACAATTCAAGCGAGATGTGAGGTTGGTACAAAAGCGCGGTAAAGATATGGGCAAGCTCAAAACCATCATCGAGCTTTTGCTAAACAATCAAACACTCCCACGGGAACTGAATGATCATCCTCTCAAAGGCAACTGGAAGCCCAATCGTGACCTTCATATTGAGCCAGACTGGATCTTAATCTATACCCCATTAGAAAACGAGGTTCGCTTTGAACGGACCGGTACACATTCTGATCTATTTACAAAATAAATACTCAAAATATTTTTTGCCCACCAATTGCCATTTAAAATTTTTTAAAAGATATTGCAGACTCTACGAGTTCACTGCAAAACACTTTTGCATGAATACAACATTTAATTAATTAGAAAAAATAATTATTTCTAATTTTTAACTCATCAAATTACTTGCAAATAGGTAGCGACCAATCTTATCGGGAATTCAACAGAAATTCGATCTGGATATTGACCATATTGAGTCTGAGTTTGAAATATTATTTTTAAACGTAAAAAATTACCGTAATAAAAGTCAAGCATTTTTTCATCTCGAAATTAATACTAAGATTCGCTTGGCATTTAGCACCAATCCATATGAATAATTGGCTTGCTGTCTATTTATATTCTGGGATAGCATAAACTTTTATCACCATCAGAATGTATTCGTGAGTACAGCACCACCATACGATCCTCAAATTACTCAAAAGACTATGCAATCCTCATCAGAAGGTGCATCTTTAGTTGCCGTCACCCTATTACTGACTGATTTGAGGATTGCTAGTCTCACAATACTGCTTAAAAATATCATTAAATAAGACTATATGACTAAATTTCTATTAAGGTCCGATCACTCGCTTATTAAAAAGAGCTCTCTCTCAGAGGGCAAAAGTTTAATTATTGCAGGCTTAAAAAAGGCAGTTAAAGAACTTCAAAAAGAGCTCGGAACTCGCGAGATAAAAGTAGGCGACATCAATAAGCGTTACACAACTTTTCAGTCATACATGGATGATTTCTTTGAGACTCACTATCCCGATGTTACTAGTGATGATAAATTCTTTCTTAGAAAAGAATTTTATGCACAGTCCGGAGTTACAGATGGTAAGCCTATCAAATACACACCCATGAGTTTTGAAGAAGTTCTAGATTATTTGAGAGTGAAGGGGATTAAAAGAAGGTGTGAAATCCCGTCAAAGCTGTACCAACACATTCTCGATCAAAAATGGATGGCGAAACTTCTATCGGCTTACCCTCTCAAAGGTGTCATGCTAAGCAAGGGCGGCCATGTTTGCAGATCAAGTTATGAATTAATCATTGCGAATTTATTGTGCGAATTATTTCCTCAAAATATTGTGAGGGCACAATTTAAATACCCGTTTGACCCATTATTAAATGAAAAAGGTCAATCGCTGACTTGCGACTTTGCAATCAAAATTGATAAAACCACTTACTTTATAGAGGTATGGATGTATCGCCCGGCGGGGCCTGAGACTTGGATGAATGGACTGGGTGCTGCACGCAAGTCATATTTACAAAAACGTCAGAGAAAAACCCTTCTGATTCGGAAGAATAAAAATATCAAACTCACTTCAGTTGATGTGAGTGCCTCCATGGGTAATTCAAAAAATCCAGAGCGATTTTTCAAAGATTCTTTAAAAATACTCAGTGACACATTTGGGTTAGATATAAAAAATCCTAATATACAAAAAATTACATGCAAAATTTGCCAAGAAAATTATGCGCCAAAAGATTCTGAAGCATTAGATCAGGCGGATACCTTATTGTTAGCTGCATCAAAAGCTATAAATACCTCTAAAGAAAAATTAGATCAGGTTCGAGTGTTAATGGAATCCGGGAAGTCTGGCAAAGAATCACTCGAAAAAATTGGCTTAAAAGGAGACGCCCTCTCTGGATTATGTCGACTTTACAAACAAGGTAGCTGGCAAGTAAAACTGCCATGGCCAACGAGGCATTCAAAAATATTCAATGATCGCCAAGAGGGCTTAGGGTTTAGCCAACTTTCATTCGCCAAGGCTATCACTCATGTACTTAATACATCACAGAAATATTTCAGTCAATTCTCCAAGTATCCGGATTGGGTTCTCAGGAACATAAGAAACAATGTTGCAATTGGTGCCATGGGTATATTTGGGGCATCCTTTAGGACGCCAAAACCAAGAAAGCCTGGCGAAAAAGTAAAACCTTCTAACTATGCCTATTTAGTATGCCAATCAATCAGCAAAACTTATCTAGTTAATCCAGTAACAGTTGGCCAACAAATACATCTTGAAAACATAGTAGATGATGTCAAGAAATTTCTTGTTAAGCTGGTTGAGCAACTAGACGGCGTATTAATTTTGAATTTTGCTACTGTACATTCCATAGAAATTATGCAAAACCGCTTTCTCTTACAGAACCCTAGCGATTTAGAGTTAAAGAAATTAAGTCAAGATGTTGCCGTTAGGATTTTAAGAAAATACTGCGATAAAGATTTCTAGCTTCCCTTAATTTGACATGCTCGCTAATTCCGCATATCAGGCCTAAGTATTACCTTCTAAGCCACATACCATATAGACCCATAGCAAAGTCAGTAATCTCAAAATTGGAATTTTAAAGTCCAAAAAAAAAATCAACTATTGGATTCTATTTTCTGATTTCAGAAGGAAAACTGGACTCAAAAAGAGACTTTTCCCTTTTAACAAAATGCGAAAAATTTGATTTCATTTTCGGATTTCAGAAGTCAACTACTATTCGACAAAGTTTTTCAAAATACGTGTACACGCTACCTCTTGCTTTTGAAGAGGTCTCGCGCATTTAATTTACACATCGTGTCCACGCACTTTTAAAATTCTAAATGACGTCAGCACAAACCGACAGTGTGTGGCGGCATTGCGAGCGCATCTACTGAACGTATTTTATTTATGCAATTAACCCAATACTTGAAGATCATCTGATGCTTTTTCACAAAGCGTGAAATTTTCTGATGTAATTACTCTTGGAGTCCATTTTTCAGGGGGCTCATCATCTAGCCTCAGATAAGAATTTCGACCATCAAAATTTGATGGAAAAACCGCTAAACACTTCTCACCAGTTTTACTTGACGGGTATATGATGCCGTCAATTCCAGCTAGATAAACCAGCTGGCCAAAGATTTGCCCATTAGCCGGTATATCAAATTGCGCTGGTTCTTTTCGCCAGTTATCAATTAAAAATGACTTTAGTAGAGGGCCTGGGCTTTTTATTAAGGTAGGTAAAGGAATGTGGAGCTGCGCAGCAGAATCTAATATAGATTGTGGCACCTTAAATTTTGAAATTAATTTAGCAAACTTGACTAGGGTAGTTTTATCCGTCAAATCAATGACGCGATCTAAGGTACCGGAGACCGATACACATACAAAGGAGCTTTTATTAGTTAGAGCGATATCTTCAATTGACAAGGGGGAATTGGCAATTCCACTTCCCAGAGCTTCAACTTGCGCCGTCGCCTGACTTTGTGCCAAGTACAGTGCTTGAAAAGTTTTTAATGTATCGCCTTGAGAAATATCTCGGCCAATATTAAATCTACCTCCCCATGATACTAAGCTCCCAAGAGTGGAAAAGGGATGCCCAGAATATTTCCATCGAGTTACCCGCTGCCAAGCTTCGATCTTATAGCCAGTAATACAGGCCTCTTGAATACTCCCTATAAGCTGGTCCTGAATTAAGTTTCGCTGGTAGGCTAGCTCTGAATAAAAATCCCATTGGTACTTAATATAAGCTTGATTGAGTTTTTTCCCTTCAATTAAGCTTTGAAGAGAACCCTCCTCCAGCAAATACTCCACCTGCTTTTCAGGCGGGAGATTTTTGGACTTTTTTACAACCCTGGATCGACCCCTACGATGAAGGGCTGGCTTTCTAATGGCCAATTATCGATTCTCCTCCAAAGCGCTTTGAATAAATTTCAAAAGTTTTTTAAAGCGGCCAAATCTGATCATATCGCGTGGTGCGACATCACCCAACAGGGGATTGGGAACCTTAAACCAAAGCATGGTTTTATTTTCATCTTTAAAAAAGCCATGAACCAATGCAATGGCAGTAGCCCACTCTGTAATACGCTCCGTTAGCTCAACCGGGATTTTCTTATCAAATCGGACCGATCCAAATGGAACGCCTGAGGCAATGGAAATATCCTCTTTTGTATATCCCAAAATATCTTTTACTCGGCTGTAATTAGGTAAGCCCTTCCCTTTAAATAAGCCTAGCTCATCGGATACAGGAATGGAGCTAAATATTGAAGGGTGTGGTTTTGATGTGCTTAATTGGGTTCTCATAGGCAATCATTCTACACGATATTTCCACATTATTTCCACTATTTACCCATTTATGTCACGGGGATTCACAAAGCCATTTGAGAGCTACCCCCCCTCGAAAATATTCATAACTCCTATACTCGTACCTATCCAAGATCTTTGATATTTTATTGCTCCTAAGATAGCAATTTGCAACAGTTGGGCCCAATAAAATTTCGACATGAGTATCCTGAATTGTGTTCTATTGATAACTTAAAAGTTGATCCGAGTATTGGGCGAACAGGAGAAAAATAAAGTCACACGTAGCAATTAGTATCAACAACAACTATAGTGGGAGGCTTAATCATGGGTCATTATGACCGGAAGCAGGTTTATAAAATCCGTCATCCCACCCACTTTCTTGCCCACATCTTTCTAACCCGCATATTAATAAAGCTATTTAAGCCAATTCCTTTATTTGCTAATTGCTTCATTTCTTGTAAATTAACAGCCCCAACACTCTGGGTCGTGTAAAGATAAAAATCGCGTGGATTAAATTGAATCGCGACTGAATCAGGGGCAATCTCATAAGCTAGAACGTTAGAGGTCCCGCTCAAGTTCCTATAGGGAGTCATATTTACTCAATTCCTTTAACTAATACATAAATTAAGGGTACCTACATCTTTTATTCTCTTGCAACCTATATACAAAATTCTCCAGCGGAATTGCTTGGGCAGCAAACATAGCATCTCATGGTGAAATAGAAGTCTATATGGGCTTCACCATCGATATTAAAAACTCGCCTTACCTTCCAAAGTATCAGTTCGATTGAAATAATACGTTGGATTGTTTAAATAAAGCGTGTACACGCTTTTGAATATGATCAGTCATAGAAGATCAACCATGAATTCAAAAAAGATTCCCACTAAAACAACACTTCAAGAAAATTAATTATTTTCAGATATTAAATCAATAGAAATTTATAAATCACTGCAGTCTTTATTTGAGAAATAAGGCACGACTCCTTACTGGTCATACTTTAGTAAAAGTACATTGCCAATAAAATAAAAAGAGCGATTTACATTTAAAAATCAAGAGATATTTATTTAGTACATTCAATGGGTGTATTTTTATCTCACATCGATGAAACCCTTTTAAATAAAGGCTTACAGCGATTTTATTTTAAGAGTAGGATGGGCACATAAACATAAAAAGAGGAATAAATTATGCAGCCCAAAAACATTATCGCCACGCAAAAATTGTTTTCAAAAGTAATTACTTTTATTGAACTTACTCCCAATCAAATTATTCTGGACCCTACAATTGTTAGAAAAACAAAGCAAGCTCTACTAGAAAAACGGGCAATCAATGGTTTTCTTCGTGATGAAGTAAACCAGTTTTCATTAGTCGTAAATAACAATTTTGCCCTCGATATATTGCAATTAAATCCCCCTACCGTCACTTGTATCGATAAAAAATTGTCTTTGTATGGGCTCGTAGCAAGCTATGGTCTTATCCATCTACTCAAGGAAGTTTCCCTCGCAAGCCCTCATGAGAAAATTAACTGTTTATTGATTGAGAGATGCAGCGATGTTGATCTAGCACACCTTTATGCCAGTGCTCAGTTAGGAAGCAACTATCTCGCTGATAACATTGCTCATCAGGAATGGGATGCTGGTCGTTTGCATGATTGCTTTGACAAACGGCCTACTGATGCCCAATTTGCTCAACTCCTGAGAATGTCCATCAAGCAATTTCAGGATACAAGAGCGGCGCAAAACCGTGCCAATGCACGTGAGTAAATTAAATTGCAGTTACTATGCCCAATCCAAAGAACTGAAAATTATCTATGAGTTGATGTTTCCCGGTAGAGAATTTGAGGAATTTATCGCCCGGCCTTGGCCTGGGCCTAATTTATCGATTCATAAGGACTTTTACAGTGCCCGGGAAGCACTTCAAATTCACGAGCCTGATTTTGCACTTCGCCAATTATTGTTTTTTCTCAAGCCCTCAATTGATTTTCGCGCTTGGAAAAATTGTGCCCAAAGTATTGAGTGCATCCAAAAAGCCCTTTGTGAGCCTCAATATAAATTAAAGGAAGGGGATATTCCCTTTGGCAGTCTATTAAGAACGGCAAAAAGAATTGAAGCTCTCATTGAAGAGCATTACCCCCAAGAATCCATCGGAGAATTATTTCCGCAGTTCTATCCAACAAAATTCAGTCAAAAACTCAAGAGTAGCCAAGAATGTGATGCTGACGATAACCCAATCTACGGTAAGAGCTCATCCACCTATCCCTTGTATTCCGTCCTATTTAACAAGCAAAAGAGGCTCATTTCTGCATCTCCCATCACTGGATCAAGCAATCCCCATATCGGCACAGATCTATCCTATGCAATTTTTCTAAGCCACTTTTACTGCTGCGTAAATGAGCGCCGACAACTTCCAATTAATCGCAATCGGAATCGCGAACAAGCCTCTATCGATCGTGATATTGCCTACCAGAATCCCTATGCTTTTTTATTGCAAGCAATTGGTCTCACTCCAGATCACTCAAAACTGAAGGATATGGAACGCTTGATCCGAAACGCAAGCAAAAACTGGCTTTTCTATCCATTGGAAAAACGTGAACTTCTCGAAAAATTAATAGTCCGGCCCTATGGTCAATTTCTGCGCGCCTGTACTTTACTATTACTCAACCCACTTTTAAAGGATCCAGTAGGCAAAGAGTTAATCGATCTCAAGCTCCTCATTCAATTTTTTTCTGAAATGCGTCGCAGTGGGGGGAGCTCTGGTGAAGGGAAAAGGATCCCTATTGAAGTAGATGATCATCCCTGGTTTTTACCGCCTATAGAAATAGAACCAGAAGAGGATGTCTATGGAAATCCCATCCAAGTCTTTCGACTAGAGGATGTCAGTATTAGCCCGGAACGCGCCGCAGAACTGGAGGATCTAGGTGAGCACCCATTAGAAGATAGCATGGGAGAAGTGAGCATTGAAGTCTTGTTCATCGAGGATGGAGCGGCTTCAGAGCTCAAGCTAGAAAAACATACTAGCCATACTCAACTCTTGTTGGCCACCCAAAATCAGCGACTTTCGTGGATGCAAAGCAATTGCACTGATGAAGAAATGGGTAGCCTCATGGAATTTCTTCGTAGCAAAGAGGGTTGGGCACCCATGGTCCTGCTAATGATCATTATTTTGGCCATTGATTTGGAAATGATACTTAATGTAGAAATGGGGCCCGCGCAAGATTATCAGTGGCTCCGTGGAAAAAGTTACTTTAGGTTCGAGGGTGTGAAGTCTCGTCAAGGCAAAAATGAGCCACTTCGCATATGCACTATTCATCAGGATCAGGTTAATTCTCAACCACCTTCTAAAGGCGCCTCTCATAACAATCCCAGCCCCAGAGAGCTCCTCTCATTTGCAGCCTGGGTATATCCAATTCCTTTACCAGCCCTCAAAAAACATGCTGATATCGCATCTTCAGATGAGTACGCTCCCCACTTGAGTACCTTGGCATTTGCCGATCAGTCTGGCATAGCACAGACATTAATTAATAAGTGCGCCACACTAGGAGATAAGAGTCTGACCCCTGTTTTTACAATAGATGAAAAAAATACTATTCGAAAGCAATGCCGAGAATTACTCAAACAATTTAATCGAGAACTCAACGATGGAATTATTCTAACTAAAGGAAAAAGAAATATCAGCCTAGGAAGTATGCGGGAGTATGGAACCCATTATCTTGTTCAAGCGGGATTTGAACCCGCCCTAGTAGATAACTTAGACTGGAATCTTCCCTCAACAAGTACGCCCGCAACACATTACTTCACCACTCTCTTATGGAAAAAACCTAAGTTCAGTGATTGGGGCATTCAATATCACCTCTCTTCACGAACCGCGCTCTTCTATCAAGAAGATCGCCATCAATTGCCTGGAATTAGTAACGATACGATTGGGGCTACCGGCTTAGTCAAGATTAAGCCAGTGCGTGCATTTATTCAAAAATTAATTAGTGACGTTAAATTAAACCCACTAACCATCGATTCTGAAGGTGATGTCACGCAATTTATAGCCGCCTTTAATAGCTATAGCCTCTACATGGCACTCTGGTTTTGCATGGAAACTTCGCATCGCCCACATCACACGCCTTTTGCAGATGTTACTCGCATTGACCCTTTACATAATTTGATCAAACTTAAAGACAAATCGAACGAAGAAGGAGATAAATTTCGACTTGCCTGGGTCTCTGAGCCTTTACGAGAAGAAATGCAGCGCTATGCCGAGACTGTTTCTCATTTGATCTCCTGGTCAGCGCAGCAAGATATTCAAAATAAGGCGCCTACTTCTGCAATCTTGATTTTTCTTGAACCTGATGAGCGTAGTAGCCAACACTTTAGAATTCAGCCATTGGAATCCCGCTATTTTTCCAAGCAGATTAGAGGGAACCTCAAAGTAGAGGCAAACTTTTATCGCAAACTCAACTCAAGCTTACTTCGATCCCTCCCCATCCCTGTCAGCGTAAAAGATGTTGAGTATTGGCTTGGGCATTGGACTCACGGAACAGCACCCTATCATCTGTTTAGCGCTGCATCACCCCTTTCTTACATTAAGAGAATGGAGGGGCCTTTGCGTGAAGTTATTACTAGCCTCGGCTTTGAGGCCACCCCTTTTAAGATGCCTAGTTTTTCTCTTAATTCGATTAAAACAAGGGTGGTATAAGAATCATGCCTCTCACATTAATAGAGCAAACACCTGCTCAGATGCTCAAATCTGAATTAAACATTCTTGTAGATCACAACCAAGATCTTGAGCTTATAGCTCGTATTGAATCTGCAACCCCACCAGCTATCCTGACTCAATTATCTGACTTTAGTACCGCTAAAGATATCCATGATTACGTCAGAAAAACATTGGCGCAGGTCTTGGTAGCTGAATTTATTGAAAATGGAGCAAGCTTAGCAACAACATGGGGATTGGGCTTATTGCAATATCGAAGCGCTTTATTGCCGCTACGAAATTCACAGTCATCCGATCAGATTTCGCTACTGCAAAATTTTTATTTGCAGCTCATGCAAAAATTTCTTTCTCGCCTGAAAACCCAAGCCTCCGTTAATCGTGATGGGATCACCTGGTTATTTAATCTAAGTAACCAGTGGTGCCGAGATTACGGGAAAATGGCCTGCGTAGACATCAATAAGCAAGCAGCTATTCGCATTACCGTTCCAGAACCCAATATCTATGCCCAAGAAGACCAGGATGGCCATCTTCACTTGATGCATATTCTCAAAGCTTTTGAAGTGGGTCACTTACCAGCTATTGCCTGGCCAAAATTATCTGCACAGGAGCAATTTGGAGGCTACCTATTCTTTGCAGCTTGCTTGTCAGGGGTGAGCTACCAGAAACTCCAAATGATCGCGCATATGAGTCTATTAAAGAAAAAACTCGACGCCCCTTTCAGTAGTCTTCTGCTGCCAATGGATAGCAGTCTGAAATTAGTGAATGTATACGATATGGGTGCGCTGCAATCAGGGCAACACGAAACACAGCGGTGGATACCTGACCCCCTATCCGCATCTATATACAAAAAGCAGAGAAAAAACTGGGATTTTCAACCTCAAGGCTCGCAATTTAATAGCCGCTGCATACAACTTTTTATTGCAAGCTGGAAATCTACCTTAATTAATCAAAGCGCATCCTCTAAATCGTCTTTGAGCGGAGGCCAGCTCCAACTTCTTAAAAATGCGCTAGATTATTTTAAAAACACATCCTCACTTATTAGCGCAAGCAAAACCTATCACAGCCGCATTTTGCCCGCCTTCGCCTGGCATTATCAACAGGGTCATTTTGAAAGCAAAGACTTGGGCTTTCCCAGTTTAGAGCGCTTGGCAAGTATTGAGATTATCAACAAAGGGATGGCTCCCCCGGATCAAAAAGTGCGTGAGCCCACCTTTAGCAAGGAATCTGAATCTAATATAGAAAAGACCATCGCCAATCAAACCCATTGGGCAAAATCCTGCTTAATAATTATTGATCAATTTGCAGCCAATCGCCTTGATGAAGCCCTAGATGCCATTTCGAACTTAGAAATGCTGGCAATAGAATTGGAATTCGAACTAGGCGAAGAGTCTCTCCTTGTCCTACTTTCGCGGTGGATGCAGTTTCTAATTAAAAATGCCACCCAAATCAATGTGGCATCGCTGGCGTTTCCAAAAGCGCTTTTGCCACCCATGGCTCAGATGTATGAACTCTACGCCGATTTTAAAGACCTCGATGCCGATACTCGGCTTGAGGATTACGAGGATCTAGAAATTGAATCTCAATACAATAAAACCAGTCAAGCTATTTTGCGCTCTGCTTGGAATTCATTTCACGAATATTTAATCTCCATTGGGTATATTGAGGCAAACCAATTTATCCCTATTAAAAAACGCTCTAAGTTAGCCAAGGTCGACAGTGAGTACATTAGTCAAGCTGAATTCCAACTGGCGCGAGAAACTCTTTACTCAAGGTTAGATGTACCCCTTGAGTTTCGCAATATTTGCATTATGGTGATGACCCTTTCCTATCGATTGGGCCTACGTCGTAGTGAGGTTACTAAATTATCTAGCTCGCACGTATCCTTTTTAGACGGGGTGATGAATCGCTTATCTGTTCAGTGGTGGCGGGAGAATCGCCTTAAAACCAGCTCATCTACTAGATTGCTTCCCATGAAAGCATTGCTAGACGATAAGGAGGTTCTTTGGTTGGAGCTAATGGCGATCGCTAGGCGTCGTGGCCTCTGGGTCACAGAGGATATTTTGCATGCTACCGATAAGGAGCTCGCTGTCTTAAAGAGCAAGTATGCATCCCATCCAATCCTTAAAAATAAAAACTTCCTATTCCTAGATGATGTGAATTTAGGTGACCCCTCTAAAGCAACTGCTGCCGTAGATAAAATTATTAAATTAATTCATTGGTCCCTTCGCCATCCCGGAGGATCCTCTGTGAACCTGCGATTTCACCATCTACGTCATTCCTGTGCAACGAACACGCTTTTTCTGCTCATGAGTATTCACTTGCCTCATTCGCACAAATTTATATTCAACATGATGTATGGAAATCCGACCGCGATTGGAAAATTAAATTCAATGGATCCATCCTCTAATGCGATGGATTATTCAGATGAGGCGGTGCGTGCTCATGACTTTACAGTGCGAGCAAAACGAGCGCGAAATATCCTGATGGATGGTGACAACTCTTCCGGGTCCGAAGTCTATGCGGTATCTTGTCTGCTTGGGCATTCCTCGCCTATGACTACCCTTACAAGCTATATTCATATCATTGATTTACTAGTTGGGGCCTGCCTAAATGAGTGCTTCTTTACCTTAAAGACGGTTTAAGGTCAGAGATACATTTGGATTTGAAATCCCAGAAGATCCAATTAAGGCGTCAAAAGAAAAAATCAAGAAATCGTGCTTCTAAACAAGAGGATGGCTAGCAAGCCCAAAAGGATGACGGAGGTAATCCTTTTGAAGCAATGTTGAGCTAAAAACTAAACCCTCCAGCGAACCCCAGCACCAGAGTCTGGAGTGCCAATGAATTCAATCCCTGCTTTTTCTAGGGCACTTTGAACCGCCTCTAATGTTTTCACATTACCTGCCGGCACCCCATCAAATGACTCTAGCCGAATAATTGTCGTAAAGCCTATGTTCGAGATTTCAGCAAGCTTTGCAGCAGTCAGACCGAGTAATGCCCTTGCTGCTTTTATTTGTCTACTTGTAATCAAGATTTAAATAGCCTATAATGATATAAATAATATTATTTAATACATATTAAATATTTAATTAAAGATAAAAAGTTCTAAGAAGTATGATTTTGCCCAGTATTAAGACATTTGTCTAGAAGTATCCGAAAGCCCAGAAGTAAAACATCCCGACCACAGAAAGCCATATATGACGAACCTACCAAATAATGCATCAACCCTAGCTCACGCAAATCTGAATGACTTAAAAATCAGAATCGACCCCAGGGAGCTATTGGCTAATACCCTTGAGAAAATTGAAGGTGCCTACGCATACGCATCCATTCGCGCCTATAGGGCTGACTTCAATACTTTCATCCAATTTTGCGAGGATCACAATGAGGAATCATTACCCGCCCTACCCTTATCTATCGCCAGCTTCATCATTAAACTCACTAACGACAAGCGAAGTTCAGCAGGCATTCGGCGCGCTATCTGTGGAATATCCACGATTCATAAACTCAATCGCATGGATGACCCCACAAAGGATCCTGATGTCACGATTGAAATGCGAAGGATGCATCGCAAACTGGGGCGCTCCGCAAAACAGGCGGGCAGCATTAATATAGACATCCTAGACCAGATGCTCTTGGCTACCGATGATTCGATCAGAGGGCTACGTGATCGAGCTTTATTGCTTGTAGCGTACGACACGCTGTGTAGGCGCAGTGAGTTAGTGTCACTGCAAGTCAAAGACGTCAAGATAACCATTAAAAACGGTATTGAGAGCACGTCGATTCTGCTCAGAAAAAGTAAAACAGATCAAGATTCCATGGGCAAATGGCTACGCTTAAGTCAAAGGGCGGGGCTTGCTTTAATAGAGTGGATGAAAGAGTTACCCGAGGGGCAGGAAAAAATCATGGCTGGCATCAACAGAGCCCATGTTATTGGCTCTGCCGTGGGGGCAGGCCAGATTAACCGGATCTACAAGAGGATTGCCAAGGCAGCTGGATTAGATGAATCGATTATTAAGGGGATTAGTGGTCACTCCATGCGAGTAGGTGCAGCTCAAGATTTGCTGAGTTCTGGGGCAAGCATGCCAATCATGATGCAGCGAGGAAGATGGTCCAAATCCGATACGGTGATGCGGTATGTAGAACACATTTAACACTATCAGCTAGGAACCCTGATCTCAATACTCCCTATTGCAAAACATTACGTTTGGCGTCACTATATCTTCAGAATGTTTACTACTTCAACGGGGGGTTTTATGGAACTACTTTCAGAAAATGCAATGAAAAAACTTGATGAGATGCTAACAACATTAGAACCAATTGTGGGCTTTCTTAACCAAAAGGTTGGAGATAAAACCATCGCCGGACAACTTGATATTCAAAGAATTAATCGACTTACAAATGCTTATAACGAGTTTATGTCTGCATCCAATGAATAATCAGATCTTGATAATGTATGCCACTAATTATGCAGCGTGGAAGATGGTCAAAGACTGATACGGTCATGAGATATCTAGAACACTCTAATTGCTAAACTCAGAATGCAGCACCGCTAAAGCTGGGCTAGATTTTCAAGCCAATTCTAGCCATACGGGCTTCAATTTTTTCCTGAGCCCAAGGTCCAATATTCACATACTCAATTTTTTGATATGGGTACTTACGAATGGTAGCCGCATGCAGGCCAATGAGCTCATTGGCAATAACAACCCCCGGCTCATCTAGAGTAACCGCATCTAATGCAATCTGAGTACTACCGCATAGAATCTTAAAGACCCCCGAATCCCTCGGATTAGGCAGCTCTTCAATAATGAAATACAAAACCCCATCGTGATACACGGGATCTGAGAATGAGTCTATGAAAAATTGCTTGAGCTCAGAAAGAAATGCATTAACTGACATAATCCATCACCATTTTAGAAGCGCATCAAGATCATGGTGTAAGAATCCAACTTAAATGGGGCGCTCATGGCTTAGGAATTCCCCCCCCCATTCCAATCTAGTGCATCGCCGTTAGGCTGGTAGCCAGGCACTAACTTTTTGAGTATGTCTCTAATCAACTTACCGTCACATGCGTCTAAGGCGACATTAAGCTTTTCTAGCTCTTCCTGCAAATCACCCCAAGACAAGAACTCTTCATGCGCCTTCATGATTTTGGGGTGAGCCGTTGGCTGTGGATTATCACCAATCAGGAGCTCTTCGTAGAGCTTTTCTCCTGGACGCAAACCAGTGACGGCAATCTCAATGTCGCCATGAGGGTGAGCTTCATCCTTGACCAAGAGGCCTGATAAATAAATCATCTTGACAGCCAAATCATGAATACGCACGGGCTCGCCCATGTCTAATACAAAGACATCACCCCCAACAGCCATGGCACTGGCTTGAATCACCAACTGCGCCGCCTCAGGAATGGTCATGAAATAACGCGTCACTTCAGAATGTGTCAGGGTAATGGGTCCGCCTGCCGCAATTTGAGCACTAAAAAGTGGTGCCACTGACCCTGATGAGCCCAGCACATTACCAAATCGCACCATCGAAAAATTCGTTGAATGATCGTCTTTAATATCTGCCATTGCCTGCAAAACCAGCTCAGCAATGCGCTTACTGGCACCCATGATATTCGTTGGTCTAACAGCCTTATCAGTACTCACTAAAATAAAATTGCTTACACCACACTCTAAGCTCACTTGGGCGCAGGTGAATGTTCCAAAAACATTATTCCGAATGCCTTCAGCAGGGTTTTGCTCCACCAACGGAACATGCTTATAAGCTGCCGCATGAAAGACCGTAGTTGGCTGATGAGCTCTAAATATCTTTCGCAACAAATCGCCATCTCGAACTGAAGCTAAGCAAGCCACCAAATTGATTGGCAAAGCTAGGCGGAGCGGAGAATCTTGGTCATCACCGACCCTCGCCAAACGATCATCCTCTAAGCCAACAAGAGCCCGCTTTAATTCCTCATAGATTAAATAGAGGGAGTGCTCACTACTATCGAGCAGGATTAATGATTTAGGAGAAAATTTAATAATCTGACGGCATAGCTCGCTACCAATGGATCCGCCGGCTCCGGTTACCAATACAACTTGGTCGCGAATATTTTTTTCTAATAGCCCTACTTCAGGCGGAACTACTGCTCTGCCGAGCAAGTCATTCATATCCAGATCATGTAAGTCCGATATCCTGACCCGACCAGAGGCCAAATCAATGAGTCCTGGCAAGGTGCGAACACGTACGCCACATCCATTTAATGAAGTAATAATTTCGCTTCTTCTACCCTGATGAGCCGAAGGAATGGCTAGAAGCACATCTGTAATGTCTAGTCGATGAATCAGTTCGTGCAAGCCCGTATTGGGATACACAGAAATTCCATTAATCGTACTTCCATGCAGATGGGGATCGTCATCAATAAAACCTTTGACCAACATTTCTTTATTGCTAGATATCCCCAATGCCAATTGACGACCTGCTGAGCCAGCCCCATAAATCAGTGAAATAGGTTGAGCTCGATGAAATGACTTTTGAACATTATTGATGCTGCCCAACCAATAGCGAACAAAATATCGACTGGTTCCAATTCCGATAAACAATAAGATTGGCTGAATAATGCCAATTGACCGAGGCACGTCATCCACCCCAAAGAGTGTAAATGTGCAGAAGAATAAGCCCGTGTAAATGAGGAAAACGCGCGCCATTGAAGCGAGTGCAGCCGAGCCAACATATCTAAAAATAGCCCGGTATAAGCCAAAAGAAATAAAGAGGGGAAATGAAAATCCAATGGCGGCAATGAGAACTATCAACTGCTGACCTTGAAAATAGCCCCACTGGTCTAAGCGAAGCCCAAAAGCTAACCAAACACTGAATGCGCAAATAAGGACATCGCAGTACATCACTACGCCCCTCTTCACTGAGCGGGGTAGATTTAGTAATGCCTGTTTAGTTGCGTTAATTGGCACGATATTAATTATAAATTACATAGTCAAATTAAGGGAATTTAGTATTTAATGAGGCAGATGAGCCATTCTGCTCTAAAAATATACTCAGCATAATTAATGCTAAGTTGCTAACTATCTTGTTATCTGAAGTTAGTCAGCAAAAAACAGAAAGCTCACTCAAAAAAGCCCAAACTAATGGGAAACTCCGGCTCGCCGAGCCACCTTTAGAAAGGTTAAGCCCAATATCTTCAGATCAAACCAAAAAGACTGTTTCTGGAGATACTCCACCTCATACTGGACTTTGACTGGGATTGATAATTCATCTCGGCCATTTACTTGTGCCCAGCCAGTTAATCCTGGCATTAACTTATCAACGCCATATTGAGTTCGCAACGCAATTAAGTCATCTTGATTGAACAGCGCTGGACGAGGTCCCACAAAACTCATATCACCCACCAAAATACTCCATAACTGAGGCAATTCATCCAAGCTTGCCTTTCGCAAAAAAGATCCAATGGGGGTCAAAAATTCCAAAGGATTTTTCAATAAATTAGTAGCCACTTCCGGGGTTTCAATACGCATTGTCCGAAACTTGAGCATTAAAAATAATGCATTACCTTTGCCAACCCTCTGAGAACAGTACAGCACTGGGCCAGGCGAAGTAATGCCGACACAGATGGCCACCAAAGCAATAGGGATGACCAATAAGGGTGTTACCAAAAAAACTAACGAAAGGTCAAAAATTCTCTTTGACATAAAAAATAATTCTTACTTTAGAAGACGAGGATTTTTAGGGCTTTGCCCATACCGTTCTATTAATGTAATCCGTATAGCTCATAACAATTCTGAGAATTTTTTTAGAGACCGCGCCAGCCTCATAGTCCCCCACTGGAGGGAGAACTCTTGCACCCTCCAAATGCTGATCAGTAACAACTTTGACAGCATCAAGCACTCTTTCGCACTTAAGTCCAGACATAATGACTGCGCCCACATCCATACCTTCCGGCCTCTCGTGAGCATTGCGAATGGTTATAGCCGGAAGATTCAATAAGGATCCCTCTTCCGTAATGGTTCCGCTATCAGAAACAACACAAAAGGCATCTAGTTGTAATTTGTTGTAATCAAAAAACCCAAAAGGTTTAGCATACTGAATCAATGCATTCATCGGCTTATTAGGCAATGCATCTAAACGTTTTTGAGTTCTTGGGTGGGTAGACACAATAATTGGAAAATGATATCTCTCTGCCAGGCCATTTAAAGATTCGACCAAATCCATTAAATTTTGCGGCTCATCCACATTTTCCTCGCGGTGCATGCTCACAATAAAGTACTCTCGACGCTTGAGCTTAAGTCTATCTAGAATATTTGATGCCTTAATCTTAGGCATATAGTAATCAAGCACTTCATGCATATGCGATCCAGACTTAATAATGGTTTCCGGCCTAACGCCTTCAGCAATTAAATAACGTCTAGCATGCTCAGTAAGAACTATATTAATGTCACTTAAGTGGTCCAAAACTTTGCGATTCAATTCTTCGGGTACGCGCTGATCAAAACAGCGATTACCTGCCTCCATATGAAATACAGGTATCTTGCGTCGCTTTGCGGAAATAACAGCCAAGCAAGAGTTAGTATCCCCATACAACAAAACTGCATCCGGCTTTTCAATTTCCATTACAGCGTCAGACTTTTCAATGACACGAGCAATGGTCTGAGCAGCATTTTCACCAACAGCCTCCAAAAAATGATTCGGCCTTCGTATGCCTAACTCTTCAAAGAAAACGCTATTTAGCTCATAATCATAGTTCTGACCTGTATGAACCAGAATATGATTTGCATGTTTATCGAGCTCAGCCATCACCCTACTCATTTTAATAAGTTCTGGCCTTGTGCCCACAATAGTCATTACCTTAAGCATTTAACTCTTCCTTAATAAAATCCAACCTCAATAACAATCTCTTAATCTGCTCAACATTAAGTTGTTCAGTATTGTGGGAGGTGTAGTCATGAAACTGGGCAATTTTTTCCTCACCCTCACTGAAAAATTGAGCATAGTTTAAGTCTCTATTATCAGCAGGAATGCGATAGTAACCACCCATATCCTCAGCCTTAGCCATCTCCTCCCTAGATATTAGAGACTCATATAATTTCTCGCCATGTCGAGTCCCTATGACCCTAACCGGGGAATGAATCCCAAATATCTGCTTTATAGCCTCAGCAAGGTCCGCCACTGTTGATGCTGGTGCTTTTTGTACGAATAAATCACCTTGTCTACCGTGCGTAAAAGCATAAAGCACCAAATCCACAGACTCCTCTAAAGACATTAAAAATCGAGTCATATTTGGATCGGTAACCGTTAAAGGTTTACCCTCTTTCAGCTGTTTGACAAACAGCGGTATCACAGAGCCTCTGGATGCCATAACGTTACCATAACGCGTAGCACAAAATACCGTCTCAGACTCAAGCTGAGTACGTGCTTTTGCTACCATTAATTTTTCAGACATTGCCTTTGATATACCCATTGCATTGATTGGATAAACAGCTTTATCAGTACTTAAAACAACGACTCTTTTAACTCGGCTTACCGTTGCTGCATTTAAAACATTTTCCGTGCCCAAAACATTTGTTTTTACGGCTTCAATTGGATAAAATTCACATGAGGGCACTTGCTTTAATGCCGCAGCATGAAATACATAATCCACACCCTTCATAGCAGAAATTAAACTACTGTAGTCACGAACGTCACCAATATAAAATTTGAGCTTAGAATTGTTTAATCCAATTCGCATTTCTTCTTGTTTTTTTTCATCGCGGCTAAATATTCTTATTTCTCGTACATCTGTGGCCAAAAAACGTTTTAGTACAGTTTGGCCAAATGACCCAGTTCCACCCGTAATCATTAAGATTTTATTTTGAAACATCCATGACCTCTTGAGATTGGCGAATCGACTTTATTAAATCTGGCCATGCCGGAGCACAATAGCCGGTAACGCTACTAAATAAATTAGAGTTTAAAGACCGATCAATCGAAAATTCTTGATCGCAAATAATATCAATATTCTTGCCATATTCAGTAGCAATTAATTTTAATAGTTCATACTTGCTGATTGGCGAGGCGCCGACATGATAAAGGCCATGCAAATGAGGTCTTGGAATTACATAGTCTCTTATAATTTCCGCAAAAAAAGTATTGGGCAAACCAGAAAAAATAGCCTTATTAAATCCAATACAAGTACCCTCTTGAGATAAAAACCACTCAAGCAACCCATAAGCACTTTGCAATTCATGCCCAATAGTAGATGTTCTCAAGGTGATAACATGTGAATGATTCGCCACCTCACCTAGATATTTTGATTTACCGTAAATATCAAAAGCATCGGAAAAATCACTCTCAATATAATTCCCCCGTGAGCCTGAAAAAATACAGTCAGTACTAATGTGTATTAATTTCGCATTAAATGCTTTGCATAAATAGGCTAAGCGATGAGGAAGAATTGTATTAATTGGTACGGCCTGCAAAACTTCATCTGCTTCTATATGATGCTTTGTTAACCCAATACAATTTATGACAATATTTGGCTGAATCTCTGAAAATAAACGCTCTGCCTCTAATTTATGTAGAATATTTTCACATATAGTTAAATACTTTTGCTGATTCTGGCTAAAAAAATCCCTCCATTTTTCTGAGCGAATTGACCCATAAACCTCAAAAACTTTTTCACTACTCAAAACGCGAAAGATCGCACTGCCGATCATGCCGCTTGCCCCAAGCACTAATATCCTCATGAAATAAGTTTTCCTTTATTTAATCTATTCATCTCGAAATGGTCAATAAGCTGATCCACCAAAATTTCGTGATCAAAATGAGTTTGATAGTAATTCCGTCCTTTTTCACCCATTAGCTGCCGTTCTTCTGGAGACATTTGATATAAAGCAATTATTGCTTTTGCCAGAGCAACTGGATCTTCAGCGGGAACTGAGAGCCCCGATCCGGACTCCATCACCAATCTAGCGCCCTCACCATTTAAGGAAGCAACTATAGGCCTACCCGACGCCATGTAGGCCTGAATTTTATTGGGAATAGTTAAGGCAAAAATAGGCTCTTGGGTCAAACTAACTAGCAGCGCTCCGGCTTTTTGCAAATAGCCAGGCATAGCCTCTGCTGGGAAGCGGCCTGCAAGGTGAATATTGCCCAAACCTTTTTGAGCAATATGGTCTTTTAGCCAATTCCACTTACTACCTGTGCCAAATATTACGATCTGAATTTCGGGTATATCTTTCAGCAATTCAGCTGTGTCAGCAATGCAGTTTACCGCTTGAGCAGCCCCAACATTGCCAGCAAAAATGACTGGAAAGCCTGCTTCAAGGGCTTCAATTTTTAACTGCTCAAAATGAAGATTTGGCACCTTCGAAAAACTTGAATCGACTGAATTGGGGTAATAAACTATCTTTTTCCCAGGCGCCAATTCTGCTACGGCATCCTCGAATGCGCGAGATTGAACCAAGAGCAAGTCAGCTTGCCGATAAATCCATCCGACCACTTTCTCTAGAGATCTCAATACAAATAAAGATTTTACATATCCAGTTGCGGCCAGACTTTGCGGCCATAGATCCTGGACCCATATGACTAATCTTTTACCCTTTATCCAGGATATAAAAATCCCCGGAATTGAGAGTAGTATCGGAGATAGACCATATACGAAAATTATGTCATATTTTCGTCCACGTAAAAGATAGGGGCCAAATATCAAACCAAAAAAAATAAAAGATAAATAGTTGATAGTGAGCCTAAATACGCTATCCTCCCCTCGGGGGAAAAGGGGTACGCGAAAAATATTAGCCCCAGACCAAACCTCTCTCATACATCCAAACGCTCGATATCCAGATAAAATCTTTCCTTCAGGATAGTTCGGTTTGCCGGTAAGAATGTCAACCTCCATACCTCTCTCAACCAAAGACTTCACAACATCATTTATCCTAAATCCTTCTGGCCAAAAATATTGACTAACAATCAAAATATGCATGGTTATAGCTAATGATCTAAAATTTTCGTGTAGAGATCTGTATACTTTTTGACAACTTCAATCCATGAAAATCTATTAAGAACTAAGTCTTTAAGATTTCTACTGGTCACTTTAAGCAAAACAGGATCCGAAAGAGCCCTAGAAATTCCACTCTGTAACCCATTAATACTGGCAGGAACGACCCAACCTGCTCCTACAGACTCAAGGATATTGAAACCACATTGGTCAGACATTAAAACTGGGGCTCCAGATGCACCAGCCTCAAGTACGACTATTGACATCGCCTCCTGTCTAGAGGGAATTACAAGCAATGCAGATGCATGGTAGGCCTGAGACTTATCATTACCGCCAAGATAACCAAGAAAAAAGATTCTATCCTGCATACCCGCATTCTTGACCATCAAACTTAATTCCGAGAGCATGCCGCCATCAGGACCAACAAAAACTAGATTATAGCTTGGAAAAAGTGGTGCAATTGACAAAAAAGCATTTAATAATATATCGGGACCCTTGATAAAATTTAAACGACCCACAAACAATATAAATGGTGAATCTCCAAGGCCATGCTTTAAACGAAAACCATGATTATCATTTGAAATAAAATCTGTAGGCGATATTCCATTTGGAATAATTTTTATTTTATTACGATCAACACCATAGTTAGCAAATGATTTTATTTCACTATCAGTAACAGCAATACACATTGAAGCATTACGAATAATAGACCTTCCAACAATAAAATTATAAATAATTTTAATTAACTTAGATCTTCCAAACAGCGGTAGGGCGCCAGCTGGACATACAACATACTTTTTCTTATTTATCCGAATGAATAAGTATGCTAAAGCATTAAGTAGCGTCCAATGACCCATCAAATGGACTATGTCTGAATTTTTTACTAATCGATTAATCAAAATAAATGAAAACTTTGGAATTAGGAATCGCTTAAACAAACAAGGCAAAACAGTGACTTTATTTGGGCCTAAAAAACCAACCCTATCAGAGGAAAGGCCTGTATCCAGCGTCAATACATGACAATCAATATCCAATTTCTCAAGGAATAAACTCATTTGATATGTACGTTCAGCCTCACCACCACCAGTAACTGGATTGATAGTGGAGCTCACATTAAGCACCTTCAACCCTAGACCCATAAAAAACTTAAAAATAAATAAGAAAGAAAAAAAATACTCATAAAAAACTAGAATTTCATACTAGAGCTAGATAATATGGAATGGTAAGAAATTATATACTTCTGAAGATTTTTTTCAAAATTTTGACTTGTAGTAAATCCATATGAATAGAGCTTGGAACTAGAGTAGGACGATAAAGGATTTATATTATTTTTACCTAGAATAAATAGCAAAAACTTTAATATCATTATAGGAATATAAATAGGAAATATTTTTATAATATTAATAGGAAAACTACTACTGATTGCGGCTACAACAAAAGAAAAGTTGTTATTATTGGAATCATCATCTGAAATAAAGAAGATTTGATTTCTAACTTTGATTTTAATATCCATTAAGAAAATACATGCATCAACAACTTTTTCAACAGAAACTAAATTCAAATTTCTATTAGAATATAAACATAATTTAATATAATTAATGAATTTATTGCCAAAGCATAAATCAGATATAATTTTATTCATATTTTTTCCACCAACACCAAATATAGCTGTTGGCCTCAGTATTACAACATCAAGCAAGTTATCATCATTATTATTATTGAGAAATTCTTGCTCAATTTTGAATTTTGAAACTGCATAAGAACTTAGAGGTTTTGGAGAAATTAATTCATTAATATTATTATCAGAATTTCTACCTATAATATCAGCTGTACTAATATGAATTAACTTACGAACTCCGTTAGTTATAGCTGCAACTTTAAGTCTCCTAGAAAAGTTTAAATTATCGTCAATAGAATCTTCAATATACAGCAAGTTTATAATGATATTTTTAGAAATTAGTAGATTTTTTAAATCATCTAAAAAAAAATTATTCAAAAATACCATATTTAATCGAGGTATATTTTTATATTTTTCCTCTAATTGCTTTTGGCTAGTCACGCGCGCAACTAATGTTAAAGATATGTCTGATCTTACAATCAATCTTTCAATTAAATGGGAGCCAACAAATGAGTTTGCTCCAAAAATTATGACGTTATTCATATCTTCGATTAGAAAAAAGATGAAATAAAAAATATATGGTTAAACAAACAAAAAAAGACGCATAAAAACTTAGAATTGATCTTATGTCAGAAATGCCTCCACCATTAGATAAATCAAGCATTAAAAATTGCAATAAGAAAATTCTAGAATAAAGAGACGTTAAAAAATTAAA
>Ga0364860_10329_pt1 | contig 33303 bp, 33 predicted proteins | sample ExccelAu500001D4_FD_206916 | JGI IMG/M metagenome (GOLD analysis project Ga0364860, IMG submission 206916) | Enriched cells from Trout Bog Lake Hypolimnion, Wisconsin, USA - BchlTB.Aug20.5000.01 .D4 | ecosystem: Environmental > Aquatic > Freshwater > Lake > Hypolimnion/Profundal zone | place: USA...
CACTGGCCGGAGGGGCCGGACGCGGTGGCGGCCGGGGTGGCCGGGGCGTTCAGCCATCGCCGGGGTCTCCTTCCGCTGCCGGAGCAGCCGCTGCTGCCGCCAACCCAACGCTGGGCGGCGCCAATGTGCAGTCCGACAACAAGGGTGCAATGATGGAACAGCGGCTTGCGGCGCACACCCCGGTCGTCATGTTCACCATCCGGCTGGAACCAGGGCCCAACGGCCAGAAGGCCGGAACTATCCATCCGCTGTTTCACTCCACGGACTGGATCGGCCACATGCTCTTCTCTCCCACCAATCCGAACCTGATCCTGTACTGCCACGAGGGCATGTGGCAGAAGGTGGACCGCATCTGGCTGATCCACACGGACGGAACCCACAACCAACTGATCCACAAGCGCAGCATGGCGATGGAGATCGCCGGCCACGAGTTCTGGGGGTTGGACGGCAAGACGATCTGGTACGACTGGCAGTATCCCAAGGGCGAGGACTTCTTCGTTGCCAGCTACAACCTGGAGACGCACAAGCGGGTTGCGTATCACCTGCAGCGCAACGACTGGTCGATCCACTTCAACCTGACTCAGGACCTCGACCTGTTCTGCGGCGACGGCGGCGACTCGGGGCAGGTAGCGCAGGCGCCGGACGGCCAGTGGATTGAGCTCTTCCGTCCAGAGATGATCGGCGGCACGGAGGGTGCGCTCAACAATCCCAACTTCTTCCAGCCGGGCGTCTTCCACTCCGAGCACCTGGTCAACATGGCGCACCAGAACTACCGCGCCGAACCGAACCCGCGCTTCTCGCCCGACAAGAAGTACGTGTTCTTTACCAGCAATATGTTTGGCCGCAGCTATGTGTTCGCGGCCGAAGTCGCCAAAGCCACCGACCTCACAGGCGCTGTGTCCACGCCTGAGCTGGCCACCAAGTACAACCCCATCATGCCTACACCAACCACGACGGAGAAGTGACCGCCAGCCTGGCCTCACTTCGCATAGTATGGATACGGTTCCCCAGCCCTCGATCTCTGCGGGCCGGGGAACCGCAATGACACGAACTGCACGATCCAGAACCAATCCATGAGGACCTTCATGCGCCGCCTACCACTTCTTCTCGCCGCTCTCGTCGCCCTTCCGCTGTTCCTTCACGCCGCACCCGCTGCCGCACAAGCCGCCGCTTCGCAAAAGCCGCGCGTGATTCAGTCGTTCACCACAGGCTGGCGCTTTCTGCAGGCCGATGCCGCAGGCGCGGAGAAGCCCGCATTCGACGACTCTGCGTGGAAGGGCGTGACCCTGCCGCACGACTGGGCCATCGCTGGGCCGGTGAAGGAAGACGCGCCGTCGCGTGGCGCGGGTGGATTTGCACCGACCGGCATCGGCTGGTATCGCAAGACGTTCACCGTCCCCGCCGCCGATGCCAATCCGACAGCCGCTCGCCGCACGTTTGTCGTCTTCGACGGCGTGATGGCCAACAGCGATGTCTACCTGAACGGCGAGTTGCTGGGCCACAGGCCCTACGGCTATGTGAGCTTTGTCTATGAGCTGACGCCGCACCTGCGCGCGGGCAAGAACGTGATGGCGGTGAAGGTGGACGACTCGCAGCAGCCCGCATCGCGCTGGTATCCCGGCGCGGGGATCAATCGCCAGGTGCGGCTGATTACTACGGGGGACGCGCACATCGTTCCCTGGGGAACGTTTGTTACCACGCCTTCGGTCATGGTTGACTCGGCGACTATTCACGTGCGTAGCACGGTGACCAACGAGTCCGCCGCGACTGCGAAGCTCTCGCTGCGCGTGCGGCTGACCGCCCCGAACGGAAGCGCGGTTCTGGCCGGCAAAGAAATATCTTCGGCACAGACGCTGGATCTTGCGCCCGGCGCCAATGGCGATCTGGAGGCCGAGACGACTCTGCCCAAGCCCGACCGATGGGACCTCGACCACCCCGTGATATACACCGTGCACGCCACGCTCCTGCGTGACGGCAAGGCGATGGATGAGGAGGACGTGCCGTTCGGCATTCGCGAGTTCCACTTCGACCCCGACAAGGGCTTCTTCCTGAATGGAGTTCACCACAAGGTCTATGGCGTGGCGCTGCACACCGACGGTGGCGCGGTAGGCACAGCGGTTCCGCTTGGAGTGTGGGAGCGGCGCCTGACCGAGCTGCGCAAGCTTGGCGTCAACTCCATCCGCACCGCGCACAACCCGCCCGCGCCGGAGTTTCTGGACCTGGCCGACCGCATGGGCTTCCTGATCATGGATGAGATGTTCGACTGCTGGACGGTGGGCAAGAATACCTACGATTACCACCTCTACTTCAAGGACTGGTCCACGCGCGACACCACCGACACGGTGATGCGCGACCGCAACCATCCCAGCATTATTCTGTGGTCGGCGGGCAACGAGATCCACGACACGCCGAAACCTGAAATCGCGATTCCGATTCTGAAGTCGCTGGTCGCAACCTTCCATCAGAACGATCCGACGCGGCCCGTGACGCAGGCGCTCTTCCGTCCCAATGTGAGCCACGACTACGAGAATGGCCTGGCTGACCTGCTGGATGTGGTGGGGCAGAACTATCGCGAGCAGGAAATCCTGAAAGCGCACGCGGACAAGCCGACGCGCAGCATCATCGGGACCGAGAACGCGCACGACATCAACCAGTGGGTCGCCATGCGCGATCACCCGGAGTACTCCGGCCAGTACCTATGGAGCGGGATCGACTACCTTGGCGAGGCGGGCCGCTGGCCGACCATCGGCTCCGGTTCCGGACTGTTGATGTCGGACGGGCTGCCGCACGAACGCGGCCTGGAGCGCCAGAGCTGGTGGTCGACCACGCCGATGGTTGCCATGGTGAGGCGGACAGCGGTCGTCCGCGCTGCACCCATCGATCCCGGCTACGCGAACGCCACCAGCTCCGACCAGTCGGCGGCCCCGGCAACTCCGCGCGCTGCAACTCCCGGTGGCGCTGGTCCTCGCGCCGCCGGCGCAGCCGGTTCGCCGCTCGATCCCACGGTGCGCTTCTCGCAGCCGCTGGTGGCCGACTGGACCCCCAAGAGCCTCGATCCCCACACGGAAAACGTGGAGGTGTATACCAACGCCGAAGAGGTTGAGCTGTTCCTGAATGGCAAATCGCTGGGGACGCAGAAGCTGCACCCGAACGCCAGCGCGATCACCTACCAGGTGCCGTTCGCGCCGGGCACGCTGAAGGCGGTTGCGCGCAGCGGAAGCGTGACGGTTGCCACCGAGGAGTTGAAGACAGCGGGCAAACCGGCGCGCATCGTCTTTACCGCGGACTCTCCGGCCACGCCGCTGACGCCCGACTGGAACGACGTTCGCACCGTGACCGCGACGCTGGTGGATGAGGCGGGGTCGCGCATTCCCGACTCGACGACAGTGATTCACTTCGCAGCCAGCGGCCCGGCGTCGATCATCGCCGTGGACAACGGCAACATGATGGACCACGACCCGTTCCAGGCGACGCAGCGCAAACTGTACGACGGCCACGCGATTGCGCTGCTGCGCGCCAGTGGAAGTGCGGGCAAGGTGATAGTGACCGCCAGCGCGGACGGTGTTCCCACTGCGACGCTCACCCTGACCACTGCACCGGTCGATAAGGAAGACCCCAACCTGGCGAAGACCTCCGCGACGGAACGCGGCTTCTGAGCGAATCCAACCCTGAAACTGTGGCCCCATGTCTCCCGTCGAGATGTGGGGCCATTTCTTTTTGTTGCTGATTGGCACATTTTCATGGAACTAATATGCGCGGAGCGGGGTCTATCATGGCAGGCGGAAAGCGGATTGAAGATTTTCTGCAAGATTCTTTGCGGTCTCCGTTCCTTGGTAGAGGCCAATGGTTGGCAGTGAGATGACCGGCGGCAAGAAATCTGCAAGCTGGAAGGAACCCGAACGTGCGCCATACCTATCTCATTGCTGCTCTTCTTTTTACCCTTGCTTTTAGCGCTTCAGCGCAGCAACAACGAGCCGCGCAGCATCCAGTTGCAAAGCCTGTCGCCAAAGCGGCTGCGAAGCCTGCGGCGGCGCGCTCGGAGGCGGCGGCTTCGACGCAGCTTCCGGTGACGCGGGTGGCGCTGTACAAGAACGGGGTGGGCTTCTTTGAGCACGCGGGGCGTGTTACTGGCGATCAGAGTGTCACCATCGACTTCACCACCGCGCAGTTGAACGATGTGCTGCAGTCGCTGACGGCGATCGACCTGAACGGCGGGCGGATCGCGGGCGCGGGCTACAACTCCACCACGCCGCTGGAGCAGCAGTTGAAGGCGCTGCCGCTGGCGCTGGGCGAAGATCCTACTGCCGTCGACTTCTACAACGCAATCCGCGGCGCGCGGGTTGAGGTGCGGTCAGGCGGAGGGACGATTACCGGGCGGCTGCTGAATATTGAACTCATCAATACCACCGAGAAAGACGGCGAAGCCGTTGAGCAGAAACGCCTCATCACAGTCGTCGGCGAGACGGGCGAGGTCCACACCCTCGAGCTGACTTCGGCGACCTCGGTGACGCTGCTGGACACCGACCTGCATAAGGATGTGACGCGCTACCTGGAACTGCTGGCCAGCACGCGGAACCAAGGATTGCGACACCTGACGTTGCAGGACAATGGCACGGGCTCGCGCGAGTTGAGCGTGAGCTACATCAGCGAGGTGCCGATCTGGAAGTCGACGTACCGGATTCTGTTCACCGAGCCGAAGGCAGGGACAACTTCCACTGCGCAGACGGCGACGCTGCAGGGCTGGTCGGTGGTGGACAACACCACGGGTGCGGACTGGATCAACGTACAACTCTCGCTGATTGCGGGTGCGCCGCAGAGCTTTATTCAGCCGCTCTCGGTGCCGTACTACTCGCGGCGACCGCAGATCGGGCTGCCGCAGGAGGCGCAGCTGACGCCGCAGACGCATGAGAGCGGAGAGGCTACGGCACCCCCACCGCCCCCACCTCCTATGGCGGGCGTTGCTGGCATGGCGGCAGGCATGGGCAATGGCAGCGGCAGCGGCTCGGGCGGCGGCATGGGCGGCGGCGTACGCGACCCCACCGCCTTCCAGTACCTGATGCCGGGTGTTCAAGGTGGCACCGGCCAAACGATCCTGAACGCCCCCGCTAGGGTCAGCAGCGGCGCAGTCGCGAATGCCGTATCGGTTGATGCGCTCAACCAGTATGCAGCGAGCTCCATCGTCCCCAATACGACTACAGCGAAGTTTGACGACTACTTTGCGTACAACATCACCGAGCCGGTTACGATTCGCAAGAACGAATCGGCACTGGTGCCGATCCTGCAGACCAAGATCGATGCGGAGCGGGTGACCCTGTGGTCGCGACAGCAGCCGACGCCGCTACGCGCGCTGTGGATCACCAACACATCGAAGCTGACGCTGGACCGCGGCTCGTTCTCGATTGTGGAGGATGGGAACTTTGGCGGCGAAGGGCTGCTGGAGCCGATCCATCCCGACGAGAAGCGGCTGCTCTCCTACGCTGTGGACCAGGCGGTGCGCGTGAGCACCGAGAACCAGCGCGACAACACGCAGGCGACCTCGGTGACCGCCTCCAAGGGCGTGCTGGTGATACGCCGCACGCAGACAGCAGAGATCACCTACGTGGTACACAACGCGGCCAGTGAGGGGCGCGCGGTGGTGCTCGAGCACCCGGTTCGGCGTGGTTTCACGCTCGATTCCGGACCCAAACCGGAGGAGACTACGCCGACCGTCTATCGCTTCCGCGTGACTGCGGCGGCGGGCGAGACAGCGCGGCTGCAGGTCACAGAGCACTACCAGAACTCTGCGACCTACCAGCTCACCAACTTCAACGACAGCACGCTCACAGTCATCCTCAACCAGACCGGCAATAACGAAAAGATCAAGCAGACATTGGCGCCGATTCTGGATGCGCGGCGGCATGTGGCCGAGATGCAGTCAGCCCTGGACAAGGTCAGTACCCACTTGAAAGAGCTGCAGTCGGATGAGGAGCGGCAGCGGGCCAACGTCACTGCGCTGGCCAGTGCGGACAAGGTCTCGCGGGAGCGGTTTGTGCATGACCTTAATGCGACCGAGGACCAGATCGCGGCCACGCAGAAGGAGCTGACCGCAGCGCAGAAGAACCTGCAGGCGGCCAAGGACGATCTGGCAAATAAGATCCAGTCGCTACAGATCGACGAGAAGCTGTGAGGCATTGACTATGGAGTAGTGGCTGGCTTTGTCGTGGCGCGCGGGGTGACGCGGGGGTAGTAGCCGCTGCGGGTGCGCACGGAGAGCTTGCCGTAGCTCTTGTCCTTGGCCTCGACGCGGACCGCGCGGTAGCCGCCGAGCTCGGGCGGTTTGGTGGAGTGATAGGCGATGGTGTACTGGGTGCGGATGTCGTTGGCCACCTCTTTGGTGATGGCATCGACATCTTTGACGGACTTGGGGAAGTAGGCCGCGCCACCGGTCTGTTCGGAGAGGGTCTCCAGGACGCGGCGGGCATGGCGCGACTCGGTTTTGGTGGTGTCGTCGCCGAAGAGCAGGCCGATGCAGTAGACGACGGGGCCGTCGAAGTCCTGGATGCGGCGGATGGCCTGCTCGAGGGTGGCGCTGGAGGCGTTGTCCTCGCCGTCGGTGATGACCAGCAGGACCTGCTTGGGGTGCTTGGCGTTCTTGGAGAGGTAGTCGGCGGAGGCCACCAGCGCGTCGTAGATGGCGGTGCCGCCGGCGGACTTGATGTAGCTGAGTCCCTGCTGCAGCTTCTCGATGCTGTTGGTGAAGTCCTGGTCGATGAAGGCCTCCCAAGAGAAGTCGACGAGGAAGGCCTCGTCCTCCGGGTTGGATAGCTTGACCAGATCGAGCGAGGCCGCATCGACGGCGAGGCGCTTGTCGTACATGGAGCCGGAGCTGTCGATGAGAATGCCCAGCGAGACGGGGAGGTCCTCGTGGCGGAAGCTGTTGATGGTCTGGGGGACGTTGTCCTCGAAGAGGTGAAAGGCGTCCTTATTGAGGGTCTGTACGCTGCGGCCGGAGCTATCGAGGACGGTGATGTTGAGACGGACCTCGTAGGCGTTCTGGCGCAGGGTGTACGTGCCTTCGGCGCCGCGCTGGATTGGGCTGATGGGAGTGCCCTGTTGGCTGTCCGCGGGCTGCGGCTGGTCGAACGCGGGCGAAGGCGCGGCCTGGGGCGAAGACTGAGCCGGAGCAGCAGCGGGCTGTGCGGCGGCGGGTTGCTGGGCGCGGGCGATAGTAGCGCAGAGGGTCAGCGACAGTAGCGTAGCGGCGAAGAATCCCTTGGGTAGACCTGGAAACATTTTTTCTCTATTGCGAAGGCGCATAGTATCCCTCGCGAAAGTGCACGGTCAGTATCGGAAGGCCCGGCGGCGGCGTAAGTCTAACCTTGAGTTTACGCCAGCTTCCATCGCGCTTGACGTCGCTGGGGGTGTAGCCGATGACGTACTGGTTGCGCAGCTCGTCGGAGATGCGGGCGGCGATGTCCTCCAGATCGGCGGTATTGCCTCCGACGTTGAAGAGGCGACCACCGGTCATCTCGCATATCTCCCTGAGCAGTTGGGGGCCGAGCAGCTCCTCGGTGCTTGGGGCGTAGTTGTCGAAGATGCCGATGGAGTAGATCTGGACTCCGCTCTCGCGCACCACGCGCTGCAGTTCGCTCTCGGTGTAGCGGCTGCGGTTGTCGCCGCCGTCGGAGATGATGAGCAGGGCCTTGCGGTCGAATTTGGCCTGGCGCAGGTGGTCGATGCCGAGGTAGACAGCGTCAATCAGCGCGGTGCGGTTTTCCGGCTTCAACATGACCATGCGCGCCTCCACGTCGTCGGGGTCGGAGGTGTAATCGACGATGACGGAGGGGCGGTCGTTGAAGCCGACGACGAAGAACTCGTCCTGCGGGTTGGAGGTGCGCAGAAACTCGGTGAGCGCTTCGCGCGCGCGAACGAACTTGGACGACATGCTGCCGCTGAGGTCGAAGACAACGCCGATGGAAATGGGCGCATCCTGGCTGGAGAAGTAGCGGATGGCCTGGGGGACGTTGTTGTCGGAGACGGCGAAGTCCTGCTTTTCCAGGCCGGTGACCAGCCGGTTGAGGGGGTCGGTGACGGTCATGGGGACGCGGACGAGGTTGACGTCGACGCGCAGGCGGGCGTCGCCGCGCGAGGCACCCTCGGCCACCACACTGGTCCCGCTCTCGAGCACCGGCATCTGGCCTTTGGAATTGGAATCGGAATCGGGCGGCTTGGGTGGCGGAGGCGCGGGCGTCTGGACGTTGCCCAAGGGGTTCTCCTGAGCGCGGCAGAGGCTGGGCGGGGCCAGGTCGAAGGCAGCCAGAGCGAGGGCCAGGGTTGCACGCACCAGTCGTGCATGGCCTACTCTACCCGTCCTACCTGCCGGAAACAGCATCCTCGACCTCTTAATACTTGCGCGTCTTATATCATCTCGCAGATCGACTCGTCTTGTTAGACGCCACATTGGCGGACGCAGTTGACAAAGAGACGACGCTCAGGAGAGCGAAGAAGCGGCGGCGGCAACCTGCTCCCCGTACAATCGAGGTCAGACACTTTTTCGAGGAGCACCGAGACCCTGCATGGCCCGCATCTATCCGTTCCGCGCACTTCGTTACGACACCTCCCTCGTCCGGATGGAGGACGTGGTCACCCAGCCCTACGACAAGATCACGCCGGAGATGCAACAGCGCTACTACGAGGCGAGCCCGTACAACCTGGTTCGCGTGATTCTGGGCAAGCATGAGCCGGATGACACCGAGGCCCAGGATTTTCTGCCCGCCGGCGAGCAGGCCCACAACGTCTACACGCGGGCTGCGGAGTGGCTGCGGGAGTGGCGCAAGGAGGGGATTCTGGCCGAGGAGGCAGAGCCGGCGCTCTATGGCTACTCGCAGACCTACACCGTGCCGCACTCCTCCGAGGTGCGCGAACGGCGCGGGTTCATCGCGCTGGGGCATCTGTACGATTACGCGGACAAGGTGGTCTACCGGCACGAGCAGACCTTCCCCAAGCACAAGTCCGACCGGCTGGCCCTGTTCAAGGCGACGCGGGCCTACTGCGAGCAGGTTTATATGCTGTACTCGGACCCGGCGTTCACAGCCGAGAAGCTGATCTTCGGATCCAGTAAAGATGGCAAGGATACGCGTCCAGCGGACCTGGCGGTGACGGATGAATACGGCGTGGTGCATCGAGTGTGGAAGCTGACCGACCCGGCACTGATCAATCCCATCCTGACCGCGATGGCGGACAAGAAGCTGATCATCGCGGACGGGCACCACAGGTACGAGACTTCTGTGGCATATGCCAAGGAGCGGTCGGCGCAGTTGCGGCTGCCTCTGGGCGAGCCGCGCAACCCGGACGAGAAGCTGGGCTCGGGCCGCCTGCCGGCCCCGCCGTTTCCCGAGGCGGCGATGATGATGACGTTCGTGAATATGGATGCGCCGGGAATCACGATTCTGCCCACCCACCGCGTAGTCTTCGGGTTGAAGGACTTCAAGACCGCGGAGTTTCTGGCCAGCGCGCAGGAGTTCTTCACGGTGACTCCACTGGCGTCTGCAGAGCTGGAGCCGCTGACGGCTGCAACGGGCACGGCGTTTCTGGTGGTGACGCGCGAGGGCAACGTTCTGCTGCGGGCCAGGCCTGAGGCAGTGATGGCCGCGCTGACGGGCGTTCCCGCGCGGCAGGCGCAGCTCGACGTGGTGCAACTGCACAGCATTCTGCTGGACCGGATTCTGGGGCTGTCGCAGGAGAGGATCACGCAGCTTGGCAACGTGCGCTTTATTCGCGAGGCGTCGGAGGCCGTGGAGCAGGTGCATGCGGGCGAGGCAGACGTTGCGTTTCTCATCAAGCCGATCACGTTGAACCAGCTACGCGAGGTCTCGCTCTCCGGCGACGTGATGCCGCAGAAGTCGACGGACTTTTATCCCAAGCTGCTGAGCGGACTGGCGATCTATGCGCTGGATTGAGCCGTTCACTCTCCATCGGTCTAAGATTTGTTTGAAGATTAACCATTGATCCCTACACGCAAGGTCGCCGCTGTCCTGATCGCCGCATTGGCGGTCGCGGTGGCGGCTGCGTTCACCCTGCGCGCGCAACCGCAGGGGCAGACCTTGAACCCCACGCAGGCACTGCCGCCTGCCGCATCGGAGATGAACCGCAATCTGGTGGTCCTGGACCCGGCGCACGGTGGGCAGGATGTGGGCGCCACGCTGGGCGACAAAATTCTGGAGAAGGACGTGACGCTGGCGATTGTGGCGCGGCTGCGCGCGGCAATGACGGCTGCTGGATTTACCGTGGTTGCGACGCGCGATGCGGACTCCGCCACTCCGCTGACCAGCGACCAGCGCGCGGAGATTGCAAACCGAGCTCACGCGCTGGCCTGCCTTGTGATTCATGCCACGGCGAGCGGATCTGGCGTGCATCTCTACACCTCGGCGCTTCAGCCGCCGGACGCCGACGAGGGCGCAGGTTCTCCGTCCACTTCTCCGACGGCCTTCGTTCCCGTACCGTGGGATATGGCGCAGGCCGGGTCTGTCAGTCAGAGTCTGCGACTGGTGAGCGACCTGAGCGCGGCGCTGGGGAAAGCGAATCTTCCGGTGGTAGCTGGGCGGGAGCCGGTACGGCCCCTGGACAATATGGAGTGCCCGGCGGTGGCGATCGAGCTGGCTCCGCTGCCGGCCGCAGGCAGCGTCCCGACTCCGGTGACGGATGGGAACTACCAGCAGCGAATCGCCGGTACGCTGACCACGGCGCTACAGGCGTGGCGCGACCAGATGAGTTCATCGGGCCCGAATGCGGCAGCAACGGCCAAGGGCAGTGCAGTTGTAACCGATCCGGCGGCGCAGGCGCAGGCTGCAGCACAGGCCGCGCGAACGGCGGCTGAGGCTGCTGGACGGGCAACAGCCAGGCGGTCGGCAGCCAAGACCACGGCAGACAAGCCTAAGGCAGTTCCCGGCAGCCAAGCGGGAGGGCAGGACCAGTCAGACAAGGACAAGGCGAACAGCGAGGGCAATGCCGCGCCCGCGAGTCCCGCCACAGAACCCGGCGACCAACCGGCGCAAACAGGGGGGACACAATGATTCCCCGCTACCAGCGTGTCCTTTTTTGGTGCCTGAGCGGTGCGATCGTTCTGATGGCGCTGGTTCTGCTGCGCGGCTGCGAGCAAACGCGCGAAAAGCTGACCCGGCATCGCGATGAGACGCCGCTGGCAGCTCCCGTGGCTACGCCAAGCGAAACGGTCCGTCTGGCGCTGGCCAACGACGCCACCGGCTCCATCACGCTGGTGGATCGTGAGGTTGCGCTGCCGACGGAGACGACGGCCCGTGCGCGGGCCTTGCTGACACGGCTGATCGCAGACTATTCCTACAAAGGCTCCGCCCATCCGCTGGAGAGTGGTCCGTCGGTGGACGACGTGTTTCTGCTCGATCTGCCGCTGACTCCCCCGGTCGCGCCCGGCGCCAAGCCGGCGGAGGAAACCAAAGCTGCGACGCAGCAGGACCGCTCGATCGTCAAGGGGTGGAGCGCGCCCGACGGCCCTCCCTCCAACACCGACTCGAACCCTGGGCCGCGCATTCCCGGCGGCAAGCTGGCGGTGATCAACCTGCACGGCACCTTTGCCGACCACCACCCTTCAGGTATCGAGCCGGAGACGCTGACCATCGACTCGATCCTGGGGACCCTCAGCGCAAACTTTCCCCAGATCGAGCAGGTGCGCTTTCTGGTGGACGGCCAGCCGCGCGAGACGCTGAATGGGCATGCCGACCTGATGCGCACCTACGATGTGGCCGGCACCATAAGCAAATCAGCGCAATCAACCGGGCAGGAGGAACGATGATGAGCGCGACGCGCACGAATCCAATGGGTGCGAAGGGTATGACCATTGGGGTCTTCGATTCGGGCTTCGGCGGGCTGACCGTGCTGCGCGAATTGCTGCCGCTGGTCGCCGGATCCCACTGCCTCTACCTGGGCGATACGGCGCGGCTGCCCTATGGGTCGAAGTCGCGGGAGACGATTGTGCGCTATGCGCTTTCCAGCGCGCGCTTCCTGCAGCAGCGAGGCGCGCAACTGCTGGTGGTGGCCTGCAACACGGCGACAGCGCTGGCGCTGGAGGATTTGCGCGCGGCGCTGACGATCCCGGTGGTTGGTGTGATCGAGCCGGGAGTTGAGGCTGCGGCCGCTGCGTGCCGGGAACAGGGAACTGCCGGCGGGGTGTTGGTGCTGGCCACGCAGGCGACCATCGAATCGCACGCGTATGCCCGGGCCTGCGAAACGCTGGGCCTGAAAGCCACCGAGAAGGCCTGCCCACTGTTGGTGCCGCTGGTGGAGGAGGGCTGGATTGGCGAGGAATCGCCCGGCGAAAGCAGCGGCGCAACGGATGCGGCGAGGGCTTCCGTGACCGCGCAGGTGCTACGCATTTATCTTGGCGATTCGCTTCGCGATGCCCCGCATAGCCGCGCGCTGCTGCTTGGCTGCACACATTACCCATTGCTGCGTCCGGCCATCGAACGCACGCTAGCAGAGCTTGGCCATCCGCTGCGGGTCATCGACTCGGCGCAGGCCACGGCCCGGGCTGTGGCGCGGATTTTGGCCGAAAATGGCACGACGCGAGGAGCTTTGGCGGAGGCGTCCAAGGCCACCTGCGAGTTCTTCGCCACCGACTCCGTGCAGAAGTTCGAGCGGCTCGGTTCGCGGTTTCTGGGACACCCCGTCGGGAAGGTTCAACTCGTCGATCTGGGCGGATAAGCCGAGGAGCAGTTGTGAGTTGTAAGTCGGGAGGTCTACATTTTCGCTTGCATCATCCCTTGCTCATCGGGCCTCTAATAGACCTATGCCATACCTCTTGAAGACTGAACCCGGAACATATTCCTTCGACGATCTGCTGCGCGACGGCGAGACTGTGTGGGACGGCATCACCAACAACCAGGCCCTGCTCACCCTGCGCAACATGAAGAAGGGCGAGCGGCTTGTAATCTACCACTCCAACGTGGGCAAGGCCGCGGTAGGAACGGCGAAGGTAGTGTCGGTGGACGCGAGCGACCCGCGCAATCCCAACGTGCGCATTAAACCGGTTAAGAAGTTGCAACGCGAGAGGCCGCTGGACGAGATTCGCGCGGCGGGAGTCTTCCGAGGGTCGGTGATGTTCCGCCAGTTCCGGCTCTCCGTGGTGCCGCTGACCGAGGAGCAGTACGACTGGCTGACGCTGGGATAGAGCGCTGCGGGGACGCAAGACCCGGCCGCCACTGCTATCCTATGGATTGGAATGTTTGAGACATTTCTAGGAGTTGCATGATCGATCTGAAGGGCAAAGTGGCCGTGGTCTTCGGCCTGGCCAATAAACGCAGCATCGCCTACAGCGTGGCGCAGAAGCTGGCTGAGGCGGGGGCGACCCTGGTGTTGTCGTACCAGTTGGACCGGTTGCAGCGCGAGGCCGAAGAGCTGCTGGAAGACCTGGGCCAGACCGGCACGGGGCGCGCCTTCCGCTGCGACGTCTCGCGCGATGAGGAGATCGACACGGTCTTCGCGCAGATTGCCGCCGTGTTTCCGAAGATCGATATTCTGATCCACTCGGTTGCGTTTGCGCCGGCCGACGCGCTGAAGAACGATTTTCTGCTCACCAGCCGCGAGGACTTCCGCATCGCCCACGATGTCAGCGTCTACTCGCTGATTGCGCTGGCTCGCGGCGCCGCGCCGCTGATGACCGACGGCGGGGCCCTGCTGACGCTGACCTACTACGGCGGCGAGAAGGTCTTCCCCAACTACAACGTGATGGGCGTGGCCAAGGCCGCGCTGGAATCGACGGTGCGCTACCTGGCGGCCTCGCTGGGCGCGAAGAACATCCGTGTCAACGCCATCTCTGCCGGGCCGATCCGGACGCTGGCGGCACGCGGCATTGGCGACTTCAACCAGATCCTGGACGCCGTGACGCTGCGCGCGCCGCTGCACCGCAACGTGGAGCAGATCGAGGTGGGCAATACCGCACTCTTCCTCTGCTCGCCGCTGGCCAGTGGCATCACCGGCGAGGTCACGTTCGTCGATTGCGGCTTTAACATTACCGGAATATAACAATAGCTCGAAGAATCTAAAGTGCAAGGGAGACCCCAATGACGACTGCGGAACTTTTGCTGCAGGACTATGACATGGAGATGGGTATGACGCGGCGCACGTTGGAGCGCGTCCCGGAAGACAAGCCCGACTACAAGCCCCACGAAAAGTCCATGGTGCTGGGCAAGCTTGCGGTCCACGTTGCGACGCTGCCGAAGTTAGGCACATTCGTGCTGACCACGCCCAGTCTGGATCTAACTACCGCCAAGTGGCCGGATATGACCTTTGTCTCGCGCGTAAAGCTGCTGGCCGACTTCGATGCGTTGGCAGCCGAGGCCCGCGCCGTGCTGGCTGCCGCCTCCGACGCCGACCTGGCCACGCCGTGGAAGTTCTCCTACGGCGAGCATGTACTCTCCAACAGCCCGCGCTCGCTGGCCTTCCGCCACATGTTCTTCAACCACCTGATCCACCATCGCGCACAGCTTGGCGTCTATCTGCGGCTGAACGACGTTGCCGTGCCGGGAGTGTATGGGCCATCGGCGGACGAGCCGTTCAAGCCGTAGCAATGCGCCAAATCGCTTCGACTAGCAGTGAGTGGGGAATTGGCGGAATAGCTTCAGGCTACCGTCGGAATCGTAACTGCGCTCCTCACGGTCCCTCCTCTTCTTGTACATTTGTTTATCATCCCCGAGGTGGACCTACTTCTGCCCTCGTTTGACTTATTTTGTATGCACTCGCAAACGGAGCAACTGGAATGCATGACTCGATTGACTACCTACAGTTCTATGATGATGAAAGATACTTACTAGGAGTCGGAGACCACTTTCGTAAAACCGGCAAGTTAGAGGCTGCCGATCTCTATATGCTTTTCGCCTGGAAAGCTAACCGCGCAAAAAACTATCACAAGAATAGACTGAAGAAGCGAGCTTGCTCTGGTAGTTTTGCTGGTGCAGTCTCTGAGATTGCTGTGACGCTACACTCCACCCCAGGGCAGAAAGAGCGGCATCAATTATTGATGGGAAAATGGGGTTTCGCTCTCCCAACAGCGACCGCAATTCTGACCATCCTCTATCCCAACGAATTCACAGTTTATGACTACCGTGTTTGTGGGGTACTCGGGATAAAAAAACAATCTTTCTGGTCGAATATTTTCTGATTCCGTTTGGGCGGGGTATGAAGAGTTCAAAACAAAAGTAATAAGTCAAACGCCAGCAGGGCTCTGCCTGCGGGATAAAGACCGCTTCCTTTGGGCGCGTTCTTCTCGCGTCGATATAGAAAGAGATTGCGCGGATTGATACTTCAGTCGAGGTCGAAGTCGCGCAGGGGGCGGTCGGTCATCGGCTTCTCCTTGGCCTTCTTGACGGCTTCGGCGAACTTCTTGGCCATCAGGTCGTCCTTGTTCTTCTGCGCGTCGACGGACTGAGCGAAGATGGAGTCGCGGCGTGCGTCGGCCTCGCGGGCGGCGCGGGCGGCGTCGGTGAAGTCCTCGAACATGCGCTTGCGCGGCGCAGGCGTGTGGCTGATGATGGCGCGCGTCACCGGATCGATCTTCAGCATTGACCCGCAGTCGGGACAGGTTACTTCAAATGACTCGTCGCTCAGGCCCATGATGGTTTACCTCGCCGGGAACCATTGTAAGACAGGTGCGAGGTACAAGGTTCCTGGTTCGTGGGGTCAGAGTCAGATGACGAGTCAACCCGCGCATTGGCTGGGAATCATCTTCAGGTGAGTTGGCTGAATTTTGTGCGGACGTGCTCGAAGTCGGCGCGTCCCAGGCCGCGCTTCTCGGCCATCTTCAGGTAGGGCAGGGCGTCGGCGTCTAGGTTCCAGTAGGCCTTGGCGACGTAGGCATCCAGCGCGACGGGGTCGGTGCCAGCAACCAGCGTCTTGTGCAGGACAACGTCCTCCAGATTGCCGCCGGTGGGGCCGTTCCTCAGTAGTACGCGGTAGCAATCGAGCATGGTCAGCGTGGGCAGCATGAACGCCGCAAGGTCTACCAGGCTCTGATGTATCTGCTGGTGCAGCCGGTTGCGCTCACCGCCAAGGATGCCGTACCAGTTCTTGAATCCCAGGGTGGCGCCGGTCAGCGCGTGCTGTTTGGCGATGGGCAGATTGATGACCTTGTCGGCCAGCAGGAATGGTTCGAAGACCTTCCAGCTTTGCAGAATCTCGCCGCCCAGGTTCACCTCGCGGAAGCGTTCCAGGTCGGGCAGTATGACCTCCGCTCCCTCGCCGCGCGCCGCCGCCGCGATGCCGGAGCGGTGGAAGCATCGCTCGGCGTCGTTACAGCTAACGTCGGTGACGATCACCCGCTTCGCGCCGGCCTGCCAGCAGTGCTTGACCACTTCGGCGACCAGGTCGGGATTGGTGTTGGCCGCCTGCTCCGGGGTGCGGTCCCACGCAATGTTCGGCTTCATCACGACCACATCCCCATGCGCGATGAACCGGCCCACGCCGCCCAGGTCGGTAAAGGCACGCCGCACCAGCGCGCGCGGATCGTCTCCCTGCACGACGACCATCTCCGGCAACGCGGCATTGGGTTCGACCGTGTGATCGCGCCGCGCGTTTGCCGCCGCGGTAGAGACGGGCAGAGCGCTGTGCCTGGAGAGCCAGACGGCCGCCGCCGCCGTGCCCGCTCCTGCGCCCGTCAGACGCAGCAACTGCAGCATCGCCTCGCGCCGCGTCACCCTGTCCTTGGCGGTTGCATTTTTGGAAGTCGAATTGTCGGCAGCCGGGTTTCCGGAAGCCATGTTCCTCTCCTTACGCAATGTGTTGCTCGATCAGCGCAATGCGCGCCAGATCGTTGGTTCCCAGCTTGTGTTGCGCATCCGCCGCGGTCACCAGGTAGGTATTCGGCGTGCCCTTCTGCTCCAGCGTGTTCAAGCCCTTCTCGGCGCGCTTGCGCTGGACGATCTGCGCGCTGATGGTGTCGATTGCCACGCGGTCCTCGCCCACCAGAAGGCCGTCCTCGTTCCACGAGTACTCCGGCCTGTAGCTGGGCCCGCCCTCGAACACCGCGGTCTTCAAGTCGGCCACTACGAAGCGTACCTTCTGGCGGATCTGCGGAATCATGTTAAGGTCGGCGATATAGGGGTCGCACGCCGTGCCGTGCATGGTGCTTGGATTATTGATGACGCCATACATGTTCTTCATCGCCATGGTGACGCCGACAATATTGTGGTTCTTCACCACTGGCATATTGATCACCAGGTCGCTCTGGGTCAGGATCTTGGAGAGTTTCGTGGTCACCGATCCGTAGGTCACCGCCGCGTCCTCATAGCCGGCTTTGTCCGAGCCGGTAAAGCGCACTGCGCCCGGCGCGTCGGAGAGCTTGAACCCAGCCGACTCCAGGTCGCGACTGTTGCGCTCCCACACAATGATGTCGCCCGGCTTGATGCCGGCCTGCTGCAACCGTTCGCAGATCGCCGTCACCAATGCCACGCTGGGCGCGATGGCGCGGCCGCCCATGGCGTTCAGCTTCAGGCTCACCACCTGTCCGGGCCGCACGATCTTCTTCCACGGGTCTAGCGGGTTCTGCGCACCAAAGTACGCCTGCATGGCGTGATCCAGCAGGGCAGCCACGCGCGTTTCGTCGGGCGCGGGGCCGGGTGTGCGCAGCTTCGCATCGCGCACAATCACCACCTTCGACTTCTCTGTCGCCTTTGCCTGACCCCATGCGAGCTTCGTCCCGGTTCCCAGAACAGCGGCCCCTGCCACCATCTCCTTCACAAACTCACGACGATTCTGCATTCTGCACCTCCGTGCAACTTGCCCTTCGGTCCGTCCTACAGCTTGCCCTCAATTCCGTGTGCCAGCGCCAGCAGAGCATCGGCTTCGCCGGGCGCGGCCTCGAAGCCGGTAAGCCGCACCAGGTACGGGCCCTTGCGGAAGACCACGCTCTGCCCGTAGGCGCGCCCTGCGTCGCCCAACTGTACGCTCTTGCTATCTGCGGTCGGCGGATCGGCATCGAAGATCGTCTTCGCACCATCGGCCGTCTTCATCGTGTACACGTCGACGGTGACCTCCAGTTTGCCCTGGAACTTGTAGTCCGAGGTCGACACGCCGACCACGCCGGCGCTGATGTACTGCTCCGCTCCGCCATCGATGTACTCATACAGGTTTGCCGCATCGTAGGTCTGCGTCTTGTCGCCCTTGTCCCACCCAGCGACGGCCCCCGAGGCAGGGAAGGGATCGACGATCTTCTTCTTGCATCCCACGCCTGCCAGCACGAGCACCGCCAGCGACACTGCGATTACTGCTGTATTGAACCTCATCTTCATCACGACTGCGCCTTTCCTTTTCTTCTGGTCAACAGAATCTGTGTGTCCACCGATCGGCTCTCTCCGATGCTGGTCACATACACCGCGGGATGCTCCTGCAACGGGCACGCATACTGGCACGCTCCGCAGCCCACGCAACGGCTGGGATCGACGTGCGGTTGCTTCAGCACCTTCTTGTTGCCGTCCGCATCGACTACCTCGGCCTCCTGCAGATAAATGGCCTTCGGCGACACCGGGCACCACTCCTCGCAGACGATGCAGTCGGTTGCCATGGCCCACGGCAGGCATCGCCCGCGATCGTAAAAGGCCGTCCCCAGGCGCACCGGCGGCGCACTGCTCTGGCCCACGCCCACCACCCAGCCCTTCTCCGCGGGCGTCAACTTCCAGATCGCGCCCGTCGGACAGACCTCCGAGCAGAGCACACAGCTTGGCTCGCAGTATCCAATACGCGGCGTCAGCACCGGCGTCCACAGGCCCTCCAGCCCAGCCTCGGTCAGCGCCGGTTGCAACGAGTTGTTGGGACACACCTTCATACACTCGCCGCAACGGATGCAGCGCGACAGAAAATCCGTCTCGTTCAGCGCCCCGGGCGGACGGATCAGATGCTCGTCACGGCTCTTTCCCATCGCCGTATTGGCCCTCAGCAGCGGCACTGCCGCGATTCCGGTCACCAGTCCCGCCAGTACCTTGCGCCGCGGCAGGTTCGGCCCGGCCACCTCCGCCTCCTTGCGGAAGAACCGGAACTCCAGGCTCTGATGCGGACAGACGTCCAGGCAGTTCATGCACATCAGGCACTCCGCCTTATGCCATGGAGCCGCGCCGATCGGGTCGTCGCCGCCCTGGCAGTGCAGCAGGCAGCGATTGCATTTGTCGCAGCTTGCCGCGTCCTTATGCAGCCCGAAGATCGACCACTGCGACGCCACCCCCAGCAGCGCGCCCAGAGGACACAGCGCGCGGCACCAGAAGCGGGTCACGCGCAGGTTCGCCGCCAACAGGACTAAAAGGATCAGTCCCAGATAGACGCCCTGGCGAAAGTGCGGCTGCTTGAAGTTCAGAACGGTCGCCGCCAGCGCCGCATGGAGTCCCGTGCCCGCCGATTGCACGAAACCAACGCCGCTGTGCTCCAGCGCATTCAAAACCGCATTCGATCCGAAGTTCGCCCCCGGCAGGATCGACAGCCCCATCGACCGCACCAGCAGACTGAACGGGTCGAACCACCCCACCAGCCCCGTGCCGCACACCGCCGCCACCAGCACCACGATCAGGATGACGTACTTGGTCCGCTGCCACGGCTTGTAGCGGTTCGCCTCGATGCCCTGCTTGCCACGCTTCTTCTCCGATTTTAGATTGCCGCAGAAATGGTGGATCGTCCCCATCGGGCAGATCCACCCGCAGAAGAACCGCCCCAGGAAGATCACCGGCAGCAGAATAATCAGGCTCCACAACAGCCCGCGATAGAGCGCATGGGTCGCCAGCGCATTGGAGAGTGCCGCCAGCGGATCAAGCTCGAAGAACAGCCGCACCGGCCAGTGCATCTGCACATCGCTGCCCGCGCCTACCGTTCCACGAAATTCCGTACGCAATAGAAGGAAGAGGAAGAGCAGGAGAAAGAAGACCTGCGAGGCGCGCCGCAAGGCGACCACCCGCAGCCGAGTGCTCCGCACTCCTGCGAAGAATCGATCCAACCGGAATCTGGCGAACATAGTTCGGATCAACAGCCCCTCTCCGCGCCAACGCATCCGGGCCTTAAGGCACGGCAGTAAGCATTGTGGTAATTGCGATAGCGGCGACAGAACCGCGCGTAGAAACTGATCCGATTGTTCGCCCTTTATGTCGAGCTGTTCAGTGACGGTCATCACCATCCACCGCAGGGGATAAGGGCAGACCGTCTGATTATGTCGTAAGGGATTGATTCCACGGTGCGCACGGAGGGATTCGGATTGCCGATCCCTACTGATTCTAAGCAACTTACTGATTATAAAGGACGCACGAAACGCTAAAAGCTCTGAATTGGAGGATTCATTGCACGTGTATTGCACGTGGCGGTGGATGGAATCTCCAGCGAACCGTTCTCCGATGACGGGGTTCAGGTAAAGTGACGGACGTAGGTATCATACGCGTCACATTACCGCAAAGCCGACCCAGATTGGTTCCCAAACATCGGGACGGTAATGTGGATGACATCTCTCGTATTTTCGCCTATTATTCGCCTATGTCAATGCACTACTGCCAACAGGGGGCAGTCCATCCAACCGTCTACGTGGTGACGTGCAAGAAATGCACCCGGAGCATCCCAGCCGGGGTGCAAGAGTTCCCTAGCGGTAATCTGGTAGTGGCGTGCCCGCTATGCGGAGAACTGCGCCGGTATAGACCCTCAGAGGTCTATCTGGGCTTCCCGGACAGTCATCTCATCCAGCAGCAAGTGTCCATTACCGGCAGACGCAAGGGCGGATGGTGATAGCTTGTTGGCCTTATGTGCAATCGCTACTTCAGAGACTGGGATAAGCAACGCCTCGTGGAAGGAGATTGGCGCGAGAGTTGACCAAGGAGGCCGTGAGGTACGGCAAGAGTGTTCTCTGCAACGTCGAAGGAAGACTTTGGTTTTATGGGACCCGGCCAGGACCGCATCCGCCGGCCTTGGGCTTCATCGACCCACCTGGCCCGATGTTGGGGTCGGGCAAACCCGGCCCGCAGACGATTCCCCAAATGATGCAGCCGCGACCGAACTGCGCCGCATAGACAAAGAAATCCTCGGCGTCTTTGTAGCCGGAAATGTACCTGAACCGATCACCGTAAGTCATGATATTGGGTCGTTCGCCAATGGCCATCTTAGGCAGCAACTGGCTGAAATAGTCCGTAAGCGCACCGGTATGGTCTAGCTGCGGCTGATACACTCCGGCGACGAACCTATGGTCCGACGTAAGAATCGTGCCCACTTCGCGGAGGTAGAGTGCATGGGTAAGCTTCTCCTCCATGAATTCCACGGCCTCTTGCATCTTGGGAGTTGCTCCCACCGAATACGCCACAGGGCGTGGCGTGTAGATGTGGCCGCTGCGGTGGATGTCTTCCGCTGCGTCCAGGTCGGGCATCGCATCGGGGTAATTCCGCCTGACCACTTTCAGCAGGCTCTCGAATCTATCTCGGTCAGGCCCATTGCCAAACTTTTGTTCATCGAAGTCGGTAAGACTTGAGTAGAGGGCGAAGATTTGATCATGGTTCCGACCGCCCTGATTGCACAAATGGCACGCCGGGAACTCGAAATCATCGGGAAAGTATCCCTTTGGGAAGCAAGCCTCTGGCGGAACATGGTCTATCGACGTAGATGGGTTGAGACCTCCGCAAAAGTAACAGCGCGGCTGGTTGGCCAAAAGCTCATCCCTTCGTTCTTCTCGCCGCTTGTTTTGCTTTCGCGCTTCTCCCATGTCAGTTCCACATCGCCTCTCATTCTCCAAGTTTACGCTCTACCGCCTGTTGCCCTGCTCTCGCAGATATTGCGAAACCAATGAAGTGAGTTGCTTCGGCCTTCTGTATGTCCTCACGACCGCAGCTTCCAAATCGCCTGAGCGGATCACGAGATGTTCCCGGTCGGCCCGTTCCAGCACGATGGCGGTCAGTTCATTTCTCAGTGTTTCATCCATGTTTCTGTACGTCTCTTCGATATCGAGCCGCTGGCGTTCCGCTTCAGCTTTTTCCTCTGCTTCTGCCTTCGCTCTCGCCGCAGCTTCTTCCTCGCAGCGACGGCATCTACCGAAGACACCGTGAGGCCCGCAACGCTTTGAACGGAACCAGTCGCTTATATAGAGGTATGCGAGCAAAAGGACGAGCAACCCGCCAACCCAACCTATAAACATGCCGTCAGTTCTCCGGTGCGATCAATGATACGACGAGCCAAGAAGAGGCCCTGCCCGCGCACTCAGGTGCTATCGTCACCATGAGGCCATTTATGCACGACGGTGTTGACTGGAAAGCCGCTCCGAAAACCGCTCAGTGGTGGGCCGTGGACGCTGACGGGAAAGCTCATTGGTTCAAGTCACCGAACGTCGCCGCGTTCACCGATTTTTGGTTTACGGAGAGCGAGCAAGCGCCCCTGTTCGGCTACTCGGGCGACTGGCGCGAGAGCCTTACCAGGAGGCCGTGATCAGCCGTTACAACGCTCCATTAGGGCCGAAATAATGTTTCCAGTTAGGCACATCCTCGCCGAGTAGCTTGAGCAGCATCAAGCCCCGCGTCGTGAGCCTCGCGCAATAGTTACTGATCGGAACTTCACGCGGACTCATTTCGATCACCTCCGCCAGGCCAAACCCTTCCAACCGAATACAAATCTGCAAGCCCTCTTCCCGACTGAACTTGCTGCCATTCTGGTCCGTTTTTCCCGTCAATGCCTGCGCCATCTGAAGTGAAAGCTCCTGAGCGCGGAACCTGAAGGTATTCGGGTGCAACTTCGGAGGATTCATCTGCGGCGGCGCCTGTTCCTTCCAGTCGTCTTGCTTGTTCATGATTCGGTTTAGTACCTTCAAACCGATCAAATCTCGTTCGCCGAGCTTCTCGATGTCCTGAATGAAGCTGACGAGATCGTTGACGCGAGTTTCGCTCGTAATAGACCCGGTGATGGCCGAGACATACCGGTCGCGCTTTTTGTCGTCGAACTCCTCCGTGTCATATTCGAGCGATATGCGTGTGGCAGCCTGGACTTCGGTAATATCCGTCCGCATATTCTCCATGGTGTCCTGCACCTTCACCATATCCTCGACGAGCTGGCTGACGAACGCCTCAGCGCGTTCCTGTCGAGCTTTTGCCGACATGGAGTTAAGGAAGGCGAAGAAGCCATAGATCGGCGGAGAGACTTTCCCGAGGGCCTTACCCGTATCCAGCACCTTCATGATGCCCGATGTTAGACCGTCGCCCTTTGGGTATTGCTTGTCAATTGCGTCGTAAACGTTGTCGATAGCCACGGGCTAATTCTAAGCGACTGCTCTGTTTCAAAGGACCCAATCAATCTTGCGTGGTGAAATAACGTAGCCTGTCAATGGACGCCGGAACATTCCGCGCACATGGCTGATGAGCGACGGCGGCGCTTCGGCCGTTCCTTCATCAAAGCGATCAGCCGCGCCCACAAGACATGCCTGCCAGCACAACGGAAACCAGATGATGGTGTTGTGGTCCTTCAGAGCATCTTCGAGGACCGGCGCATCGTTGGAATCTGGATATCTGCCCTCAACAACGATGGGCTGCGCCCCGGTCACGAACGGGTCGAAGACGGATCTGGTATAGCGGAGGCACCAGTTGAAATTCTCCATCCAGTCCGGCCCCTTTTTAATTTCCTCGCGCATCGCGGTAATCGTGCGATTTCGGATGAACTGAGTTGGCGGCGGGTACGGAACCGTCGTATCGACTCCAACCTGGTTGCCGGGACCGACGGAAGTTACAGTCATTATTCGCGTATTTTCGTTTTGCGCTGTTTGCTGTTGCAGGAAAAGCGGCGAGCGGGCGCGCATCATCTGGGCATATTCCAGAAGAAAATGCTTGTGCTGCTTCACCCATCCCTTGAAATTCCGGCGTAGTAGATGCTCCCGAACGAGCGGAAACTCCCGTTCAAATCTTTCGAAGACCTCATCCGGATGTTCCAAAACATTCGTTCCGGGATGATAGTCGTACATGCCGCGTTCCCAGCCAATCGAACCCGGACTTTCTCGGCTCCATTCCGCGGTTTCGAGATCGAAGTGCCACAGTGGCTTCGCAAGGTCCTTGTTCGCGGGGTCGATAAACCCCTTCAGGAAGCCGCGCGGCAGGTAGTGATCCTTTCGGTCTCGCTCGCGGTCGTCAGGCATAAAGCCATCCTAAAGCCTTGCTGCGCGTCTGAACGCAGCGTCATTTTAGCCTGTAGACTCCACGGCTGACCTGAACGAACAACTACGCACCTTCCGCCCCAGGGATCGGTAACGAGAAACGCCCTGTGTACAGCAAAATGGAGGCTTGGGCTCGAACTTCCCGGAAAACGGTGTGTTTTAAGTGAAGTCGAAGGACGGCGGGTTGGGCATGGCGGAGAGCCAGGGATTCGGATTGCCGAATCCTACTGATTCTAAACAACTTACTGATTCTAAAGGATGCACAAAACTCTAAAAACTCTGAATTGGAGGACTCGTTGCATGTGTATTGCACGTGGCGGAGAGCGAGGGATTCGAACCCCCGATACCCTTTCAGGTATGCCGGTTTTCAAGACCGGAGCCATCAACCCCTCGGCCAGCTCTCCGCTATTACCAAAATACCACCACTGAAAAGCCCCGGCTCATCACCGGGGCCTCTCTCAGGAAGTCATATTGGCTCGGGTGAACCGGTCAAGCTCCCCTTCGGAGATTCGGAAGCAGTCATAAACCCGACGCCTCCGGTTCGACCGTCCAGGAAACTTGAAAGCCCGCAGGAGCTTCCGCTGTATCCAGCGGCGCACCGTATCGCACGATACGCCACGCATTGCAGCCACTTCCTTGACCGACAACCACTTCTCATTGGAATCCATACCTGTCTCCAGACGTGAATTCCTCTTCCCTTGCGGGAAGAATTGAGAAGCCCAGATCGTTCATCTCTGGGAGCGACCGACCTGTACCCCCTACCCAAAGGGTAGAGGTTGGCAGTATTATAGCCCAACTCTCGATTTCCTTGTGATACCGCTGTCTATCCGCAAAGGGTATCCGAAGAATATCGTCGCGAATGGGCAGCGAACGATATATAGCCTTTATTTACTGGAGGTTACGGGCATGACTGGTAAGCCGCACCGTCCCTCGTCTACCGACGGGCAATCTTCTGTTTCTCTCCTCATCGCTTTTGCTCTTCGTCGTTTCACCCTACCGGGCTATCGCAGAAGATTGCCCGTCGCTACCGCTCGCCCCTATCGGGGTACGCTACCGCTAGGACGGTGCGGCGACTGATGACTATTTGGACTGTTCTCCGCATCGTCGGTATCGCCTTTGCCGTCCTTATCATCCTCGGCCTTATTGGTGAAGTTTTAAAATATGTGTTCACATTGCTAAACGAAGAACAGAATTCCCCCGAAAAGGCGATACTCACTGCCCCTTTAAATTTCATCATGAAATCTCTTCCCGCTTCCGTCGTATCCGAGAACGGCGTCACGGTTGCCTATAAGCACGCGTTTTCGATCTCGCTCATTGCGGATGACGAAGAGACCTTTATTCAGAAAACCGACGAGAAAATACGCGAGATCTTGCGCGCAAATCCACGCGCAAACTTCCAGGAGCTGGCATCTTCGCTCGACATCATCGTTTCCAGTGTCCAGGTTTCCAGTGTCCAGCCCGGAACTTCCTCGCAAACCGAACGCCTCTTGACCGTTTTCGATACTACAATCCTCTATCGCTTCAACACGGCGAAAGAGGGCGCTGCGATAGGAGCGGCAATTTCAGAGCTTCAGCGACAGATCACTGAGATTCTTAGTGCAAATCCAGCTGCTGACCTTTTTCGATATGAAGACGCGCTGGGCATCACTATTGCAAACATTCAGCGGAAGAAGGAACGACCAACTCAAAAAGGATTCAACGGCTGATGCCAGTAATTCCATACTCAATCCGTGACCGGCACGTCCACGTCATCGGAAAGACGGGGTATGGGAAGTCCACGCTGCTTGCGTGGTGGGCGTATAACGACATTCTCTTGAATGAGGGCGGCGTTTGTGTTATCGATCCGAAGGGCGACCTCGTTGACCGGATCATTCGTTTTGTACCCGGAGAGCGGAAGAAAGACTGTATCTGGATAGACATTGAAGACCCCCTTCCCCTGGATTTTATGAGCTGCGCGCCGGGCCAGGAGGAATCCGTCGTCGCGGATCTCAAGTTCATTCTAACGGCGGGAGTGCTCGATGCCGCGTACGCCCCCAACCTCAGCTCTAACATTGAGAACCTGCTCTATACTCTCCTAAATGCCAACCGTCATCCTGATATGCCCAAGGACAAACATTGCACATTTCTCGACGTTGCAGATTTCCTTGAGGACAAAGACCGCCAAGACTTCATTCTTTCCTACGTCACTGACCTAGGATTGAAGCGCTTCTGGCGAGAAGAACTACCAAAACCCGATAAAGCTCGCATCACTTCACGTATCAATCCATTCATACGCAGCACAACGCTTTCCAAGATATTCGGCGACCCGAATCCTCGCCTGAACATGCACGACGTAATCAGTCAAAACAAGATCCTTCTCGTGCGCGTTCCCGTGATGAATCCCTCGTCGGCGATCTACGGTGCATTGCTCGTGTCAAAACTCCAACAAGCTGCGTTCATCCCGTCCCGACTAGATGAAGATGCGAAACCCTATTTTCTCTACATTGACGAGTTTCAGAATTTCAGAGCGACGGAAGCGTTTGAGAAAATCCTTGAAATGGCCCGGGGATATAAGCTCTGCCTCACCCTCGCAAACCTGAAACTTGATGACCTTGATCCTCGCGTCGTTTCCGCGCTTGGGATTATCTCAAGCTATGTACTGCTCCAGATTTTTGCCAAGGACGGTGCGTTCTACAGGCCGATTATTGAAAGCGATGATCCCGCACGTAATATCCGCGAGATGTACGAAAAAGAAGCACTACACTACCATCTCACCGATCCCGAAGACGCGCGTGAAAGTCAATGGTATCGCCTCAATAAATTACAGGAAATGGTTGAGAGGCTTCCCGCGCCTCCGGTTACCATTCAGGACGCTATAAATCTTGATCGTTTCAAAGCCATATATAAAATCGACCACCAACCGGCAGTCATAGAAGACACGCCTACACCGCCAACCAAGTACCCCACTCCCGAACAACAGCATCGTATGGACGAGATCAAACAAGAGAGCAAGAAGAACTACGGTATGCAAGCACCTTCCGCTGAAAGCGACCAAAATCGCACTGTGGACAAGTCCCCTTGCAATGGCGCGCAGATACGTCAAGATGAGAAATATGACTACAGCAACACCAGAGCGTACAAGCCGGAGGTTGAACCAGGCAGCGCTCCCAGCAACATTCCGCCTCACAAAAACTAAGCGCGATGTACTCGCGATCCTCGCCGAATACTTCTGCCTCCGCACAAATGACGTAGCCGCAATCCTCCGTGGCAGAATTCCGACTGAGTCTGACAAGCGCACACTCCGTCACACGCTAGGCTCCCTGTATAAATCCGGACTTGTCTATCGGCTTCCGTACCTGGATCTTGAACGCGAACGCGGACCAGTGAATTATGTCTACGGTCTGTCGGATAAAGGTGTGAAGTATTGTGCCAAGTTTTATAACGGTAGGTGCAAGACATTCGACGATCATTCCCAACGTACACTCGACCATGAACTTGAGATTTCGATGTTCCATTTTGCGCTCAAAGGACTTTGTATAAGAAAGCACTTTTCGCTTTATTGGCAACAGAACGACTTGAAATGCACAGTGAACCCCGATGCCATGTTTGCCATCACAAATCCAGCACTGCCGGATGGGAAGAACACGTTCTACTATTTTCTTGAAATCGAACGCGCAAAGATGGGCAACTATAAGGACGGCGAACCCTCAATCATGCGGAAGCTGGGAAGGTACTACGAATATTACGATTCAACGGATTGCAAAAAAGAATGGGGCAGTTTTGAACACTTCCGGGTGGTCGTGGTGCAACGTACAGAAGATAGGCGAAACAATCTCTTGCAGGAGCTTCGCCTGCGCTTCAATCACCGGATGTTCTGGCTAACGACGGAACCTCTCTACAAAGCAGACATCGGCGCGTCGATATTCAGGACTCCGAAAGACCTCGATGCAAGAGACTATTCGTTCCTGGACATATAACGCCAGATTGCTACACTCAGGGCAATCGCAGCGAAATCTGCGGGGCTGGATAATCCAGCACTCTCCGGTCTCCCCGTCCTCTCCTGATGTAATCCATCGGTTAGATGGGGACGGGGACGCGGAAGCAGACGACACCCCCCCACCGCATGACCTCTATCGGCATTGATTACATCAACCAGCAGGACTTCGTGATCGACACCACGAAGCACATAAACATCGAGGGCATGAGCGGCATGGGAAAATCCACGCTGCTCGTCAACCTGTTTATCGACCACATCCGCCACGGCAACGGTGGACTTTTTATTGATCCCCACGGTGATACTGCCGACCAGATCGCCAAGCTCATCCCGAAGTCGCGTATGCGAGACTTCATCTGGATAGACCCGGACGCAACGCTTGTGCCGCCGTTCAACCCGCTCCATTTCAACAATGCCGAGGAGCTTGAGCTTGCCAAAGAGTCGCTCTTCACTACATTCAAGTCTCTGGCTGGCTCAGCCTGGGGCGACGAATCCGCCCGCGTCATCATGAACGCCATCGACGCCGTGTGCGAGTATTACGACCACCCGACGCCGGTCCATATCTTCCGGTTCATGGCCGACGACAAGTTTCGCGAGAAGCTGCTGGCCGCTAGCAAAAGCCCTTTGCTCAGGATGTTCAAGGAGCAGTACGACGAGAAGCTCCGGGATTCAGAACAGATGTCGAAGTTCTCGCCTCCGATCAACAAAGTTGGCAAGCTTCTGCGTCCGCAGATAATGCCGATCATCGGGCAGACGAAATCCCTCGACTTCCTCGACATCATGAATTCAAAGAAGATTGTCGTATGCCGGTTCTCAAAGGGACGGCTCGGTGAAGAAGTTGCTCAGATCCTCGGCTCGCTTGTCGTCTCTATGGTTTCTATCTCCGCCCTGCGGCGGGAGAAGCAGAAGAATCGGCCACCCTTTATGCTCGTGGCCGACGAGGTACACAACTTCGTTCATGGCGGCAGGTTCGGCACGCTGCTTGCCGAGTCTCGCAAGTATGGCATCACGCTCGTTCTTGCATCACAGGGCATGTACCAACTTCCGTTTGCAAAAGATGTCTTTTCAAATTGCCCGACGCAAATCGTCTTCAACGTCTCCGGTGAGGATGCAAAATCCATCGAGGAGAATTGGAATGAGCAATATGTCTCTGCAACAGCGATCACCGGCTTGCCGCGTTATGTCTTTTTCTGCCGCACGTTTACGGATGACAGTCCGAATGCAAAATGCATCGTCGGGTGGAGCGGCGTTGCAAAGCGCGGCGATGAGGCAACCCCGACGAAGCTCATAAAGCAGTCTCTGATGCGGTGGGGAACAAAGCGAAAAGACGTGATCGAAAAGATAAATCGCTTCCTGGCGAGTTGAGCGTAACCTGCGTTCGTACATGCTCACAATACCTGCTCGCGATGGCAGAAACCAGCGCATAATCCTATTCATGATGCTTACGATAAGCCACGCACAGCGACGGACATTCGAGACATCATTGTTGCGGACGCAGGGGAAAGCCCAACTATGTAACACAAAAATGAACACAAACCTTCGAGAAGAGATTTTATCACCTTACATCAATGAGATTTGGGTGGGGAAACCAGTTCAATGGTTCTCGGAAATGCCTCTTAGTGTTTTGCAGCGGTTGATTGCGCTCGGCTTTGTCGAAATGAATTCATGGAACTCATGCCCTGGTGTGGAGCAGTTGTTTTTGCCCTTCCTTAAAAGAAATCCACGATTCAATGCGCATGGATACGTGCAGGTTTCTGGAGTGAATGGCAACGACCCCTGCATCACTATCGAGGGTCTGGAGTACAGAGGGCTTATTTCAACAAACGAGCTTGCCGACTTTGCGAGCACTTTTTGGGAAACTGCCGACGAATTGAGTTTTGGTTCTCACCTAGCCCGTTGTTGGTACGACTGAGCACTTGCGGTACGTTTCACGCATTTTACAGTGAAGTATATAAACCGCCTTTCCCTGCCACGCAACCCCAAGGAGACTTTATGACCGCTATCGAACAAGCCGTTGCTCTCCAGCAACAGGCCATCGCCCTACTTCTTGCCGAGCGCCAAAAGATTGACGACCGGCTCGCCCAGCTCGGACACGGAGACAAAAAAAGCCCCGTCGCGAGACGAGGCAGGCCGCCTAAGCAGCCAGAGACTTTTTCCCATTCCGAAACGACTCAACCAGCTTTGATTTGACGCCGTTCCGAAAGCGCTTCCAGTACGCGGCCTCATCCTCTCCTTCTCCCCGTTTCATCAGTCCATCGAACCAGGCATCAACCTCCTGCATGTACTTGACGCTATCGCCCGACGGGTTATGATCTGGAGAGTCCTTCCGATGTGTCTCTATGTGAGGCACCTCTGGCCGCCTCTCAATCTGAGGGGCGGCTTTATTTCCGTTCAGCCCGTACCAATCCGCCAGCTTCTCTGCCGCATCCTTCTCGCGGCATCTTTCCATCAAAGCGACAAAGTTGATGACATCGCCGCCCTTCTTCCCGCCGTTGTTCTCATTGCAGGATGCCGAGAAGCACCTCCAGTAGTTGTCCTTCACGTTGATCGAAAAGCTCTTTGCCCTATCGCCCTGTTTGTGCGTCGGCAATGGGCAGGCACAGTTTGCGTACTCGCCCTTGTACACGAGATGAAGATGATAATGCACAGTCGCCACATCGGCGACAGGAATGCGTTTGATTGCTTCAAAGTCGAGCATGTGTCCTCCAAATAAGAATGCCCCTGCGCAAGGCAGAGGCTTCCTATGGCTTGTGGTGCGCTATTGGCTTTCGTTGTCGATTTGGCAGCGATTAGAAGGGAGGGACTGGCGCGTAGCGAGAGCTAGCCGCCGAACCAGTGGCTTTCAAAGGTCTGGCTATAGCATAGGCAATTGATTCCAATTTGCAAGGGCTGAGGCCTCGACAGTCTGATCCGCCTCTACAACCAGCGTGGTAAGACCGTCCGTCTATGGGATGCCCCAACCGAGATAGGTTGGATCGTCGTATACAATCAGGCCGCCATTAGGTAGGTTATCGTGCGAGAACTGGCCAATTGCATCGTATAACGGAGCCTGCTTGAACGGCACATGAATGGCCCTAGCAGTTCCGTTTTCTATACGTACTTTGAGAGCGGACGGCCAATAGCCTGAAAGCGCCCTCGGATTGCGAATTGCGTCGTTAAAAACCGTATACGCGACAATGATCGGTATCTCGTACACATCGACAGCCTTCTCAATCTCAAACGGCACCCAATCAGTATCCAAGCGCGTGGTCTCACCGACGATCAAAACCATGTTTCTAGAATTGCGGAGACGCTCTAGCAAAGAAGCCCGCAATGTAGATTTCTTACTGCTGTCCCGAACAGCGAACGCTTTCTCATGGCTGTTCACTATTTTGAAGTCATGGTTCTTATGTGCGTCCCACGCGCAGAGGAGGTTGTAGTAGTCTATGTCGGACTTGCCACCAGGGATGTTATTGCCATCAGCATGAAACGCGATATATGTCCCACTTCTGTAAGCCATCGGTTATGCCTCCCAATGTTGCTTCACTTCTCTCAGGTCCACGTCCTCAAACCTGTCCCGCCTAAGCACAATCCGAATCGTCTGTGTAATCTCATGCGCTTTCGATTCCGTGATTGCAGAGAGTATTACGAGATTGAGCAGATCGCGGGTGGGGAGATTTAGCCCTGCAAGGCCACTGCCCACCAATGGCAAGTTCAACGGGTGGCCATTGCACTCAACACGAGCTCTCTGCCAGAGCTTGTGTAAGGCACGCCACATCAGCTCAACATCCGAGAAAACCTTGCTGTTAGTATGGTTCGTCTTCGCCAGGGCGAAAAGGATATATCGGTCTTCGTTTGCAGAGATTAGGGCCGTCGTACCGATCTGATAGCAAAGAGTTTTTCCCTCCACCTTGTCAGACACTTCAGTGTGTTCTTCGTTGATGAGCTGGGTTTTGATTTGCCTATCAATCGAATCCTGATAGCCGGAGAAGTGCCGCTTCAAAAAGGCACCGTGAAGGCTCTTATCGGAAACGGGCTGTCCCAGTTGTGTTTCGAAGAACTCACTAACGCCGATGGCACGTATGCCGTCCTGCTCGAAAATGTCGCCGAAACTGATCTCCAAGCATGTGCTGGAGTGGGCAATTCTAATTGTCGTCTTCGACGGCTTCCAGACCTTCCACAATCCCCACGCGCAACTGATGAGGATGGCTGCCGTGAGCGGCGCCGGTCCAGAAATCTGTACCGTAGGGAAAAATTGCGTGACTGCTTTGACGACCGTAAAGAGCACGCTAAAACACGTGAAGATATAGGCGATCGTCCTCCACTTGTGCTTCGTAATTCCAAACCAGAGATCATTTAATGACTGCACGGTCGTTGCCTCTCCTTCTTTATCGTTCACGGCGTGTATGGCTACTGAATAGGCAATTGATTCCAAGTTGCAAGAGCTGAGGCAGCCCAAGCTCCGAGGGCTTGCAATTCTGCTGGTATGCGCTACAGTGATTCGATTAAAGGTCGAGACAATCCAAATCAACAAGAACCATGCGCCTAGAAGCAGTGCAGATCGCAAATCAGGTCCCACCTCTAAAGACCCTCTACATCTGTGAATTCGAGGGGTGCGGCTGGGTCAGTGAGCGCAAGAGCAAGTATTGTGCCGATCACGCCAGGGCGTCCCAGCGCGCTGAGTGCCGGAAAGAGTTCACAGCAATAAGCCAAAAAGAGTTACACGGGTTCCAACAGCAGTCGCATAGACCAGCTTACCATCAGGCCAGAAGCAATTGATCGCCGCAGGCGACATTGACAGGTGCAAAGCACGGAACACATTCAGTAGCAATGCCTCCACTACCCCCACTCAATCCTGACCAGATCATAGCGGTGATAGCTGCCGTTGCACATGCGCTCGTCGGCTTCGTTATAGCGAATCCGCTTGTTGCCGTGTTTCTTCTCGCAGCGATTGCCATAGTCGCGGAGCTCCCGCCAGTTGTTCTCCTAATCATCGTTCTCCTCGCCGTCGCCTACTTCCTCCGGTAGCCATGAACGCCCTGTGCTCTTGGCGAATGAATTCGTCAGGAGCGCAGGGCGCTTATCCCGCCCTGTTTGCACATTGAAAACCGAATAAGGAAACGCATCAGGAAGGCTTACCTGCACGCGCCGCCGCCAACTCAGCGGCAAAGGCGAGTGCAATCCCAAAGGAGGAACCACGCATGAGCACGAA
>Ga0364860_10333_pt1 | contig 32921 bp, 33 predicted proteins | sample ExccelAu500001D4_FD_206916 | JGI IMG/M metagenome (GOLD analysis project Ga0364860, IMG submission 206916) | Enriched cells from Trout Bog Lake Hypolimnion, Wisconsin, USA - BchlTB.Aug20.5000.01 .D4 | ecosystem: Environmental > Aquatic > Freshwater > Lake > Hypolimnion/Profundal zone | place: USA...
CTTGACCGTACTTTTAAAAGCTGAAACTTTTACACAAAGAGCTGGCGTTGGCTCTTCCACAAAAATAACTAATTCAGTTAAACCCGTTCCCACGCCTCAATACCGTCAGTCAAAGCTCGCCATCACCCTGTTCCATCATTTTCAGGACAAGAGTCATTTCTTCAGCGTCAACCTGCGCTCGCTTCATGAGTACTTTGGCTTTGCCAAAGTCGTCAGAGTCAATCGCTTCAAAAAAATCATCAACCTTGCCAATTAGGGCAAGCTTCTCAAGTACCAACGTACCTTCAAAATCACTCTGATCCATATTTGAGATTCTATTTTGATAGCCAGCGAACTGGGCGATTTAGATACGTTCCCACACCTCAACCCCGCCAGCCACGACTCTAAACATAGGGTGCGGCTTTACCACTTTGACAGCGCCCACCTCCCGCAAATTGACTGGATCCCGCTTCTGGAGTTTGCGGCGCAAATGCTCCCACTCAAATTTGAGCTGCCCACGGGTGACTGTCATCACGGGTGCAGTCTTGGGGCTCTCAAGAATTTTACTGCCATCAAAATCATAGCCCCGCCGTGAGGCTTCGGCGTGGACATGGTGAAGGTAGCAGCCAATTGACTTGAGTGGGTTCCGCTGGGCTTTGAATCGGTCAAGCTGGGGATGATTCTTGTAGCCCTTAGTTTTTCCGGCAAGGACAGCTTGGGCAAGCAGTCCCTCCCGCCAGAGGGCGATCAAGCCTTTGCTGTCTAAATATTTGGAGTGAAGGGACCAAAGCCTCATAACTCACTCTGTCCATACCTCATCCAGTGGTCGGGCATCAGGATCTCTGCATCCTTGTCATCTGAAACAACCGACATCCAATAGGGTCCTGAAAGCCGCATAAACTTCTCGTAATCCTCTGCCATGCTGTCTTCCGAGCCGTAAGCAGCCATCTTATTTGTGACCATGAACATGATCTCTTCCTTTCGGTCGGCGGGAAAGCAACTAGGGTCACCAAAAAGAAAACGATCACCGCCTACCTCAAGGATTCGTCCCAAGAAAATTTCACCGTGATTGTATTCTGGAACGCTTCTAATGGTCGAAATCACCTCATCAGTGAAAAGTTCCTTAAACTTGGTCACACGAGATGTGCTTAAAATCTCCTGATATAGCCCAAGCCTTGAAACCTTAGCAGCCTGGATGAACTGCTGAAATTCCTCGGATTGTGCTTCGTTGATTCTGTTGAAGTCCTCAAACTCATCAAGAACCGTGCGCCCCTCTTTATTGAGTGGAAAATTAAAAAAGATCCATGCCTCGGCTGCCATCCCGTCGTTAAAGACGAAATCTTTGCCGAAGCGTGAATGCAAATCGTCCCAGCAGCGGTTCAAGGCAGGGAATCGCTTTTCGTCTATCAGAATCACAGCAAACAGATAAATAAACCTAAAAGAGCGGATGGCGTACTTAACGCTGGCGGGGGCATTCGGTCCAAAATCTTGAATATTGATTAAGGCATGAAAGTCCTTAAAATTGCGAAGCTGTTCAAACGTCAACTTGTCAGAACTGACTGGTAATATATTCATCCATTCTGGTGTGGTGGTGTTCATTGTAAATCCTTCTCTATACTACTCGTTAGGATGCTCCTCCATATACTGCGCTCTGGAATCAGCCTTTACGATGACAGGCTCTTCGTGCATCTCATCATCGCAAACGATGGCTAGTCTCATGCCCCAACCTTCGTGGCTGACGAGTAATCTGCCAAACTCCTTCCACGAAAGTTTCTGATCATCAACTTCAATCTCAGGCTCCATCAACCCATCATCGGTGTCCGAGCTAGAGCCGATAAAACAGCGCAGCACGTCGCCCTTCATTAACCAGTGATTGCAGCGCTTATCAAATTTGATCTGCGGCTTACCGATAGGTACTTCAATAGCTACATGCTCATGGTTCATTCGAGCGGCGATCATATCGTCTGCTATCTCGTTGTGCATTTTTAGAAGATCGGCATCCGTCATCCCGTGAATTTTGTCTCCAATTTGAAGATTCATCCCGCCACCCATATTTTTTTCATCGGCATAAGTGAAAATGGCGGTATCCCCGTTACGGGTAATCTTGACTTCATCGGGACTGACTGGGCGGATCTTTGGGCGGGGCATGGATGGGGACTCCTTGTGTGGGGGAGTGCTTACCACAGGATAGAGCGCTCGGAAAGACGGGAGCGCTGCGAAGTGGGATGCCGGCAGTATCCATTAATCGTAGTGCGCCACTGTAATAGTTCTTCTCGATTCTCCTCCCACAGGCAGTCAGGATTTCGAAGAGTCTTCGTATTGGTTTCTGGCAGGGAGGATGAAAAAATGCCTCCCGATCTTTGTGTAGATTTCATGAGTACTCCTTATTGTTTTGAGTTTAGTGCGTGACTTTGAGCGATGGTGCTTATGAGCTTATACATGCGTGGTTGTCAAGGTCTGTACTGATGGAAACTTTATTTCGACAGCGCTCACCACGGCAAAGCCTAAAGACGGGCGTGTGATTTACCGGAAGGGGACATGACCATGTATATCTATTACGACGATAAGACTGATTATCTCGATGTTCTTGAAAAGAAGGTGCCGAATTACTCTGTCCCGCTAAAAAACGGAATGTTTAAGATTTTTGCTGAAAAGGGCAAGAAAGTGATTGGGTATGGGGTTGAGGGGGCATCGGAGAGGATAAACGAGCTGGATATGTTCGACCCTTTTGTGAAACTTTCAATCATGATCAAGATTTCCAGGCTCAAGCACCACTATACCCAGCAGCAGTTGGCAGAGAAGTTGGGGATTGGGCTGTTGCCGTATCAACGGCTAGAGTCAGGGGAGAAAAACCCACGCTGAAGACGCTACTTAAAGTAAAGGAAGTATTGGAGGATATTGATTTGGGCCTAGTCGCTTGAAATCTCCAATTCGTGATATCTACGATGTTTGACATGCCGTAGAAAAGGGTATTGTGAACCCCGAGGATGGTAACCTTGCGAAGCTTGCTGCTCATAAGATGACGGTGCCAGAGCCGCTAAAGATACTTTTAGATGCTCGGGTAAGGATGGGTTTAAAGCTCAGATCGAAACACAGCTTAGGCCTGTACTGCGGAACGTGGATTTTAGGAGATTCAATTTTGATGAGGGTTGGGCGCATGTTTCGAGGGTGGCTGAAAACGTAAAGGCTTACTTGGGTGAATGACCATGAACGAACTTAAAATCGTTCCATCAAAAGCGGAATACGCCGAGACTTTTTATCGCTGGAGGAACCAATCAGCCAGCTCCCGTTACAATCCTTTGATTCCGCTTACCCTTGAAGAATGTCGTAAAAATTTGATGTTGCAAGGCAGTGACTTAAAAGATCTTTGGATGACACCGAGCTTTAGGTGGTTTATTGAGCGTGATGGTCAACTTGTCGCCAATGTCTCATTGAAAACCATCAATAAGCAAATGCTGACTGCTGAGATTGGCTACGGCGTTGGCGAGGAGTTTCATGGGCAGGGCATTGGGACACAAGCAGTCAGATTGCTGATCAAGAAGGTCTTTGAAGAGACTGAATTACGAAAACTTATTGCTTTTGTTCACGAAGAGAACAGACCGTCGTGCAAAATCTTAGAAAACCTAGGGTTCACCAAAGAGGGGCTTTTGAGAGAGCATTTTCTAATTAACGGGGTCCCTGTAAATGAGGCAGTTTTTGGACTGCTTCGGCGGGAGTGGGGGCCATCAGGGGTGTAGTTATGCTGCTAAATAGAATCCATCATGTTGCAATTATTGCCTCGAGCTAGGCTTCTGGACGAGCTAGGCTCTTGGATACGACCAACTACAAGATGGAGTTGTCCCGCCTGATCGAGATTGCTGCTATGTTGAACTACGAATTTAAGTGGGAGTTTAAGAAGGCAGCGTAAGCTTGTAGCTCTCTTGATTATATCCTTTTAAAAAGGACATAACTGAGCTAGTCTATCCTTATTAGAAGGATAAGGATCATTCATGGTTCAGGAACAGGATTTAAAGGAAATCATTCTTTCCAATGCTGAGTATATCGGGCAGATCAAGGAGATTCAAAAGCGTGATAATATCCTTTTACCTGACGAGAAAACCCGCAAGGTTGTAGTTTTTTACGGGGTCAGGCGAAGCGGCAAAACCTATTTACTTTATGAGGTTTTCCAAAAGAATCCCCAGAACTCTCTCTATATTGATTTTGAAGATGAACGGCTTAGGGATTTTACGGTCGGGGATTTTGAAAAGTTGAGAGAAGCGTACTTTGATTTGAATCCCCAGTTGGTCGGCAAGGAAGTGTTTTTTCTTTTGGATGAAATCCAGAACATTACATCCTGGGAACGCTTTGTCAGGCGTGTGACTGAGCGGGAAAAAATCAGGGTCTATGTGTCAGGGTCGTCATCAAAGATGACCCCTCAGGAACTGCATACCTCACTCAGGGGGCGTGCCTGGGGAGTTGAGGTCCTGCCGTTCTCGTTTGGGGAATATCTTTCGTCTCAAGGCATGAAACCATCAGATCAGGCTGTGTTTTATTCGGGCGGCAAGCATGAGCTAAAAAAACGGTTAGAAACCTACCTGCGCTTTGGCGGTTTTCCTGAGGTTTGCTACTCCTCCAGTGATGTCCAAAAGCAAAAGGTCTTGAAGGAATATTTGGACGCTATTTTTTTTAAGGATGTCGTCGAGCGTTTCAAGGTGAGCAACATTACGCTGATTGACACGCTCAAGGATAAGCTCTTTGAGTCGGCTGCACTCAAGCTGTCGCTAACCGCCTTTTATAAACAGTACAAGGATGAGTTCTCGTTTTCAAAGGATAGCCTGTATACCTACTATAAACATTTTCTTGAAAGCCTGATCGTTTTTGAGGTCAAGAAGTTCTCGGCTTCATCCTATAAACGAATCAGAAACCCCGCAAAAGTCTATCTGATCGACTGTGGCATCGCTAGGAAGGTGGCTTCGGAGGATAAGGGGCGACAGTTGGAGAATGCCGTCTTTCTTGAGTTAAGACGGCGGGGGTACGAGAGCTACTATTTCGAGGAGAGCGGTGAATGTGACTTCATTGCCAAGGACCAGGCAGGGGGACTATTTCCAATTCAGGTGACCCTGGAACTCAATGATACAAGTAGCCAGCGGGAATTTGCTGGGGTGGTGGAGGCATGCAAGTGGCTCAAAATAGACCGTGGAATGATCATTACGCTCAATGAGGAGCGAGAGGAAGTAGTGGACGGGGTGACGATCCAGGTGGTTCCAGCTTGGAAGTGGCTCCTATCAAAGAATGAAATCTCCAAAAAGTAAGGACGCTTCCCAGGACATCTTGCATAGTAACCTCACGAAATCAAAAGACCGCCATCGCTCCCGCCATTAAATGCTGAGCCGAAAAAACGCCTCCCCTATCCGTGACAAGGCGGTTCTGTGCTCTACCTGGACTCAGCGGCCAGGGGGTTCAAGCGGGCTGCCGGGCCTTTTTCACGGAGATCTTCCAAAATCACTTCGCGCCTAAAAAGCAGGGCATCCATTTCAGCGGGGGTCAGGTGAGCTCCAAATCGCGCACGCACCTGGGCTTCAAACTGAGGGTCTTGAATTGCACGCAAAAATTCGGGGCTGTAGTGATCAGGAAGGCTAAAGCCCATCGGGTACTGCCTGGAAATTGGCATGGCTGGAGAATTTGAAAATGCGCCATCATGATCGAAAACCTGTATTTTTTTGGTTAGCGGATCATAGTTGAAATTCTTTCCATGCGCATCCGCATTGCCAATCAAAAACTCAAAGGCTTCGGCATCCGACCGAGAGGCAGCCTGAGCTGCCGACAACGACGCGTACCCCAGCCTGCCTGGCGCGGGGTCACTCAAAACCCCAAGCTGCCCGTTGATTCGCGCCAAGCGAGAGCGTGGCACAGTGTCTAAGCCCATCATTTCATTGATTCCTGAGGCGGCATAAGTCAGGCGAGCCGCATGTCCTGAAGCTGGGCGAAAATAGCCTTGAATTGGGCCCCCCGGAGCCGCGCGATATTGAAAAACTTGACCAGAATAACCCGTGTCGGCAGCCTTCAGCTCGGGCGCCAGCAGTTCAACTACAGGGGTATTCACAAATGGGCCGCCCTTTTGATTCAACTCCTCCTGCCATGCGCGCCCCAATTGAGCCCGTTGTAAATTTGCAGGCGCCGCAAGCCGATCATCATGACCCACCACCGGGGGCTCGCGCCCGGCCGCACGGTATCGCTCAATGACGGCTTTCGTAGGCTTTTTTGCGTCCTCATGCAACCACTCCACCGATTGATCCAAGAGCTGCCAGGCTTCCTGGGAGGTCGGAGGTAAACCCATGAACCGCTCCAGCGCAATACGCTGGCAATCGGCACCGCGGCAGGCCTTCAAAACTCCATCGAGCTGCCGCCCTTCAGGAGTGAGTGAGGAGTGCCGTTGCACCTCGGCAATCGACAGCAACTCGGTATCGCTCAGCCCACTGAAGCGCGAGGGCTGCACCCCTAACTCACGCGCATACTGAACGCGGGCCCCCTCAGAGATTCGCCCACCTTGCGCAACCTCGGCCTCCATGGTTCGCAAGGCGGTGGCACTACTGCCATGACCGCCGCCCAGCGCGTGCCCGACGAACGTTCCCAACAGCGCATCCCGAAGAAATGATTTGCGAGTGTCACTAGCTTGAGCCAAAGCACCTTGATAGGCCTCCACGGCGGCGTGGCCGGCGTAATAATTGCCGGTGGCCTGCTCAGCGGCGCTCTGTGCCTGCATCACGCCAGCCGCGCCCATGCCCCCCCCCATGACCATGCCCACAGCGAGCCCTTTCAACTGCTGACGGCCAAAGCTTGCCGCGATATCTGAAAGCAACGTTTTTTGCACCACTCCCTTGAGCAAGGAGCCACCCATCCCAAAGCTGCCCCACACATCCAGGCCAGTCATAGCGGCCTGAAAGGCCACCTGTTTGTAAGTGGGTGCCCGCAGCTCATTTTTGAGTAAACAAGCCACGCCTGCCGACGCGCGCAGCTCCTGGCACTGGGCCTGGGCTTGAACCGAAGCCGCGCTACCCGCGCCCGAGGCAACCCCAGCTGCCTGCGCCGCCTGCGATGATGCACCGGCCTGGGCCCCTGCGGGCAGCGGCTGCGAGCCGCCACAGCTCATGAATTGCCCTAAAAGCTGGTCGTCTTGAAAAACCGATTCGCCCCCCGAGATGGGATCGCCACACAGATTACCAATATTGGCTCGCATCCGGGCCAGGCTGCCCGAGGCAGAATTCTTATCAGCCTTGAGATGATCTTCTAATAACCGCAATTGATCCGCAGCCGAACCGGCCTGGGCAATGGACGCAAAAACAAAGGGCGCCTTTTCGCCGCTGCCTTGACGCTCGCCCAGCTCGGGAAACTGGGCCAGAACGCCGGCCATTTCTTCAACCGCCCGATCCAGCAGCGAGGCCTTGACTTTACAGCGCTGCATCCGATTGGTGGGCACGCGGCCACTCGCAGCAGTCAATAAGCCCCGTTGAAACAACAGCTTTTGATCCGCAGCTGAATAATCTTGATCAGGCGCCTGGGCATCGACCGAACCCACCCAAGGCCCCCCCCCCCAGCCAAACGAATTGATATTACTGCAAGGGCGCTGAGCGTTGTCAGTGAGAAGTTTCTCGCGAATCCCCACTCCGCCGGCATCTAGGATCTGCACCGCAGTCTGAAACGGCGCCCACGATGGCCAATGATCCTTGAGTTCAGGGGGGGCTTCATTGAAATCCTGGCGAAGCGCCAAGATATCTTGCTGTAACCGAGCCAGCTGCGTGGCCGCTTGCACAGCCACTTGCCGATGGGCCGCGCGTAGGGCATCGGGCGTGGGTTGCCCCGTGCGCCAAGCCTCTTGAGCGCCCCCCACCATGTCTTTGAGCAGCCCGGCCATCTGCTGTTGCTGTGAACTTTTACTCAGCACATTCACCAAGCGGTGCTTGCCCTGCTCGCAGGCGTCGAGCAGCTGCTTGAGGTCTTGATTAAAACTATCGCTGGATGAATCGCGAATGAGAAGCTGCTTAAAATAGGCACTGACCTGCCCCCCAAGAAGTGAGCGCGCCGCCTGAAGCTTGAGTTGCTCAGCGGGATCCACCGCCTCAACCGCCTGACTCAGCCCCCCAGGAATTTGAGGGGAAGACGCCGCTTCCAAGCCTCGTGCCCCGGCCGTACAGCCAGGCGCCGCGGCCTTGGGACACGCAACGGCAGGCGGAGGCGGCTCGGCCGCAGCCGATGAAATACGCCAAGAGCTGGGGCTCTTGTAACCCTCGCCTTTTAGACTCGTGCCACCGGGGTCGCTCTCCACGGAGCCCAGCTCCTGGGAAACGCCACCCGCATAGCGACTGCGAAGAGCCCCGTTGACCACGCCGGGGCGATTACCCGAGGCGCTGTTACCCTCAGCAGAGCCATCAACGGGCACAGCCGGTGCTACCTGCGCGACTTGAGCGACATTGGCGGCTTTGGCAACCTTAGCCCCAGTAGCGCCGCCAGAGGCCACACGCTTGGCCTGTTCAATGGCTTGCGGCATGAGGGCCGCTAGCCGCGTATTCACCGTGCCGAGCTGCGGACACCCCACCTTTCGATTGTGTAAACAAGCCTGACTCGCCCACTGAGAAGCCGCAAAATTGTACACATACACCAGCAACGAATTTTTCAGCTGCTGAAGTTGCTCAGCGGTGGCATTACTAATTTTTTTAGAATCCAAAGCATTAATGCACCTTTGAATGGGCAGGTAATAACAATCACTGCCGTCTGCCTGATTTAAGCAGTTCGAAATCGCGTCTCCGGTACCATTACCCCCTCCGCCGGGCAACGCGGCTATGACTTGGGTTGCCTCGTTGATACTGGCCCGCGCGCCGCTTACGTGCGACTCAATCCATTGGCGATAAGGCCCGGAATCACGCGCGCCTTGAATGGCCTGCAGGCCCGGGGCATCAAAATCCATTTGCGGTAAAGTGCAATCGCGCTTGCCAGTCTCTAAATTTTCAGGCCCCGCGTGAGCCTGCCCTAAGCACACCGTCACCCCAAAGGCGACTAGCAGTGCAAAAAAAGGCGACAGAAAACGCGGCGACCCCATCCTTCTAATTTCTCACGCCCATGCGAAACTCTCAAGCTAGGTCATCAAAGACACAGGGTTGAAATAATTAAATAAATTTAAAAAAACATTAACCCAGCACCGGTAAAAGCCGCATGGAGTACTCGTCGCTCAAAACGCTCTGCATTTGGGCAAGGATATGGTCATAAATTTTTTGCAAATTCTGTTCTTCGCTCAGAACAGGATCAATCATGGCTTGAACATCAATGGGCGGCAAAATTCGAAAGGTCATCTTAGCGGGCATAGGAATGAAAATCGAAAAAAAGGCTGAAGGCGCCAAGAGCAAAGGAAAGAACGTAAACACGCCGGTTGTCACGCACCACATAAAAAAGATGGAGCGAAAGGTCACGGGCAAGCCGTGGAGCCGAAACTTGGCTTTTAAACCCAGCCGTTCAGCCATTTGCTCGCCCCGATGCAAGATGACGTAGCTCTCGTGCGCACCGATGCTCACAATGGGTACGATGGGCACGCGGGCCCTGAGTGCGAGCTTAATAAATCCTTTTCGTTGATAAAAATCAACTTTCTTACGCTCCTTAAACGGCCGAAACGATTCTTTCTCGCCCCCTGGATAAGCCAAAAGCGAATACCCTCGCGAAAAAGCCTCCATGGCCACTTCCGGGTCGGCAGGGACGGCACCAATGCGGGGCGTGAGCCACCGAAAAAAAGGATTATTGAGCGCCACATTATGAGCCAGCCCCAAGGCCCGGCGCGCACGCCCAAACCGCTTCCACCAGGCGTGAAACAACATGAGCACTTCAAAAGTAAGCAAACCGTTGTGATTGCCAATGAAGAACGTCTTGCCCTCGGGCACATTCTCCCAGCCCGTGATATCGCAACGAAAATAGTGGCGATACAGACCTTCCAAAAACGGCCCGAGTTTTGCCGCGAATTCGGGGTCAACCCGGTCCAGATCACGAAACAACCGCCGTTTTTGCTGCGAAGTGACCATCTGCGGCCAATTCTAGCGGAGCTGACTCAAAGTTTCAATGCCGCAAAAGACAAGATCGCTGAAGGATTCTCTACACCGCTTCGTCGGCCGCGCCACCGCGCGCCCATTCACCGGTAATGCGGCAAGTGAGATACGCCTTCATGAACCCGTCCAGATCGCCATCCAACACTTTGTCAGCCATGGACACGACATACCCAGTACGATGATCTTTCACCATCTTATAAGGATGCAATACGTAGGAGCGAATTTGACTACCCCAGGCAATGTCTTTCTTGGTGTCTTCAATGGCCGACTGCTTTTTGCGCTCTTCTTCTAAGTGGCGTTCGTAAAGACGGGAGCGCAGCACTTTCATGGCCAAATCACGATTCTTGATCTGAGAGCGCTCCTGTTGACAAGTGACGACAATGCCTGAGGGGTGATGGGTAATGCGCACAGCAGAGTCGGTGGTATTGACACCCTGACCGCCCTTGCCGCCGGAGCGGTACACATCGATGCGCAAATCGGCGGGATTAATCACGACTTCAAAATCGTCGTCAATTTCAGGGGTGACAAACACACTAGTAAACGAAGTGTGCCGCCGGGCATTGGAGTCAAAAGGCGAAATTCGCACCAATCGATGCACCCCCGCTTCGGACTTCAAACGGCCATAAGCGTAGGGCCCCGAAATGGTCAGCGTGGCATTTTTGATGCCCGCCTCTTCGCCCGGCAACGCATCCAGCAACTCCACCTTAAAGCCTTGATCCTGGCCCCAGCGTTGATACATCCGCAAAAGCATCATGGCCCAATCTTGCGATTCCGTGCCCCCCGCACCCGCATTGATGGTCACAATGGCGTTTTTGGGGTCGACATCCTCGCTCAGCATCTTGCGAAACTCGGCGCGCTCAAATTGCTCAGACAAAGAGGCGATCATCTCCGACACCTCGGCCAACACTGAAGTATCCTTCTCTTCCTGAGCCAACTCCAAGAGGGTTAAGGCGTCTTGATACCCCGTATCCAGCACCTTAAAACCGTTGACCTCTTCTTCTAAACGCGACTTCTCAGTGGTGAGAGCACGGGCCTTGCGGTTGTCAGTCCAAAACTCGGGCTGCGAAGAGACATGGGCTAATTCTTCAATTCGGCGTGTTTTAGCAGCCAGGTCAAAGCGACCCCCGAAGGAAATCGAGCTTTTGCTTCATGGAGGCTAAATGCTCACGAATTTCATGGGGCGCTAAAATTTGAGTCTTTTGATTCAGAGGGAGATTCATGGGGAACCGATACCTTTTTTAGCGCGCGGAATCAAGCCGCCGGTACTGGCCAAGCGCTGAGGCAAGAGTTTTTGCTCCCACCGGGCCATCAGCGCCGCCTGGCGCGGCCCAGACTCATGGTCAAACCCCAGTAGGTGCAAAACCCCGTGGACCACCAGAATTTCGAGCTCGGAAGCCTCGGAGTACCCCCGTTCGCGCGCCTGGCGCACCAAAACTGAGCGGCAAATCACAAGCTCACCTAGCCACCCTTGGGCCTGAAAAATCTCGGGAGCCGCAAAGCTCAGCACGTCAGTCGCGTAGGCCTTGGCTCGAAACCGGGCATTAAGGCGCTTCATCGCCACGGGCCCCACCAGCCGCACCGAAGCCTGCCAGCGCTCCCGGCATGGCACCTCTTTGCTCAGCCCCCCCAGCCCCTGGGCCTTGCGCAAAATAGCCAAAAGGCGCCGCTGGGCCAGCTGCTCAAGGCGCGCTGCCGGGGTCTCAGGCTTTGCCTGAGGTGCCTGAGTTGACCAAGTCGAGTGACGAGCCTTTTTCATTCAACCGTGTTATGAACCGGCCACTATGACTCCGTCAACTCCTGAATCGCGTACTGCTTTAACCGACCTCATTCAAACCGTGGCCCGCCTGCGAGCGCCCGGCGGCTGCTCGTGGGACCGCGCCCAAACCCACCAATCGCTGCGCCAGTACTTAATTGAAGAGGCCTACGAAGTGCTCGACGTGCTGGACCAGATTGAATCTCCAGAATCTTTGCGCAATGAGAAGATTCGCGGCGCATTTCGTGAAGAGCTGGGCGATTTACTGATGCAGGTGGTTTTACACTCGGAAATGGCTAGTGAAACAGGCGCTTTTGACCTGCTCGAGGTGGCCGCGACGCTCAACGACAAGCTGATTCGGCGCCACCCCCATGTTTTTGGCGATGCCGGAGCACGAGCAGCCAACTCGTCAGAAGAGACGGCTTTTCAAGCCTGGGAAAAGCAGAAGGCCAAGGAAAAAGCCTCAAACCCCACGGCTAGCGTCTTGGATGGCGTGCCCCGCAACTTGCCGGCCCTGCAAAAAGCTTCGCGCGTGATTGAAAAGGTCACCAAAGTCGGTTTTCAATGGAACGACATGAGCGGTCCGCTGGCTAAGATGGAAGAGGAACTGGCCGAGGTCAAAGCCGAGATCGTTGCCTTGGAAGCCCTGACCCAGGCCCCAGCCCCCCATCCCGAGGCACAGGCCCAGATTGCAACCCAGCGCCAGAAACTAGCGGGCGAAATGGGCGATTTGCTGTTTACCGTTTCGAACCTGGCTTACCTCATGAAAATCAACCCAGAAGATGCCCTCAGAAGTACGCTAGGGCGATTTGATTCGCGGTTTCGGCATGTGGAGCGGCGCCTCAAGGAGGCGGGCAAGACCCCTGAGCAATCGGATTTGGCAGAAATGGATCGCTACTGGGATGAAGCCAAGGCCCTAGAGCGGGAGCGTTCGAAAACATGAAAGTGCCGTCTGGCAGCACTGCCGAAGTTTGGGGGCTGACGGGTGGAATCGCGGCCGGAAAATCGCTAGCCGCACGCCTGTTCAAAGAAGTGGGAGAAGCCGCTGGCGCCGAAATCGCGGTGATGGATGCCGACGCCCTGGCGCGCGAGCTAAGCCTGCCCGGGGGCGCGGCCCACGCCGACATTTTGAAGCGTTTTGGAACCAACGATCGGGCGCGTTTGCGCCAAATGGTGTTTAGCGACCCGCGCGCCCGCAAGGATCTAGAAGCCCTATTGCACCCCCGCATCACAGCGGCAAGCCAGGCCCAGATGGAGCAGATCGAGAAAAAACATGCGGCACTCAAGAACGGCACGCCTTGCCGAATTCTGTACGAAGCCGCCCTGCTGGTGGAGACTGGACGCTATCATGACTTTCAGGGACTGATCGTCATTGAAGCGCCATGCGAGCTGCGAATTCAACGCCTGATCCAGCGCGACGGAATTTCAGCAGAGCTTGCGCAACAGATTTTGAACTCGCAAGCCAGCGATGAACAGCGCGCGAAGGCGGCCACCGTGGTGCTACACAACTCGGGCTCAGCCGAGGACTTACGCTGTGCTATCCAAGCCTGGCTCCAAAGCCAGGGCTGGTTGCCTAGCGCTTCGCCCCGATAACGCTACGCGAAGACGCTTCAACCCCGGCAACCCTACCCACCTCGGTGGGAATTCAAATTTTTAGTGCACAAATCTTTGCACAATTCTTTACAAAGATGGCCCGAGGCCGTTACCATCCCAACACAAATGACCCTCAGGCCCAAGAGCGTTGCCGCTCCGGGCTTCACGTTCCCAAAAGGAGACACCCAGGTGACTCGCATTCCCCTTCAAGCAAAAATGACTTTTGCAGCCCCCCTCTTGCTCATGCTCACGAGCTGCACCTTTAATATCTTCGCGCCGCTAGATAGCCCCAGTGGCGACCCCCAGCTGCTCTCCACTGCGCGCGCGGCCCTGGACCGCGGGGACTTTGTCACCGCCGCTAAAGATTACCAAGCGCTATCGACCGCCGATGCCGACATCGCTGCCAGTGAACAAGCCTTCATGCTGCTCGATCAATCTGGCGCAGGCATGATGGCCTTTGCCAGCGCCTTTGGCACGGGCGGAGGCAACGCCGGCAAAGCCATCGTAGCCATTGCTAACGGCATCGGAAGTAGCGTGGGCGGAAGCGCTGCCACGCGGCTCAATATTTTTCACGCCTTCAATGAAACCAAAAACATTACCGACCCAACCTTACGCGGCTTGGTGCGGTTTCTCACCTCTTTGGCCCTGATTGCCGAAACTTTAGCCGAAAGCGCTCATTTGGCTGGAAGCTTCGTGGGCGCCGATATCGTAACTAATGTGGCGGGTTGTGCCGCCGCCGGCCCCTCAGGCCTGACCGGTTGCGCACTTGCCAGCGCCTGCCAGCCACCGGCGCAAAGCAAGCTTCCCTCGGGCTCGGGCACCTTTGACCTAAAAACCGCCACCGACACCACCATGAGTGATGCCGCTAATGCCCCCACCCTGACGCTGATTCAAGCCGCCATCGCCGAAATCAACACGGCCCTGGGCTCGACTGAAATCGCGGCCTCAGGCGCACTATCGAGCGCGGTCAATAGCTTCGTGAGCGACCCTTCGCTCACCACCAGCGCCATCACCCAAGTTCAAGGGGCGTGCTATCGCTTTGCATTGATCAACGAAGGGATTGGAACCTAATATGAAAACCACCCCTGTTTTTTCGATCTCTCAGCTTATCCGGGCAGCCGGGCTGGCCTGCGGGCTTTTTGCCTTGAGCCCCGCTGCTCACGCGCTGGATCCGATCTTGCGCGAATATCAATCCATCCGCAGCTCGGGCATGGGCGGCGTGCGCATGACCACGGGCCTGTACGACGAAAACTTTTTCAACAATCCCGCCCGCATCACGGCCAACCCCACTAATAAATTTCAGCTCATGAGCTTGATGGCCGAACTCTCCAACCCCACGAATGTTTCAAGCGTGGTGAGTAGCATTACCGGAGGGGGCGACGTGATGAAGGCCCTAGGAACGACCGCGGGAAGCATTACCCACGCACGGGTTCAAACTTCATTTCCCGCGTTTTACCTAGCCTCTAAAGATGAGCGCAAATGGGCGCTAGGCATTGGTGTTTTTTCGAGCACGCAGCTCGATATCGCCTTACGCAATAATTTCCAAATCGTACTGGGCGGTATTACCGATGTGGGCCCGGCCATCACCTTTGGCTACAAATTTCTTAAGAACAAGCTCTCAGTGGGCACCACGGCGCACGTGGTGTACCGTATGGCCACGATTCCTAATCTCACTTTTGCGCAAATCCTCAAGGGTCAATCCCTTTCGCCTACTTCGAGCAGCAGCCAGGGCGGAATGGTGGACTTTGACTTGGGTGCCACTTACGAGTTACCGCTGTGGGAATCGTCGCCCTACCGCTTTACCGTGGGCGCTTCGATGACCAACTTGCTGGGCGGCGATTACAGCAATCTGTCGCTCAAGCTCGTGCCCGGCCTGACCTGCAACGGAGGGACGACCTGCCTGCCTCCGGCCTCATCGCGCGCATTAGGCCTTGGGGTGGCTGCCTCGCGCGAAACCTGGGGCGCATTTACTCGTTCAGTGCTGGCCCTGGAATTCACTGACATTTTTGCCGACTCCACCACCAATTTGGCTGGCTCCACCCCCAATGCCGGGGTTTACGGCACCGGGAGTCTTTTTCGCACGATCCACCTAGGTGGCGAAACCCACTGGAAAATCATCGCCTTACGTGCTGGATTCAACCAAGGATACCTCGCTGCCGGGCTGGGTTTTGACTTTCGTTTCATGACGTTAGATTTCTCCACCTATGGAGAGGAAATGACGCTCAATGTGGGCGGAACCGAAGACCGTCGGTATGCACTGCAGGTCGGGTTCCAGATTTAACACCTTGTAATCACTGTATTTCAAGGTTTGACGCTAATTGCTCTTTTTAATTTGATGCAATGCGTAAAAACAGGCACAATCAGGGGTAAGAGTTGTACGTATGTGGCAAACCCCAAATTCTAAAACTAAAAGCGCATCTTCCCGTTCGTCAGTGCACTTTGGCCGCAAGGGCCCCCCCTTGACGCTCAAACGGGTTACTGCCGAAATTCGAACAGCCACCCCTCTTGGCGATGGCGGCAAGCCTGAGCGGGAGGGCTTGGCCCGGATTTTCCTGGGCGATCTGAATCCCACGGGCGTGGGTGCCTTCTGCTCAAAATCATTTGTAGCGGGCGAGGAGGTAGCGCTCGTGATCGACTTTGCGTCGATGATCTATCTGCGAGGCGTGATTGTTTATTGCGCCGAGAAAGACAGCCCGACCAACATCCTATCGGCCACGCCCTTTAATTTCAGAATTGCGATACGCTTTGTCTACGAAGACCTCAAAGAACAGGCAACGGTGACCCAGTATTGCTCAGAGCTCAAGAAAAAGATCGCAACGGCCCAGGCCGCCTGAGCGCGCACCTGTTTAGCCAAACAAGGTCAAAAACTCGTCCCAGTGGCTACGCAGCTTGGACTTGAGCCGCAAGATGGCTTGGGTATGGAGCTGGCTGACACGTGATTCGGTCACGTCTAGCACCCGGCCAATTTCCTTGAGGTTCAAATCTTCGTAGTAATAGAGCGACAAAACCAGGCGCTGCTTCTCGGGCAAATCGGTGATTGACTCGGCGATTAACCGCTTGATGGAGGCCACGTTGACCTCGCTAAACGGCGTGGGAGCTTTGGCCCCATGTTCGCCAAAGCCATGCAAAGAGCGCTTATCCGCCTTAGAAAAGCTCGAAAGATCATCATAGGAAAGTAGCGAAACGCTCCGCACCTGATTGAGCAAGTCGTGAAACTCGGCCTGGCTAATATTCAACTCCTGGCAAACCTCTTCGTCGGTGGCATGACGGCCCTTGAGCTGCTCGATTTTCGAATAGCAGCGTTCGAGCATCTTGGCTTTTTCGCGCACTGAACGGGGCACCCAGTCCTGGGCACGCAACTCATCCAAAATTGCGCCCCGAATACGAAATTCGGCGTAGGTTTTGAACTTATTATCGCGTGAAGCATCGTATTTCTCGATAGCGTCCATCAGGCCAATCACGCCAGAGCTGATCAAATCGTCGAGCTCAATATTGGCGGGTAACCGGGCTGCGATTTTTTGCGCAATGTACTTGATCAGCGGCGCATACTCCAGCACCAGCCGCTCGCGGGTCGAGTTCACCGGCGAAAAATCCGCCTTCACCAGCTGATCGGTTTGCTTAGTCTCGGCAGCCAATTCCTCGGCAATTTCCTTCTGTAATTCAGCTTCCTCGCGAGCAGCCTGCTCAGCGGCGGTCACCTCTTCGATCGAGCGACTCAGCTCCTCTTCCGTGGGCGCGCCGGCCGCCACCCCTTCTTTTGCTGAAGTCTTGCCGGTTTCTCGGGCCGCAGCCTTGGGGGCGGATTTCTTTACCGCAGCCTTGGCGCTCGCGACCGCCGCCTGGGGGCTTTTGGCATTTTTAGCACCGGAAGTCCCGGTTTTCTCGTTTTCCCGGTACTTTTGAATTCCTGGGTTCATTCTCATGATCTCTCACCTCGCCCGACAAGATTTACTAAAAATGTGCCGTACTGTTGGCGTCGCGCGCGCCGGTTCTTCCATAAACCAGGCCTTGCACCGGGCCCCTCATTCAAGTCTACCAGAATTTTTTGATTCAACACGGTCATCCGAAATTTTTAAATCCCGGGCCAAAATGCCCTAAAAACCCAAGTAAGTTCCAGCTGTCACGATGTTGACAACCCATTCACAAATCCATCACCAGGGCCGCCACCCGTTCACGCGAGGCCTCTTCGAGATCCTCGGGCACGCGCTGGCCGGTGGTGAAATACAGCAATGGCAATTTGGTTTTTTGCGAGACATTGTAAACCGAGCCATAACTTGTAGCCTCGTCGAGCTTGGAGAAAATAATACCTTCAGGCTTGAACACTCCAAAACGAGAGGCCATTTCGTAAAGCTCGCCATCCCGCGTAGCGACGGCCAACACGAGCTGCGTACGCAACTCGGTCACGCACCCCAGCACCTCTTGCATCTCCTGCAGCGAAGCAGGGTCGCGCTGCGAGCGGCCCGTGGTATCCACCAAAATCAAATCCAGAGATTTAAAATCCTGAATGGCACTTTGAAGCTGCGCCCCATCGGTCACCGAACGAAAGGGCACATTCAAAATTTTTGCATAGGTGCCTAGATGATCAAAGGCCGCAACTTTATAGCTATCGAGATTAATCAACCCCACCTTGAGCTTGCGCTTAAGCAGGGCATCACTGGCAATCTTAGCCACCGTTGTGGTCTTGCCAACGCCTGTCGGCCCCACTAGCGCGATCACCGCGGGCCCCATGCCCTCGGCAGGCCGATTGCCGGGAGCAATGCCGTCCAGGGATGAGTGCACCTCGGTGGTTTCCATGATTTCGGCAGCAAGTTGGTCGAGCACTTCCTCGGGGTTGAGAGCGCGCGTCTCGCCCAGATCAAAGGCAACGCGTTTAACCAGACCGTAAGCGTAGCGCTTATCTAAACCAGCGAGCGCCAGCTGCTCAAAGGCGTCCTGCAAAGCCGGCGTGCCTAAAATCACCCCGCCCGTTCCAGCGCCAGTCGCCGTGGCTCCGACCCCTTCCTGAACCGTTTTCATCTCCTCCACCATACGCTTCAAATGCCGCAGTTCCTCCTCCACGGTCATGCCCGCTCCCAGCGGCGCCGCAATGGCGCCACTCGGCAGCGGCCTTGCCGCACCATTGGCAATGAGCTGTTCCAAGCCCTGGGCCTGATGCGCCGGTTGGCCACCTGATTGAGACGCACTGCGAGCGCTGGCTGCCAGTTGTGATGCGGCCGCCTGAGCACGAGCCTGCGCCCCCACGGCACGGGCGGCTTGAGCCGCCGTACGCGGTTCAGAGCCTTTGGGTCCATCAGTGATTTCGGCGTACCGGGTAGCCGTGAGCCGGTGCGCCGCCGGCGCAGCCTTCGGGCCGGACTTGTCAAAGTACTTGTCGTACAAGTCGCCCTGGCGCCCAGCCGAGAGCTTCTTCACCGCTTCCTTATCGGAGTCGCGCAGCCGATTCTCGGCGAATGACTTTTTTTGAATCGATCGTTCAGAGACCGCGGCGGTTACTTCCACTGACTCCCGGTTCATCAGGCCAAAAGCCTTTTTCAGCTTCTTGGTCGACAAGATGATGGCCTCGGGCCCTAGCTCGCGCTTGATCACGTCTAGCGCCTCCTGAATGGTCGGGGCCTCGAATTTCTTAACTTGCATAAGCCAACCTCACGGTTCCGAAGGATTTCACATTTACGTTAGGCGTAATTTCATTATGCGACAACACCACGACATTGGGAATGAAACGATCGATCAAATTTTTCAAGTGTGAGCGAATCAGCGGCGAGCAAAGTACGACGGCTTGACTAGACTGACTGGCCAGCTCCACGGCTTGCTGGTTAAGTCCGGCCACGAAGGTGCGTACGAACTCGGGGTCTAAGCTAAGCTGCTGGCCTTGGTCGGTCTGGATCAAACCACCCGCGATGGTTTCCTCGATTTGCCGATCAAGCGTGATCAAGGGGAGCTCTCCACCCGGCCCCACGAGCTTTTTGGTAATAGTGCGCGCGAGAGCCGTGCGCACATGCTCAGTCAGGAGCTGCGGATCTTTTTGTTGGGGCGCCTGATCTGCCAGCGATTCTAGGATGGTACGCAGATCGCGCACGGAAACCCCTTCGCGCAGCAGATTTTTCAATACCTTGAGAATAATGGACAGCGTGATACCTCCCTGAGGGCTAAATAGATCTTCGATCACCTTGGGCGCGGTTTGCTTGAAATTATCCAAGAGCTGCTGAAGTTCCTGGCGGCCCAAAAGCTCGGCGGCGTGACCCCGTATCAGTTCTGTCAAATGAGTGGCGATCACCGTAGAAAGATCAACCACGGTGTAGCCGGCGTAAGAAGCCTGCTCCTTTTGCCGCGCGGTGATCCACAGAGCATCCAAACCAAAGGCCGGCTCACGCGTCGGAACACCTGGCACGGACTCGGTTACATTTCCAGGATCCATGGCCAGCAAATGCCCCACCATCAGCGCCCCTTGGCCAATCTGCACGCCCTTGAGCAACACCTGATAATCTCCAGGCTTGAGTTCCAAATTATCCCGAATACGCAGAGGCGGAATGATGATGCCCAGATCCAGCGCAAATTGCTTGCGGATATTGGTAATGCGCTCAAGCAAATCGCCGTTTTGGGCAGCCTCGACGATATTGATCAGCCCATAGCCCACTTCAAGCTCGAGCATATCGACAGGCAAGAGGTTTTCCAGCTTCTCGGGCGAGCTTTTGAGCTTCTCACTCGTAGCCACTTTGGCCAGGTCGGCGGCCGTATCCTTTTCCTTACGTAACAAGTACCGTGCACCCAAGCCCAAAAGCAGCGCAATGAGAAAAAATGGTACATGGGGCAACCCTGGAATCAGGGCCATGAAGGCCAGCACGCCCGCGGAGGCCGCGATGGCCTTGGGCTTTTGAAGCAGCTGTTTAGAGACCTCAGCCGAAAAATTACTGCTGGTGGCCGTGCGGGTCACGATAATGCCGGCCGCGGTGGAAATGATCAGGGCCGGAATCTGGGTCACTAGGCCGTCCCCAATGGTTAATAGGGTAAAAACCTGGGCGGCCTGCCCAATGTCCATATTTTTTTGGAGCACACCGATCACGATGCCGCCCACGATATTCACGAACACGATCATGATGCCGGCGATGGCATCCCCGCGAACGAATTTAGAGGCACCGTCCATGGCGCCATAAAAGTCGGCCTCGCGCGCGATCTCCTGCCGACGGCCTCGCGCCGCCTCCTCATTGATGATGCCGGCGTTTAAATCGGCATCAATGGCCATCTGCTTGCCAGGCATGGCGTCCAAGGTGAAGCGGGCGGCCACTTCGGCCACGCGGCCGGCGCCCTTGGTGATGACAAAATTGATAATCACCAAAATGGTGAAAACTACAATACCAACGGCATAATTGCCGCCCACCACGAATTCCCCAAAGGAGTGAATCACTTCGCCCGCGGCCGACGTGCCGCTTTCCGCACCATGAAGCAAGATCACGCGAGTAGTGGCTACGTTGAGTGCCAACCGAAACAACGTAGTGATCAACAACAAGGAGGGGAAAATACTAAAATCCATGGCGCGCGTTGCATAGACGGAAGTGAGCAAAATCACCATCGAAGTGGCGATTCCTAAGCTCAAAAAGATGTCGATCAAGAATGGCGGCATGGGAATGACCATCACCGCCAGAATGAGCACCAGCCCAACCGCCATGGCTAGATCTGAATTTTTAGCGAGCCTGTCAAAAATGGATTTCATCTAATCAAAGCCCTCGGTTTTTTAGACGGTAGACATAAGCAAGCACTTCGGCCACGGCCTGGTAAAGGGCACGAGGCACGTACTGATTGACTTTCACGGTTTTAAACAGCGTGCGCGCCAGCGGAACATTTTCTACCGTCGGCACGCCCGCATCGGCCGCGATCTGCTTGATTCGCTGGGCCACGAAATCAGCACCCTTAGCCACCACCTTGGGAGCCAGCATGGAGTTGCGTTGATAAACGATAGCGATAGCCAAGTGGGTGGGGTTGGTAATGATCACATCGGCTTTTTTCACTGCCGCCATCATGCGGCGTCGCGCGATCTCACGCTGCACGGACCGAATGCGAGCCTTAATCTGAGGATCCCCTTCTCGCTCCTTGTGCTCCTGCTTAGCCTCTTGTTTGGTCATGCGCAGGCTGGTTTGGTGCTCGCGATGGGTTAAAAACCAATCCACGCCGGCAAACAAGGCCAATACGCCCATCATACTCAGAAACACGACTTTAGCAGCGTGCCCGTAGGCTGCAATTAAGGGCCCAGGCTCGGCCCCCATCTGCGCGGGCGCGCTCAACACTTCGGCCTTAACCAGGGCATAAGCCACGCTCACCACCACGGTCATCTTGAAAATCAAGCGCTGGCCTTCGATGGCATGCCGCTGCGAGAACATGCGACGCAGCCCAGAGAGCGGGTTAATTTTCTCTAGATCAGGCGTGAGAGGATCGCCCGAAAATATCGCACCCACCTGCCCTACACTGCCAAGCACGCCAAAAACGAAGCCTGCGATGCAAACAGGCAATCCCACGAGCGTCATGATTCGCATCGCCTTGAAGAAGACACCGGCCATCACGTGAGTACCTGCCAAATCCAGGCGCGACGACAAATCCGTGCGAAAAGTTTCCTGCATGAACTCAGCCAGTTCTGCGCCCATCTTGGGCGTAAGAGCGTAAGCCGTGACTCCAGCCGCAAACAACGCTAGCAAGCCAGTGACTTCACGACTTTGGGCCACCTGCCCCTTGCGTCGCATTTCCTCTAATCGGAAAGGCGACGCTTCTTCGGTTAAGTCGTCTCTAGAGCGGTCTTGCTGATTTTCGGCCACCTATTTTCCCCCCAAGGCCGCGGCCATTGATTCCATCCACTCACCCATGCGTCCAAGCAAGGCGCCTACAACACCCTGAAACTCTGGCACGCTCAAAAATAGCACCACCAAGCCCACTAGGGCGCTCACCGCGAACGAAAGCACCAGGATGTTGAGCTGGGGCATGGTTTTGGCAATCAGGCCAAAGGCCACATTGACGGCAAACATAGATAACGCCACCGGGGCCGCCAATTGCATGCCAAAGCGAATCACTTGCGCCGTGAGCCCCACCAAACGCTGACTAGCGATTGTCCCAAAACTAGCCTGCCCCAGCCCTACTAAGCGGTAGCTATCGAGCGAGGCACGCAACATGAGGTGGTGACCATCCAGAGCCAGAAAAATCAACATAGCCACGGCAAGTTGAAGTTGGGCCACGACCTGGGTTTGTGACTCTTGGTGCGGATCGTAGGTGCTGGCCGCTGCAAACCCCATGAAATTGCCCACCAAATTTGCGCCAAAAGATACACTCTCAAAAAGCAGCTTGGCAGTAAAACCCAAAACCAGCCCACATAAAACCTCGCACCCAATGGTGGCCGCAATGCCGCCGGTGGTGGCGCCCCAAACCAGCGCATCGCCGGGCCGAACCTGCCCCTGCACCACAAGCGCCGGAAACAGCGCAAATGTAATGGCCAGCGCTAACAATATTTTGAGCGGCATGGGAACCATGCGATCTCCCACAAAAGGCATAACTGCAATGAGTACGCTATAGCGGATCAGGACCGCGAAAAAGGTCAGGCATTCCTCCATGGTGATTTGGGAGAAATTAAAAATATTCACCTAACCAGCTCTCCCGCACTTCCCAGCACATTGGCAGCATAGGTTTGCAGTACTTCCAACATCCAGGGCGCCATCACTACCAGTACAAGAATCACGGCCATCATCTTTGGAATAAACGTAAGAGTCGACTCATTGATCTGGGTCACGGCCTGTAACACGCTCACCACGATACCGATGGCCATAGCGGCAAAAAGCAAAGGACCAGCCAAATAGATCATGGTCTTGATGGCTTCGGCCGCAATTGTCATGACCATCTCTTCAGTCATTAGTTGGGTCTCCTCATCCGAAACTCTTCACCAGGCTGCCCACCACCAAATCCCATCCATCAATCAACACGAACAACAGGAGTTTAAAAGGCAGGGAAATCACGGCCGGCGGCAACATCATCATCCCCATGGCCATCAAGACGCTAGCCACCACCATGTCCAAAACCAAAAAAGGCAAATACAACATGAAGCCAATCTGAAACGCGGTCTTCAGCTCGCTAATCACGAACGAAGGAACCAAGACATAGGTAGGAACATCGGCGCGGGTCTTGGGCTTGGCTTCCTTGGAAAGCGACAAAAACAGTTCCAAATCCTTATCGCGCGTTTGCGCGAACATAAATTCTCGAAACGGCGCCTCGGCCCGCTCATAGGCCGTCTTTTGATCAATTTTTTCGTTCATGTAGGGCTCAAGCGCATTATTGGTCACCGCCTTGAACGTCGGCGCCATGACAAAGAACGAAAGAAACAACGCGAGCCCCACAATCAGCTGATTGGGTGGCATCTGTTGCGTACCCAAGGCTTGGCGAATAAAGCTCAGTACCACCACAATGCGAGTGAACGAAGTCATCATGATTAAGATGGCCGGCGCCAACGACAGCACCGTGAGCATCATGATGATTCGCAATACCGAAACCACGTCCTGGGGCTTCTGCTGGTTGCCAAACGACAGACTCAGACTAGGTAATGAAACACCTGAGGTTCCAGGCACGAAAGAATTGCCGCCACTGGCCGCATCGGCATGAGCCAGGGCGCCCCCCACGAGCAGCGCCCCCAGTGCGCAGGCGGATAAGACCGAGATTCGGCCATACCAGGTTTTCATAACTGTTTAAGCCCCTCCATCCGGTTGCGAATCCGCGCGCGCGCATTAGCCGGTGCGGTGCCCGGGTTGAGGGGTGGCAGCGCACTGTGGCCTTGGGAGTTTCCGGATAACGAAATACTGGCCAAATCCGGTGCTAAATAGACCTCATTAGAGGGGGGGCGACCGGCCTGGGTATAGGCTGCTAACGCGGCGGGGCTTTTAGCTGGCCCCTGAAGCACGGGCTTGCCCCGTTCTTTTTGCAGTAGATTTGAGAAAGACGGTGCGGCCGCCAAATCCAAGCCCAAGCCCTCGATGCCTTCAAGCGCCTGGCCGGCATCTTCGCCCGAAAGCTGAGTGATGAGATTAATGGATTCGTTAGACACGCCCAATACCAATACCCGGCCGGCAATGCGTACCACCGCGATGCTCTTTTTGGGGCCCAGATAGTGAGTGGACAGCACTTCGATCATCCGGGCATCGCGCCCCAGGCTTTTCTTGGCGATTTGTCCTAGGGAGTTTAGCCAGCCGGCCTGGCCTGGCAGACGCGCCGACGCGCGGTTTTGCGCAAACTTTCTAAACCCCAGAGCTAGGAGACCAAACAGTCCCAACACCAGGGCCATTTTGCCAAAAGCCTTTAGCGGGCTAGGCAAGGGCTTGCCGCCGGCCAAGCGTGCGAGAGGACGGTCACCCGACAAATGAACCGGCTGATTTTCCGTGCTCACCGCGACGGCGGGGGCGGCAGCACTCATAGAAATCGTATCATGAGCCGGCGCCGGAGCCGCGGCCGACGCCCCCGCGGCCATTACTCGGTTCAAAAGAGCGCGCTCCTCCGCATCGGCCGGAATACTATGTTCCAAGTCGTGGGCGCCCACAGCGGGACCGGCGGGCCGCGCGGTCGCGGGCCGTGCAACCGGCAAAACGGGTGAGGCCTCGGCGCTCGAGGCGCCCCCCATGCGAACCGTAAGAATCCGCCCTCCGGCTTTAATGTCCAGGCGGTCCTTGAAATCCTCGGCCTTTCCCTTGACTGTCAGACGGCAGCGAATGAGCTTGGGTGCATATTGATAGGCAAAAATTTTAGTCAAGGTCGTACCGTTAACCGACGAGATCTTCGCCGGATAAACAGCGGCATCCTGAATGCTCAGTTGAATAATGTCATTAATGAAGTCGATCTTGATCTGCGACTTCTGGATGCGCCCATCAAAAAGCAGATCGACCTGCGACCCATTACTGATTTGCACCTGCTTGAGAGAAGTGACGGCATAAGCCGACGGTGCTCCCAATAAGATCGCCAGTAGCACGAAGGCGACTTTGCCCTTGCTACCCTCGCTGCCCTCTTTGCTCTTTAGAACCGAACTGAATCCCGTCATCTTGGCCTTCCTTGGCTAGTGCCGAAGCATCCTGCTGCGGCTTTGAATCAGGTCCTGAGCCTAAGTCAACACGGTCATTTCAACTGTTCAATGCGCTCCACTGGAGAAATAATGTCCGTTAGACGTATTCCAAATTTCTCGTTCACCACCACTACTTCGCCACGAGCAATGAGCTTTTCATTTACGAGCACTTCCAGCGGCTCACCCGCAAACTTTGAAAGCTCGATCACCGAACCCTGAGCCAGCTGCAAAATTTCCCGGATCGCCATCTTTGACCGCCCTAACTCCACGGTCACCTTAAGCGGAATATCCAAGATGAAGTCAAGTGATTGCACGGTCTGGGCCGCCTGCTTATTGCCAGCGGATGGACCGCCCGACGCCGCGCCGCCCCCCATCGGGGAGCCTCCCAGAGTGCCGCCATTGGGCGAATCAGCCGGCATGCCCGAGGCCTGCGAGCCAGCCGCCGCTAGCGCCGCGCCGATATCGCCCATATTCATATCCCCTAATGGAGAGGCTGCCGCTTGTTCATTCATTACCATTTGATCATCTCCCTATTCAAAATCTCAATCCTCGTCCACATACCGGGTCACTTGAACCGCTCGATTTCCGCGAGAAACCCCGAAGAAACAGCGAAATTTGGGCACGCCCTCAACCAGCACTTCCAACTCACCATCAGAGTCTTGTGCCAAAGGAATAATATCGCCCACATTGAGGTTCACCAAATCACCTACCGTGATATCAGCGCAGCCCAAATTTACCTGCACATGGGCCTCCGTGAGCCGAAGGTGCTCTTCCATCTTCAGGGTCCATTCCTTGTCGACCCGATCAGTTTCAGTCTGGAAGGAGGCATTAAGCTTGTTTTTAATAGGCTCGATCGTGGAATACGGAATCACCAGCGCGATGGTGCCACTGGCATTTTCCAGCTCCACCTCAAAGGTAGTTGAAATGATCACGTCAGACGGCGGAACGACGCCCACGAACTGGGGATTAACCTCCGTGCGAACAAACGAAATATCTGTTTTGTGAACCGGGGCCCAAGCCTCCTCCAAGTCCTTAATAGCCAGGTCCATCACCTTTTTCATGATCGACAATTCAATGCGGGTAAATTCCTTCCCCTCGATCTTGGTGTAGGGCCGGTCGGTGCCGCCAAAAAAACTGTCTACCAGGGCATAAGCCAACTTGCTCTCAAACACCAACAGCGCCGGACCGCGCAAGCTTTCAAAACGCATGATGCACATGCAGCTCGGAATGGGCAGCGTATTGACGAATTCACCAAATTTCAAAAGGTCGGTCGAGATAATAGAGATGGTTGCGATCTTTCGCAAACTATTGGAGAGCGACATGCGATACAGGCGAATGAAGCGCTCGTAAATGATATCAAGCGTGGGCATGCGCCCACGAATCACCCGGTCTTGATTAGTGAGATCGTAAGGCGTGACCTCTGGGCCTGATACATCGCCGGCCGCATTCCAGTCTCCCCCTTCACCACCCGCTACGCCCTCAGCGCCCGCAGCCTGCGCGCCACCCGCACCCGGGGTGCCCACTTCGACGGAGCCCTCGGCCACCGCACTCAGTAGCGCGTCGACTTCGGATTGGGTTAATACCTGATTCATTCTTCGGCCTCCTGCCTACGAATTTTAACTAACTACCCAGGGCAAAATTCGTGAAAAACACGCCTTTTACCTTTCCCGTCACCATAAAGCCATTGATTGCGTTGCGGATCTCTTCCTTGAGATAGTCCCGCCCCTCGGCATTTGCCATATCCGAGGGCCGTTTGCTGTTAAACAAATCGATAATCGTATTGCGCACCTGGGGCATCTTCACGGTGACTTCCTGCTCGGCCTCATCATTGGGCACTTCAAGCGAGACATTCACGCGCACAAAGCGCGCCGTGGCGCTTCCGGGGGTCGACAAATTCACCGTGAACTGCTCCAAGGTCACCATCTTGCCAAAATCGGCGGGCTTCTTTTTTTCTTCTTTGGATTTCTCGCCACCATGGCCCTCGCCATGGCCTTCGCCCTCTTTTTTGGCTTCCTTATGCCCGTCATGGCCTTCGGCGCCCTCGGCTTTAACCGATATGTCTTCGACCGAAACCTTGGCCTTCTCCTTCTGGAAAGAAAAGAAAAGCACGCCCACCATGCCGAGGGTCACGGCCACGTTGACGGCAGTCAGGATTAATACAATTTTATTTGGCCCGCCACCGGAGGGTGCCGCGGGACTAGGTGAAGCTTCGGTTTTCTCTTCTGCTCCGGACATGGGTGAGAGCGGCCTCCCTGAGGTGAGGCGGGATCTTCCCGCCACCATTGCCTGACTCTAATATTGTGCTACGCAATGGGGCACGGAGGCAAGTCTTTGCGGAGATTTCGCTGCAGAAATAAGGTCAAAATCATGGCAGCGCACATTGATGCCGAGTAGGGAAGCTCCCTACTCGGCAAAAAGTGCTAAGTTCAATTGCGCTTCAGATTGATCACTTCTTGCATCATCTCATCCGCCGTGGAAATCACTTTGGAGTTGGCCTGGAAGTTACGCTGCGAGGTCATGAGGTTAATGAACTCATTGGCGATATCAGTAGTAGACGATTCAAGAGTCTTGGCAGCAACGCTACCCCGGCCTCCCGAGCGCGGCGCGCCGATCGTGGCCTGCCCCGATAACCGCGACTCACGGTACCGGTTTTGCCCCATCTTGAACAGCCCTTCGGGATTTTCAAACTTCCCAAGCGCAATCAAAGCCAGGTTGACATTCTGGCCATTGCTGTAAACTGCCGTCAGGTTTCCGTCGTCATTAAAGGTCAACCCGGAAAGCGTGCCAGCCGTAAAGCCGTCTTGAAGGGTTTTATAGGCCTCAGAATTGGTTCCATACTGAGTAACGGAGAGGCCCGGACCACCGCTCTTTTTGTCTTCACCAAAGTTAAACTTCACGTTCTGATCGGGAAGCGCGCCCTTATTGAACTGAAAGCTCGACTTGTCGGTGATCTGCTCCTTGAGGCGGCCATCGGTATCAAACACCAAATGGCCGGTGGCCTGCTCCACGAGCGTGTCCTTCTGGCCACCCACCACTTCATCGCCCTTGGCCATCGCGCGCCACGTCCACACACCATCGTCTGTCTTGTTAAAGTAACAGGTCACCACATGCGCGGTGCCGGCCGTATCATACACAGTCACGCCAGTGGCAAAATGGGAGGTCTGCTCTGGGTGCTCTGGATCAAATACCATGGACTTATCGGCCCGCAGGTCGAGATTCGCGAACATCTTGACCTCGCTGGTCTTCTTGGCGTCGATTACCGTGCGATCAACCGAGATGTCGCCCATCTTGGAAGTTGCCTTGCCGGAATCGTCAGCCATGAAGCCCTGCACTTTGTAACCATCAGAGTTAATCAACTTACCGTCTTTATCGAAGTGGAAGGAACCATTTCGCGTGAAGCTCTGACCATCCGCCCCGTTTATTACGAAAAATCCATCACCGGTAATGGAAAGATCGGTAGAAGACTCGGTCTGAACAATGGAGCCCTGGGAGAATATAGGATTGACCGAAGCCAAGCGAGTCCCCCGCCCGATCTGATTGCCACCCAAAATCCCCTTGAGGGATTTAGCAATCACATCTTGAAATTCAGGCCGACTGACCTTGAAGCCCGTGGTTTGGGCATTGGCAATATTATCGCCATAGATAGACAAGGCCTCGCCTTGGCCCTGCAACCCAGTGATCCCCGTGTACATTGAAGATAGGATACCCATATGGAAAAGCGCCTCCTGCGCAGTTGGTTCAGTTGGAGGGCGCCGGGGAGCCTGATGAGTTCCGCCGATGCCCGTTAACTACTCCGGCCGGCCTTTTTACGCCGACTGGCTTGGCCTTGGGTCAATCAGACCTTCTGGCCTCAGGCTCCCCGCAATGGGACCAGCCCGTACTACTCACATGAATCACGTTTTTTACACGATCACCGCCCCGTCAATATTGGTAAAGACATTGCCCGTCATTTGGGTTTTGTCCATTGCCGTAATGACCGTCCGGTTTTTTACGTTCACAATCAGAGCCACGTCTTTGGTCAACACCAAGGTATCGTCAATCCCCTTGGCATCGGCCTTATCGACCGCATCTACCACCTTGGCTAGCGTGGCTGGATCCAGCTCGATCTTCCGCTCTCGAAGCCGCTGGCTCGCGTGCGCCGAAAACTTCAGCGGCGCCTTGAGCTGATCCAGAGCACCAGGCCCCAGCGGTTCAGTGCGTAAACCCGTGCCCGGCTTTTGAATTGCCCGGTCCAAGGCCTGATCAAACTCGCCAGGTGCCCCTTCGGGCTTTCTTGGCAACCGATCAGACTGGCCTACACCCGTCTGGCCCGGCAGCGAAGTCACATTCGGATAAAGAAATGGAACGTTACTCATCGATGATCACCCCCTTTCAAATTGGCTTTTGGTTCTTCGTCATCATGCAAACCATTGGGAAACCCCCGCTCGCTAGCTGGCGCAGGAGGCGGCGCACTGGGTGCGGCGCCACTGGCAAGAGAGCGCGCTGGCCCCTGGGTGAGGCCACTCTTATATTCGGAGATCGCGCGCTGGGCCTCCGGCGAGATGCCAGCAGCGTCTAAGTTACTAGAACCCACCCCTTTTTTGAAAGTGAAGAACGAGGGCGTGGCCTTGGGCCGCCGACGTGATGCTCGGCCCCGCCGCGCTTTGCCCGCCCGAAATGGCTGCCTGCGCACCGTTATCGTCGATGCGCACAATATTTTTCATCGTCACCTTTTCTTGGTGCAGATGATCGCCAATCAAAAATACCGGCTCGGCCCCTTCAAAGCTCACGCCAATCACTCGCGATGAAGCTACCGAATTAGTATCAATGCGCGCGCCCTGCTCGTCGGCAGCCTCCACGCGAATCATATAACTGCCTGTGCGAGCGGGTAATGAATTAAGCTTCTTGCCATCCCAGGCAAAAGAGTTTTCGCCAGCTTTAAGTTTACCCAAATCCTTGGTGAGTACCGTCTCGCCGTGTTCATCCACCAGCTCAACCTTCACGGTGGCGGCATCACGCGAAAGTCCGAAAGACAGCGAATCATTCGTTCCCTCCTGATGCGGAAAACGTCCCCGATCCACGGTCACAGTTTTACCAATCATGCCGGTCATCGCCATGCGCTCTAGCGGCTGATTGGAGGTTGACATGCGCGTAAGCGACTCGTTCATATTTTTGAGCTGCTCAACGGTGGTGAATTGGGCCATCTCAGCCGCCATTTGCTCGGCCTTGAACGGATTGGTGGGATCCTGGTTTTTCATCTGCGTGATCATGATACGCAGAAAATCGTCCTTCCCTAGGGTCTTTTTAATTTCGCGTCCCTTTTCAGGCCGTGCACCATATTGGGTCTGCACTTTTTGGAGGATTTCGCCAAACTGAGGGGCCGTTTCAGATTCTACCTGGCCACGGCGGGCCTCGGGCGCCGCACCCACCGCACCCGCATTGGTGCCAGCAGTGCTGATGGATTGCGTAGCGGCGGCAACTTGATTAGCGGCTCCCAGGGACATTCAGTTAACGCTCTCCCATTTATAAATTTTTACACACATACCACTTAATTCAATCGGCATATTTTGCGCTGGGTCGTTTTTTATGGGAGCGGCGTTCATCGAGCCGCCGCCCCCACAATCATGGACTATGATTTGCCTCAAGCCGTGACATCCAACCGGCCACTGGAGACTCCCGCCCCCCGTGAACCGCTGAAATCCGAGGCGCGAGCCGCCGACAAAGGTCGGGCCGTGCGGCCTCCGAAGCCGGCTACGCCGCCCTCGTTACCCCACTCACCACCACGTCCTTCTTGCCGTGCCCCCTGTCCTCCTTGCTGGCTTAACCAGTCACCGGCCAAGCCATTTTGGCCTGAAGAGTGCTGATTACCCTGAAACGCGCCATCCCCCATCGAAGAGCCGTGCATCCGGCCCACCGTGAGATCCACCGCTCCCAGGCTGAGGTTTTGCGCGGCCATGCTCTCCTTGAGGTGCCCTAGGCTCTCCTCAATGATTCGCTTGGCCTTTTCATCCGTCGCTTGAATCTGCAAGCCCACGTTGCGACCATCGGTCACCACGCGAACGTGCAATTCACCTAGATTATCCGGCCTAAGCCGGATACGCATTTCCCCGCCCGCTCCTTGAGCCGTCATACCGCGCAACCCGTTCGTGATTCCATTAAGAGCCTCTGACGATAAACGATCCTCGTCATTGGCCCCTTTGGTCACGTGCCCGGTCACCTCGGCTGCCATCCCCGTTGCTCCGGCCATGGCCGAAAGCACCGGCGCAGGCCCCGCCTGAACTCCAAGAGCACTCAAAGGCTGCGAGGCTAGTTCATCTTCGAACCCGCCCTTACCGCCCTTGAATCCGCCCTGGATCATGCGTAGCGAAGGCTTGCCCCCCAACGAGGACTCACCCCCTTCACCCTGACCGCCCTGGAACTGACTTTCATTTTCCAGCTTGGACATCACCATTTGCCCTTTGGCCGCGCCCAAGGCACTCAGAAACTCGCCGCCCGAGAGCCCCGCTTGCGCGGAACCGCCCAGGAGTCGAGTTAACTTTCCACCTTGGAACACGCCCCCCGGCAAAGCCAAGTGCGCTTCAACCGGAGCATTGCCGATAGCCGCGGAAGCCTCCATCATCATCGCCTGCTGATTAGGCAGGGCCGATGCTTGGATAGGCATTCCGGCGCTTGACATTGAATTGGGCGAATTGGAGAAGACCTCGGGGGCCTCTCCCGTCCAACCAATCGATTTCAATGCGAGCGCTAAATCCGCCTCACCCCTCGTGCCTTGCGGGCTCACTTCGCCCACAGGTACCCGTCTAGGGGCAATCCGTGAATCGGCCGACACATCGACTGATTCATGACCCGGTGCACTTGTAGGTGCACTGGTCATCAATTCCTGATCTTGATTGCTCCACGGCAGGCTGAGTCCAGAGACAGCGGAACCAGTATTCAAACTGGCGGCTTTATTTAGGTTCAACGCAGCTTTGGGTTGGCCGGTGGCTTGCGTGGCGCCCATTTGGGTTCCCGCAACCGCCGACTTTTGCACCAAGGCTTCAGAATCTCCCCATGCACCAGGAGCGTTCAACGCCCCCTGCATAGCTCCCTCTGCCTGCGCTGGCACCGCGCCTTGCGCTGCCAACCCACCTTGAAGCACGGGCCTCCCCAACTCCGTCACTACCGCTTGCGCGGGCACGACGGCAGCTTGGGCAAGCTGTGCTGCGAAATCCGGACCGATCTCCTGACCTGGCCGAGTTTTCTTGCCCGGGGCACCAACGCCCTGGGCTTCAGCCAAGTTCTTGGAACGATCAGCGCGGAGTCCCTCGCTCTGCTGTTGTCCTACTGGTACTGCTTGCTTGTTCATGACTTTTCCCATCATTTGTATCACCCCCTTTCGCTGGTGCGAGCAGTAGCATCGCTAATGGCAATGCTGCGGCTGTGGGCAGCGTGGTGAGCTCGGCAAACGAGGGCGCTGAAGCCACTGAGGTGGGTGAAAGTTCGT
>Ga0364860_10236_pt4 | contig 32886 bp, 50 predicted proteins | sample ExccelAu500001D4_FD_206916 | JGI IMG/M metagenome (GOLD analysis project Ga0364860, IMG submission 206916) | Enriched cells from Trout Bog Lake Hypolimnion, Wisconsin, USA - BchlTB.Aug20.5000.01 .D4 | ecosystem: Environmental > Aquatic > Freshwater > Lake > Hypolimnion/Profundal zone | place: USA...
GATTAATATTGGCTTCAATCGGTCAGTTAATTCCTTTTTCTGACGCAGGATAAACGTAACCTGACCCTTCGGGGAATCTTTACAATGATTTTTATTTGCTTTACAAAAAGATCGAAAAATAGTAGATTCATGTAAAATGTAATTAAAGATAGACTATAAATTTAATTAGTTGTTATGAATAATTTATTAAACATCACAATTAATACCTCATTGATTCATCAAAGAAGTTTCTTTGAATAAGGCAGATATGCTTAATTGGTTCAAAAAACCCAAAGTAAAAAAAGAACCAAAAGAGCCTGTTCCTAGAACGAGCTTGTTCAGCACTCATGTTGATTATGACAAGCCTGAAAAGCGTTTTGATTTAGTAGAGCGTATCTTTGATTTAAAAAGACAACAGCCTATTTTTACAGGCGAATATGCTCAAGATGATTCCAGCGATGGCTTTCCACAATTTAAGGCTTATAACACTTTAAACAATTCAATTAGTGAAGCATTAGTGGGATGGTATTCCTCGCAAGGGTTTATTGGCTCACAGCTATGTGGAATTATTGCTCAAAACTGGTTAGTGAACAAAGCCTGTGCAATGCCAGCCGATGATGCTATTCGTAAGGGATATAACATTGTCAGCGTAGATGGCGATGAGTTAGAGCCTGAAGTAGTTAAGATCATGAAGCGGTATGACCGATCTATGAGCCTTGAAAAAAATATGCGAGAGTTCATTCGCAAAGGCAGAATCTTTGGTATTCGGATTGCCATGTTCAAGGTTATGTCAACTGACCCTGAATATTATGAAAAGCCATTTAACATTGATGGCATTACGGCAGGAAGCTATAAAGGCATTGTGCAAGTTGATCCGTACTGGACAGCTCCTATGCTGGATGGTGCTTCTGCAAGCCAACCTGATACTCTGCATTTCTACGAACCTACTTGGTGGATCATTAATGGCAAGAAGATTCACAGAAGCCATTTAATCATTTTCCGTCATGCTGAACCAGTCGATGTATTAAAACCTAATTACCTTTATGGTGGTATTCCACTTTCACAGCAGATTATGGAACGGGTTTACGCTTCTGAGCGTACAGCCAATGAAGCACCACAATTAGCAATGACTAAGCGTACAACTGTTTGGAAAACAGACATGGAAGCTGTTATGTCAAATTCCAATGCCGCTATTGAGAGACTTCAACAATGGTCACAATATCGAGATAACTTTGGTGTCAAGCTAGGCGATAAAGAAGGGGATGAATTCGAGCAATTTGATACTTCTCTTGGGGATATGGATGCTTTAATCATGACTCAGTATCAGCTTGTTGCCGCTATTGCTGGAGTACCAGCCACTAAATTGATTGGAACTTCTCCTAAAGGATTCAATTCTTCAGGTGATTATGAGGAAGCAAGCTATCACGAGCTATTGGAATCAATACAAACCCATGACCTTACTCCATTGGCTGAACGGCATCATGCTTTAGTAATGAAAGCGTATGTAATCCCTAAATTGGGCGCAATGGATGTAGAAACAACCTTGAACTGGTTGCCTCTTGATACTCCTACTGCTGAAGAATTAGCAGCTACTAACTTTACGAAAGCTCAAACTTCTGCAATTCTTATCCAATCAGGTGCTTTATCTAGTGAAGATGAGCGTCAACGTATTGCTACTGATAAACAAAGTGGTTATAACGAATTAGGCATCATGGAAGAAAGTCCTAATGATGAAGACCTTGAAGATGATCCTGATGGTGGAGAAGAACAGCCTTTTGATAGAGTAACTGATGCGTTAGATGCTGATGAGCAGTGGATTACTGTTAATGGTGCTCATGTCCTTATTGATGGCAAGGGAAATGTAAAAGAAGGTCCTGCGGCTCTAAAAAAGGGTAAATTTACTTCTGCCAAAGGTAATGAATATAAAACAATAGGAAGTAATAAGGTTTCAAGTTCTACTGGCGAAACTACAAATAAAGAAAAACATACCATTCTTCATGAGGGCAAAGAGGCTGGGACTGTATCTTCAGGAACAGGCACTAAATCTTTTAATAAGAGTGCTAATGGAAAAATTGCAAGTCATAAAGAAACAACTCAATGGGGTGTAAGCATTCCTGCTGAACAACATAATGTTAAATCGCATGAAGGCAGAGAATATAGTGCTAGTGGCTTTTCTTCCAAGAGTAGAGCTTTAGAGCATTTTGGTAATGTTCATAAGCCTCAACAAAATACTGAAACTTCTCAAGAAAAATCAAAAAACGTAGAACAGCCATTTAATAAAGTGGAAGACGCTAAAGATTTTGGATCTGTTGTTAAAGCTGAAAAAGCTTTTGTTTTAGATGGTTTAAATAACCCAAAAGAAGCGGCTCATGCTCACATGGAAGCGGCTAGGGCTTATGAAAAAGAAGGCAAATTAGACCTAGCTAAACAACATTCAAATTCAGCAAAAAAACATTTAGATAATCTTTATAAAAAATAAGCTAAATGAAGTCAATTAGAAAGCCTGATCCTAAAAATGGTTTGATTGGTGGAGCTTTAAGACCTAATGCTGGAATTTCTGCTGATTTTGCCAAACCTATCATTGATTTGGTGGGTTTAATGTATCGTGACGTAAAGCGAGAGATAGAGCGCACCTTTAAAGAAACCAATTTTGGTTCTGCAATGGATGCTTCTACATCTAGTCAATCTAGGATTATTTTGAACTATTTGCTCAAAAAATGGACAACAAGATTTGACAAACTAGCAAAACGAGCTGTAGATCGCATGATTTCTAGAACTATGCGTAATTCATCAGTTACGTTAGGAATGTCTCTTAAAGATGCTAGTAAAGATTTCACTATCAACACTTCATTTAGTGATGCTGTACTTCAAGACGTAATCAAGGCAAGCACTCTAGAAGCCAGCAATTTAATCAAACTCATACCCCAAAAGTACATTGGAGAGGTTCAAGGTGCTGTTATGAGAAGTATTACTACTGGAAATGGCTTACAAGACCTTGTGCCTTTTCTCACAAAGAAATATCATGGGAATGTCCGTCATGCCAAGAATGTAGCCCTCGATCAAACTCGTAAGGCTTATCAATCAATTAATACTGCCAAACTTAAAGCTTTGGGGGTTAAGAAATTTATTTGGATTCATTCAGGAGGGGGAAAAGAACCTAGACCGCTTCATGTCAAAATGTCAGGTAATGAATATTCATTTGACGATCCTCCGTATATTGGTATGATGTATGGAAACGAAGTACGGGGATTACCCGCAGATTTACCCAATTGTCGCTGTATTTGCAAACCCATCATCACTTTTGACTTAGAGGAATAAAAATGAAAGAATTTACAGGAAATGGCGACCATGCGTTAGCCACTATGCAGTCCAATGTTACTTCAAATCAAAACATCGGTATGACTGGTCGTTACAGTATGGTGTGTCATGATAAAGATGGTAATTTCAAATGGGCTGAAGAGTTTGAAAACCAAGTGAATCAAATCGGTAAGATTTTAATGCTTACAGCACTTTTGCAAACTACTACTACTTTAGTAGGTCCATTCTTGGGATTGATTAATGCAACCCCTACATTTTCACCCCTTGACACAATGTCTTCCCATGCTGGATGGACAGAGTTTACTAATTACACTGTAGGTGGTTCCGCTGTTCGTGGCACTGCTGTGTTTGCAACCCCTACTGGTAATGCTAATGCAACACCGGGTTCAAACATTGTTACTGCCACTGCTACTGCAATTACTTACACCATCACTGGTGCTGGTGGAACTGTTGCTGGTTGCTTTTTGGTAACAGGTTCAGGTGCATCAGCAACTCAATCTTCAACCACTGGCATATTGTATAGCTCAGGTGCATTTGGTACAGCCAAAATCACTACAGCGGGTGATACAGTTTCAGTAACTTACAGCACAACAGCAACCTCTTAATAGGAGTCTTAAATGACTTTAGCACTATATGATCGAGTACAGCAAACGGGTACTGCTAACACCACTGTTAGCTTTACTCTTTCAGGTAGTGTAGCTGGCTATCAATCTTTTGTTGCCGTTGGTAATGGTAATACCACTTACTATGGTTCATTTGATACATCAGGAAATTGGGAAGTAGGTTTAGGGACTTATTCAACAACAGGTCCAACTTTAACTAGAACAACCATTTTATCTTCCAGCAATGGAGGTTTAGCGGTGACATTCTCAGGTACAGTCAATGTCTTTATAACTTATCCCTCTGAAAAATCCGTAAACCAAGATGCTTCAAACAATGTAACCCTCCCCGCTGGCTTAACTGTAATTAATGATGCTTCTATATCAGGTCTTACTGTTGGTAAAGGTGGTAGTTCTAGTGCTGTAGCTACTGCTGTAGGTAATGGTGCTTTAGCTGTTAATACAAGCACAGGTAGAAATAGTGCATTTGGTTATTTATCTTTAACAGCTAACACGACAGGCACATACAACACTAGCTTAGGCGATACAGCTTTATATACAAGCACTACAGGCAACTACAATACTGCCGTTGGTATGTCTGCTTTGTTTTCAAACACCACCGCATCAAACAATACTGCAATAGGTTATCAAGCTGGATATAGTAATGTTACTGGTACTATTACTGCTGTTGGTTCTTATGCTTCTCATAACAACAGCACAGGACTTGGAAATTCATCTTATGGTTTTCAAACAATGTATAACACCTCAACTGGTGCATACAATTCTGCTTTTGGTGGTTCAGATGCAAGCAATCAAGCTACATTAGGTACAAATACAACTGGCTCTTACAATACAGCAGTTGGTATTGGTGCTTTATCTTTTAACACCACCGCATCTCAAAACACAGCAGTAGGTTATCAAGCTGGGTATAGTACGACAACGGCTTCAGGAGTTGGGTACAACACATTTGTAGGTATTTCTGCTGGTTATGGAAATACAACGGGCTACGGAAATACAGTTATTGGTGGATTAGCTGGTGGAAGCACAAATACAGGTGGTTTATATAATACGCTTGTTGGTTATGGTGCTGGCAATTCCTTAACTTCTGCATCAAAAAACTCTATTTTAGGTTGCTATAACGGCAACCAAAACGGTCTAGACATTCGCACATCAAGCAATAACATCGTTCTTTCAGATGGTGATGGTAACCCAAGACACCAAATAGATGGAAACGGCACAATAAGAAAATTAGGTTTAAATGGTACTTACAGCGTTGAATTAATGGGGAGCAAAACGATTACGGTAGGAACAAACACTTTACTTTGTTCAATATCAAATGTTGGAGGCATTGGTTCAATTGGTATTACTTTTGAATGCACATTAAATAATGCTGGTGGTAATGACGGTTATTCTGCCGCTAAAAATTGCCGTGAAATTGTTTATGGTGGTTATGCTGATGGAACAAACTGGATTGCAAGTACTGAAACATACAATGTGCAAGGGTCAAGAAATGCCGGAGTTATTAATGTAACTTTAACAACAACAGCAACACAGTCTGGAACTAACATTATTTATTTGTATGCAAATTCTACGCAAACAGGTGTAGTGGCAACAAGTACTAATACAGTTATGTATAGGGTTAAAGCAATTGATGTATCTTCAGGCGTTGCATTTACACAATACTAAGGAATAAAATGACTATTACATATTAAATTAAAGGAATGATATGGCAACGGAAGACTACAAAACATTGCGTCAGCAGGAATACCCTGAAATCGTAGACCAACTTGATTTAATATTTCATGGTGGAATTGGTGCATGGCAATCAGCTATTCAAGAAATTAAATTAAAATACCCAAAACCCCAATCACAAGAGGATATTGATATGGCTTTAGCAAATTTGGAGAATAAATAATGTTAGAACTAACACCTGAGCAACAAGTACAACGCTCATACAACGCTGCAATGGATAGCGTAAACCTACTCAATGCAGGTAAGCCTGAAAATATGTCTGACGAAGATTGGGCTGACACAGTTAAGCGGAATAAAGAACACCTTGAAATTCAAATTGCTAAAGGTGCAGAGTTTTATGGCGAACATGATTTAACCCCATTTAAAAACGCTATAAAATAATTTTAGGGCAAGCCAGCAGCCCATTTTGCTGGCACATTTAGGAGAAAATTATGGGCGAGAAAAAACCAAACCCCGTAACAATCAATGATAAAGAGTATGACTTTAACGAATTAACTGCCGAACAACAGGCGTTATTTCAACATTGTGTAGATTTAGACAGAAAGATTGGGTCAGCACAATTTTCTTTAGACCAGCTTCAAGTCGGCAAGCAAGCGTTCATTAAAATGCTTGAAGAATCATTAGCTCATGAACCTGAAGTAGAAGTTTAAATAATAGTTTTATCTTTTTAAGGACAAGGGATGTTTGGTACATCGGCATTTAGCCAACTCCCTTTTTCTTCGACTTTAAACCATGCGTATGCCGTATCTATTACAGAGTCAGTTACATCATCAGACTCCAACACACAGAAATTTAGTTTTTTAGAAGTCATCACTGAAGCATTGACTTCAGCGGATTCAAAAACTTATTTTGCTGGATTTGTTGAAGCTCTTGCTGAAGCTCAATCATTAACTGATGTCAGCGTTCAACAAAGCACATTCTTACAAGTAATCACGGAGATTCAAACCGCTAATGAATCTGAGTCTATATCAGCTCAATTTACCATTAGTCGTGTTGAATCGTTTTCCAGTGATGATATAGATGTAATCAATACTACTTTTTCAGAATCAATTACTGAAAATTTATCTGTAACTGAAATCCCCGTCAACATTAATGAGGTCAATGCTTTTGGCTCTATGACCATGTTTGGCGGTGGTGCATTGGCTGGTAATGATCTTGAAACAGTATTGGGTATTGAAATTACAGCCCAATTCTCTGTCAGCGATTTTGAACCTTTTACTGCAAATGATTCCAACAGTGAACAATCAAGCTTTCTTGAGTCTATTGTTGAGCCTGTTGTTTCACAAGATACATTCCTTGAGCAAGATAACTATTTTGAGTCCATCACCGAGCCATTGGTGGCGAATGATTCTAACACCCAACAAAGTGCTTTCTTAGAGTCCATTACTGAAAATGTTGTTAGTTTTGAGGCATTTAGTGTACAAGACAACTTTTTTGAAGCTATCTCTGAGCCCATTACCAGCAATGATAGTAATTTAGAGCAATCTAATTTTCTTGAATCCATTGCTGAGACTATTGCCAGCGATGACTTCATGGCAATTACAGCCCAATATGTTGTCAGTAATACTGAACCACAATTACTTACTGACACCACAACAATCACAGCCCAATTCGCTGTTGTTGAAAATGAACCTCAAACACTTGATGACCTTCTTACTATTACTGGTCAATTTGTCGTCAGTAACACGGAAAATCAAACCAATGATGATTTCAGCGTTCAACAATGTGACTTTTTAGAGTCAATTATTGAGCCTTTAAGCTCTTTTGATGCAAACGCTGAGCAAGATAACTTTTTTGAATCCATCTCTGAACCCGCATCAATTGATGATTCAAGTACCCAATCCAGTAATTTTATTGAATCAATTACTGAAAATCAAACAGCTGATGACTCCCAAACGATCACCGCTCAATTTGCCGTCAGCGTCTTTGAAAATATAACTGATGTAGATACTCCAAGCATCACGGCTCAATTCGCTGTGAGCGATGCAGAGCCTTTTGAGGTCTTTGATTCACCAACTATTGCTGCTCAATTTATTGAATCAATATCAGAGCCAATTATTGATGATGATTTTAGTAATCAGCAAAGCAATTTTTTACAAGATATCACTGAAAATGTGGTGTCATTTGAAGCCTTTAGTGAACAAGATAATTATTTTGAGCCAATTAGTGAACCTTTAATCTCTGATGATTCAAGTGTTCAGCAGTCAAATTTCATTGAAACCATTACTGAGGCATTAAATGTAATAGATACCCCCATCATTCAAGCCCAGTTCTTAGTCAATGACATAGAGCCCCAAACTCTTGATGATGTTCTCGTAATCAATGCTCAATTTGTAGTAGACATTACCGAGGTATTAAATGCTGAAGATGTATTAACCATTCAAGCCCAGTTTTTAGTTAATGATATTGAGTCTCAAATACTTAATGATACTTATGGTTCAACATTTGCCTTCCTTGAAACGATCATTGAGCCTTTGGTGTCTTTTGATGCAAATGGGGAGCAAGACAACTTTTTTGAGGCAATTAGTGAATCATTCAGTATCTCTGACATTACTGCTGAGCAGACAAACTACAATGTTTTTGATAATGAATTGGTTAATCTTGATGATTTCAGCAACCAGCACATCGCCATCAATGAATCCATATCCGAGCCAATGGATATTGCTGATGTACAAACGATTGAAGCTCAATTCAATGTCACGGATATTGAAAATGTATTATTGGCTGATTCAAGCACCCAATCAGAATTCAATAAATCTGAAGCTGTATGGCACGTCTCACCAAGACAAGATTATTGGAATGTAAGCACCCGAGAAAATTATTGGTTAGTGTCCCCAAGAGGGGATTGTTGGGATGTATTATTAAGGGAAAATTATTGGACTGTATCCCCACGGAAAGATTACTGGCATAATGATGATTAAATTATTGGGAATTCTAACCAAAAAAAGAGTGTTAAATCGCTAATGGCTAATGTTTACATCCTAGAGAAACGAACTTCAGAGTCAATTTGGTATGATATTGATTGCTCAAATATCTTAGATTTGGGTGAAACTATCACCACAATCTCTAGTATTGCCGCTGATCAAGCAGGATTGACCTTTTCAAGTGGTGGAATTAATACAACTCCAATCACCTTTCCTGATGGAATTGTAGCGGCTGTGGGCAAAGTTATTGCAGTTCAAATTTTGGGTGGTGTGATCCCCACCCCACAAACAAATCAGCTATATACAATTCGGGCAATTTTTGTTACAAATGAAGGTAATACAAGAGAGGCTACCGTTTTATTAAACGTAACCAATTTACCTGTTCAAACAGGAAGGACTATTTAATGCCATTGCAAGAAGGATCAAGCAAAGAGGTCATTCAGAATAACATTCGTGAATTGATCAAGGCAGGGCATGACCCTAAACAGTCTTTAGCTATTGCCTATTCCAATGCCCGTAAGTCTCATGGCGTTGATGAGGTGGAAACCGAGGAAATGAAAGAGTCCCATAAGCGGGATTTAAAAGAGGAGCCCGATTCAAAAATTGTGGCTTTTATTGTATATACAGACGATGACAAGATCCTATGGATGAAGCGCACCAAGGACGATACTTGGGGTTTCCCCGGTGGTCACGTTGAAGAAGGCGAATCAGCCATTGAAGGCGCAATTCGTGAGTCTCGTGAGGAGATCATGCACGTCCCTGAGACAGGTCTTCAGTTGATCTATTCAGAGGGCAAAGTTCGTCTATTTGGCTGTAATGACGGTGAATTCAAGCCTGAGCTTAATGATGAGCATAACGAATTTGTTTGGGCAACTATTGAGGATGCCCCCGAGCCCATATTTCCGAAAATTGATGGGGACGAAGAAAAAATTGCCGAAGCTGCTGAGGCGAATGCTTCGGCTATGGATAAGCGTGAGTATGATACTAATGGATGGTATGAAGTAAAAGACAATCCACTTTCAATGGTAGGTGTTTTCCCTTATTCAGGGCGTTCAATATCTCCTGATTGCGACCCTGACAAAATCTATTATGTTTTCCGTTCTCCTGAAGAACTCTCAACTCCTGAATGCGTAGATTCATTTAAGCTAATTCCTTGGATTGATAACCATGTCATGCTTGGTGGTGAGGATGATGGATTAACCCCTGCTGAAAATAAAGGCATTCAAGGGGTTATTGGAGAAGACGTATATTTTGATGGCACTTTACTTAAAGGCAACATCAAGGTATTTTCAGAAGCAATGAGTAATTTAATTGCAAATGGAAAAAAAGAATTATCCTGCGGATACCGATGCAGATATGAATATGCCCCTAGTAATTACAATGGGATGGCTTATGATTATGTGCAACGGGATATTCGTGGTAATCATCTTGCCCTAGTCGAGAATGGTCGCATGGGTAAAGAAGTCGCTGTTTTAGATCATTTCACTTTCACTGTAGATAATAAGGAGTTTTTAAACATGGCTGAAGAAAACAAAGAAGTAGGGGCTGAAAAACCCAATATGACTCTTGAGGAAGTGCATAAGTTCCTCGAAGAAGTCATGCCAAAATTGGCAAAGATTCAGGAATTAACTGGTCAATCATTCGGTTCTGCTGGTGTTGAAGCTGTAACTGATATGGATACCGAAGAACCTGATGGCGATGAAGAAAAGCCTGATGATGAAGCAACTGATGAAGAAGCTGATCCAATTCCTCAAGGCGGTGCTACTACTGAGCCAAAAGAAGGCGAAAGAGGTAGTGGTATGGACACAGCTCTGATCGCTAAAAAAGTTCAAGCTAATATTGCCAAACAATCAAAGCTGTATGACCATCTATCAGCGCATATCGGTGCTTTTGACCATGCTGATATGGATTTAGACCAAATGGCTAAATATGGCTGTAAACAACTTGGCTTAGAAGCTCCAAAAGAAACTCGTGTAGTTGCTTTAGAAGCGTTCTTAAAAGGCAAGGGTGCTCCTAGTCGTGCGGCAATGGATTCAGCCGTTCGTAAGGGCAATTTCGTTCAACGTTTTTTAAAAGGTAAATAATCATGACAACTGCGACATTCCAATCCACAGTTAACATCAATTTGGGATTTGGTATTCCCGGTGAATTGATTGTTGACGGACCACAAAGAGCTGAATCTTTAATTCTTGACGCTGATGGCGGTACTATTGGCTTGGCATTTACTAAGTCCAATACTACTAACGTAGCTACTCAAGGTGGTGCTATTGTTGATGGCACTAACGTATTCGCTGGTATTTTGGTTAACCCAAAAGCCTACGCTTCGTATGGTGCTGTTGGCGGTGCTCCATTAGATCCTACAATGTTCTTGCCTCCTTATTCACAAGGTGAATTCTTGACCATGGGTACGATCGTTGTTACCATGAATGGTGCTGCTAATATTGGCGACATAGTTTTCTATGAAGATACTACTGGCCAACTATACGCTGGTACTCCTGGTTCTGCAGCCGGAGTTGGTTTCACACTAATTCCAAATGCGGTAGTTTACCGTTATCCAACTAGCGGTACTGGCTTAACTGCTATCCGCATCACAGAATAAGGACTGAAAAATGAACAAATCTATTGAACGTAGCTCCATTGCTCCTCGTCAAGTCAGACAAGTAAAAATGTCTGCTGAAGACGTTGCAGATTATGCGGCTCTAAGCGAAATCGGTATTAACCTTCCAACAAACCAAGTAGTTAAAATGGCGGCTTGGGCGATGGATACTTCCAATCAAGCTGATGTAACTTCCCCATCAATGACCACTCCAGTTCAGTTTTTACAGAATTGGTTGCCCGGCTTTGTTAAGGTAATTACTGCGGCTCGTAAGATTGATGAACTCGTTGGTATTACTACAACTGGCTCATGGGAAGATGAAGAAATCGTACAAGGTATCTTAGAACCAATCGGTAATGCTGTTCCTTATGGTGACTATACCAATGTGCCTTTGGCATCATGGAATACCAACTTTGTACGCAGAACAGTTATTCGTTTTGAAAAAGGTATCAAAGTAGGTATGTTAGAAGAAGCTCGTGCATCACGCATTCGTGTAAGCACTTCTGCTGAAAAACGTGCTTCTGCCGCTTTGTCCCTTGAAATTCAACGTAACCTCGTTGGTTTCTACGGCTACAACAATGGTCTTAACCTGACTTATGGCTTCCTAAATGATCCATCTTTGCCAGCTTACGGAACATTGCCAGCTACAGGTACGGGTACTCCAGCTACAGTTTGGTCAGGTAAAACTTTCCTCCAAATCATTGCTGATATTCGTATTGCGGCGGCTCAGTTACAAAACCAATCCCAAGACACTATTAACCCTGAAGATATTGAATTGACTTTGGCTTTGCCAACAATTTGCTATCAATACCTCTCGGTGACTTCTGACTTTGGTATCTCGGTGCGTGACTGGTTGAGCAAAACTTATCCAAAACTGCGTGTCATTTCAGCTCCACAGCTCAATGCGGCTAATGGCGGTGCAAACGTATTCTATTTGTACGCTGAGTCTGTTGATGATGGTGGTAGCGATGATTCAAGAGTTTGGGTACAAGTTTGCCCTGCTAAGTTCCAAGCATTAGGTGTTGAGAAACAAGCCAAAGCCTATGTTGAAGATTATGCCAATGCAACTGCTGGTGTAATGCTCAAGCGCCCTTATGGTGTTGTTCGCTACACAGGTTGTTAATAAAGTAAGATGAATAGACGGGAGGAAACTCCTGTCTTTCAAAACAAAAAAAGGAATCGTTAAAATGGCTACAAAATCAAACAAATCAAATACTTCATACGTCTTTTCTACTCTTGCAAATGACCAGCTATATCAAAACTGGGAGCAAGGTGGTGGCGATGTTCCAATTAAAGGGCATGGAGTATTCATTAAAGGTGGTACAGGCGTGGCAAATGATCGTCTAATTACTCCAATTGGTGTTGCAACTGAAGTTTCAGACTTTGATCTTTCTGAGCTTGAAAAGAATGTCGTATTCGGAAAGCATAGAGATGATGGATTCATTGTGGTTCGTGCAAAATCGGCTGATGTGGAAAAAGTCGCTTCTGATATGAATTTAAAAGATGAATCAGCTCCTTTGACTGAATCAGACTATTCAGCAGAAGACGCTCCAAAAACTGCGATTGCATAATGACTCTCACCCCAAAACCCACTTTCAATGATGTTGCCTTTAGGAATCAGTTTCCTGCTTTTGAAAACACGACTGATTTTCCTCCTGCACAACTTCAAGGTTGGTGGACTATGGGAACGGCTTATCTCAATATTGACAACAATGCTCCTTGGACTCCAGCTCAATTACAGCTTGCCTTAGACTTGATGTGTGCTCATTTAGGGCAATCATTTACTTTAATTAATGCTGGTATTCCAACTGTGTTGGTTCAAGGAACTGCTGAAGGATCAGTTAATGTCTCATTGACACCCCCTCCAGTAGCTTCTTCTTTTGGCTTTTGGCTGGCTACTACCTCTTATGGTCAACAGCTTAGAGTATTGCTTAAAGCGGTTTCTAATGTGGGTTTATATGTTGGTGGATGGGTAGAACGTCAAGGATTTAGAAAAGCTGGTGGTGTATTCGGATAATGAGTTTAATATTGCCAACAATTCCTCAAGAATATAAAAATTTTATTTTTGTGTATATGGATTGTCGTCCGAATGGCGATCCATTTTATGTTGGCATAGGCTTGTCTAAAAGAGTGAGAACTACCAAACGAAACACAAATACACATCATCAAGCTATTATTAACAAATATGATGGTTGTTACAGAAAAATATTATGTATTGCAAATGATAGGAATTATGCAAATCAAATAGAACAAAAATTGATTGAAAAATTTGGTCGTTATGTAAATCAAACTGGCAATCTTGTTAATCGCTCTGCTGGTGGGGATGGATATGTAAATCCTACACAAGAAATAAGAGATGCTAGAAGAAAAGCTATGACTGGCAAAACTTGGAAAATTTCGCCAAATTCAAGTAGAGCTGGAACTGAAGCAGCAAGAATTGTTAATATGGGCAATAAATATACTTTAGGTTTTAAACTAAGTGATGAAGCAAAAGCAAAAATATCCGCTACTCACAAAGGAAAATTAAAATCTAATGAAATGAAGTTGAAATTGTATAATGCAAGACATTTAAGAAACTTAAAAGTGTCTGAATTTTTAAAACAAACAAATTCTTCTATATTTTCTCGAAAAGTGACCAATAAAATGATGGACGATTGGTTTTTAAGGGGTGTATTTTGAAACAACTAAACCTCGAAAAGATTAAGGCAACTTTTGAAAGAGTGCCTGATGAATTCGAGGGAATGGTGGCTCAAATTGGTTTTCCATCGGGTAAAAATTATCCTGAGGGAACTCCCGTGGCTTATGTAGCTACAATTCAAGAGTTTGGTGCTCCTGCTGTCAATATTCCTCCTAGACCATTTATGCGTCCCACAGTTAGACAGCAAAAAGATAAATGGGTCAAATTGGTAGAAAAAGGAATCCCCCATGTTGTAATGGGAAAATTAACTGCTTTTCAAGTTTTAGATGGTGTTGGGATGCAAGCGGCTAGTGATATTAAAACCATGATTAGTTCAATCTATTCACCCCCTAATAGCCCTGCCACAATCAAACGAAAAGGCTCTGCCAAGCCATTAGTAGACACAGGGTATATGCTTGCCAGCGTTAGCAATTCAGTAGCCCATACAGGCTCAGATTTTGCGGCGAAAGATTAATCATGAATTTGCGTGGTTTAGCCAATAAATACACTCGATTGACTAATAATAATATTCAAGTCAATTGGGTTCAATCTACTGGATATGTTACAAATGATGCAGGAAAAAGAGTGCCTACAAGTATTACATTGACAGTAGATGCTCAAGTACAGGCTTTATCAACAAGTGATTTACAGCATATTGATGGGTTAAATATTACAGGCGTAATGCGTACTGTTTATCTTTATGGAAATGCAGCGGGAGTTGTTAGGGCAGATCAAATAGGTGGAGATATATTACGATTCCCTGAGGTTCCCAATGGTACTATTAGGAATTGGTTGATCACTCAAGTCGTGGAAACATGGCCTGATTGGTGTCATGTAATTGTTACCCTTCAACAAGATTGAATATGTCAGTTACTATTGATTTGGTCGACCAAGACGTATTTAGAGCTTTAGTGGTGTTTTTTAATACTTTTCTTCCAGCGGGTACAGAAGTTGTGCAAGCTCAAGATAACAGAGTGTCAATGCCTAAAGGTGGTTTTGTTGCTATGAACAATATTGGGATGGATCGCTTATCTTTTAATGTGGATTCTTATGATCCCATTGCTCAAGGAAAGAATATCCTTACACCAACAAAAATCGATATGCAGTTAGATTTTTATGGACCTATTGCTCAAGAGTGGTGCATGAAAACTGTGTCTTTATTTCGAGATGAATATGCAACGGATATTTTTCCTTTGAACATTCAACCACTATATGCAGATGACCCCGTTCAAATTCCACTTATAGACGGTGAAGCCCAATATGAGCAAAGATGGAGATTAGCTGGAAGTTTGCAATACAACCCAATCCTTTCAACCTCACAACAATCGATGTTAGCCGTAGATATTGCATTGGCTCCAATCGATCAAACATTTAACCCCTAGGAGATTTTATGAGCACCATTCCTTTTTCAGAAGTAGTACAGGTAGTCCCATCGGTTTTATCAGCTGGTGGTATAGCGGTAGATTTAAATGGCTTGATGCTCACACAAAATTCTTTAGCTCCTTATGGAACTATTTTGGAATTTTCAAATGCAGCTGGCGTTAATTCTTACTTTGGTCCTACATCCACTGAAAGCAATTTGGCTAATGTTTATTTCAATGGTTACTCCATTGGAACTCAATTACCGGGTTCTTTGTTGATTACAAATTATCCTGAAACCTCGATTGCTGGTTGGTTACGTAGTGGTTCATTTGCCTCAACCACTTTAGGTCAATTGCAAGCTTACACAGGCACTTTGATAATCAGTGTTGCTGGTGTTGCCCATACATCAGGTACAATTAATTTGACCTCTGCTACAAGTTTTAGTAATGCTGCCACAATTATTCAAGCTGCATTTACTACTCCTCCATTTGTTGTGACTTATAGCTCAATTAATAGTGCTTTTATTTTCACCACAACTACAACTGGTGCAACTCAAACTATTACTTTTGCAACCACAAGCACTTTTGCAACTGAAATGCTTTTGACTCAAGCAACTGGTGCTGTGATTTCTCAAGGTGCAGATGCTACTACTCCTTCTGCTTTCATGGCTGGTATTTTGACTCAAAATCAAAACTGGGCAACTTTCTTTACTGTTTGGGAATCTGCATTGTCTGAAAAAGAGGCTTTTGCTAATTGGTCAAACTCTGCTGCCCCTCGTTGGTTATATATTTGCCAAGACTCTGATGTTGGAGCATTGACTGCTAACAACACCACAACTTTTGGTAATTATTTACAAACTGAATTGTTGGTTGGCACTTTACCAATTTATTCTAATGTGGGTGATTCTACATTGGCTGCCTTTGCTAGTGGATTTGCGGCTTCTTTGAATTTCACAAGACTCAATGGTCGTGCAACATTGGACTTTAAAATTCAATCAGGTTTGATCCCATCAGTAACTAATGCAACTGCTTACTCTGCTGTTATTAGTAACGGATATAACTGTTATGGCGCATTTGGTTCTAACAATCCAGCAAACAATGCTAATTGGTTCACTCCGGGTTCCGTATCAGGCGAATGGTTATGGGCTGATACATATTTGAATCAAATTTGGCTCAATGCAAACCTTCAATTAGCTATGGTTAATTTATTGACTCAAGTTGGTTCAATTCCTTATAACAGTCAAGGTAATGCGTTGATTTATTCTGCGGCTCTTGATCCAATTAATGCTGCAATTAATTTTGGTGCAATTCGTGTTGGTATTAATGTATCTACTGCTCAAGCAGCTGAAATTCAATATGCCACTGGTGTAAATGCTGCTCCTACGATTGCTGCTCAAGGTTTTTACTTACAAATTAGTCCAGCTACAGCACAAACTAGAGCTGCTCGTCAATCACCTCCAATTACCTTGTATTATCAAGATGGTGAATCAGTACAGCAGATTACCCTTGCTTCTATCGTTATTCAATAAGGAAACAATATGTCAACTATAACCTCGGCTAATTCGGTATTGGCTATCGCCATTAACAATTACTTTCCTGTACCACAAACAATTCAAGGGTTCGCTGTAGATGATGCTTTTGAAGGTGAAGCTGTCCAACAATCTGAAATCTTGATGGGTGTTGATGGGATTTTGAGTGCTGGTAAAGTATTCATTCCATACAAAATGACCATCCATTTACAAGCAGATAGTCCAAGTGTGTTTTTGTTTGATGCTTGGCGCACTGCTCAAGATGCTGCTGTGGATGTATTTTCTGCAAGTGGATCAATTACTTTGCCTTCAACAAGTATGGTATATACCTTGCAAAATGGGTTTTTGACTTCAGCTACGCCTTTTCCTGCTGTTAAAAAGACCTTGCAACCATTGGTGTATGAAATCACTTGGCAACGCATTATTGGTGGTGCAATTTAATATATGGCACGAAAAGAATCCGCTTTCATAGCAGAAACAGGCAGGGATAAGGGTAAGCAATTCCATATCACTGAAATGTCTGCGTCACAAGCTGAAAGTTGGGCTTTCAGAGTAATTCTAGCCATTGGTAATGCTGGTATAGAAATCCCTGATAATCTAGCTGCTCAAGGAATGGCGGGACTTATGGCGGTGGGCTACATGAACCTATTGAAGATTCCATTTGAGGCTGCAAAGCCCCTTTTGGATGAAATGATGGGGTGTGTTCAAGTAGTCCCCTCTCCAAATATTAAAAGACCACTAATTGAAGATGACATTGAGGAAGTAAAAACTCGGTTACTTATTAGGAAAGCTATATGGGATCTCCACATGGATTTTTTTTTAAACGAAACCAAGTCGACTTCGGAATCCGCAATGCAGGGTCAGCCAACAATAGGATCGTTGAATATCAAGCCACCACGCAAACGATAGCAACTGTAGTTTCATCAAGACTAGCTACTCTCCATGAACTCGATACTGTTTATGGTGTTGAGGATTTATGGATTCTTCTTGAAGTTAATGCTGTTGATAAACACAACGCTTACATTGTGAGTCAAAGATAATGGCAACAGTAATAGACAGCCTTCTCATAGAATTAGGGTTAGATACATCTAAATTTGATGCTAACCAAAAAAAATCAGTAGAAGAGCTTAGGAAGTTTGATGATCAAGCTCAAAAAACTTCAAAGAATACTCAGCAAGGTGCTAAAAATATTGGCGATGGCTTTGAAAAAGCTCGCAATGCTTTAGTTTCTCTTGGTGTTGCCTTTGTTGGTATTAAAGGATTCACCAGTTTTGCACAGCAAACCACTATTACTAATGCGGGTCTTAGTAGAACTGCAGAGTTATTTAAAATGTCTGCCCGAGAACTTGATGCTTGGGGAGGGGTTCTTAAATCTGTAGGTGGTGATGCTAACGATTTTCAATCGTCTACGCAAGCAATCCAGCAAAGTTTGTCAAATATGCAGTTTGGTGATACTGCACTTCTTGAAAGCTTGGGAAAACTGCAAATCTTGGGGTCTAATGCTCTTAGTGCATTAGACATGAATACAAAAGAATTAGATATTTACAAACTAGCCGATGCTTTTAAGCAATTATCGGATGCTGGAAAAGAACAAGATGCTTATGTTCAAGCTCAATCTATGGGTATAAGCCGTAATTATTTTATGGTTTTAAAGCAAGGTGGGGATGCAGTTCATCGTCTTTATGATGAAAACTATAAGCTTTCAGGCATAAATTCTGAAAATACTAAAAAAGCTGAGGATCTTCAAAAAGCTTGGGGGAAAGTGGGTCAAGCATTTTCAGGTGCTTCCAATCAAGTGATGGATCAAATGTATCCAGCTTTGGGTGCTCTTGCACAAGCTACTCAAATTAGTCTTGAAAAGCTTGTAGAGTGGGATAAAGAAATGGGTGGAGGGCTATCAGATGCTTTAATTTTTGCGGCTGGCATCACGACATTAAATGCTTCTTTTATTGCTTTAAAAGCCACTTTAATAGCTATTTCAGGAATATTGGAAAATGGTGCTTTTGCTCTATTAGCAAAAATAGCTTTGCCTATCTATTTACTTACTCACAGTGAGGGTTTAAACAAAGGTGAAGATGAAGAAATTAAAAAGATTCATGAGGAGCAAGATAAAAAAGATAATGTTGTTCGTAATGAGAAAGGGTCAATTATTAGTAGAAATGGTAAACCCGTAAATGGATCTGAAAATATCACCCCCGAAATTACAAAGAATTTTGCTGATTTAGAAAAAAAATATAACCTTCCTGAAGGAATGCTTGACAAAATTTGGAGCATTGAATCAAGTCGTGGTTCTAATATGGTTTCCCCTAAAGGTGCTACAGGTCATTTTCAATTCATGCCCAATACGGCAACCGCTTATGGTATGACTGAAGCTGATACTTATGATTTGAATAAATCATCTGAAGCGGCTGCCCACATGATGAGTGATTTATTAAAACAGTTTAAAGGTGATGAAGCTAAAGCCATTGCTGCTTACAACTGGGGGTCAGGAAATGTTACAAATAAAGGAATGGATAGACTTCCTGATGCCACAATTCAATATTTAAAAGATATGTCTCTTAAAGTTCCTGAGCAAAGACAAGAATATTCGCAAAATAACTCTAGATATATGGGATCAAATGTTGCTTCGGGTCAAAATCAAGCAACCAATAACAGCAATAGTGAAGTTAACATTCAAAATATGAATATTCAAACACAAGCAACAGATTCTGATGGAATTGTTGAAGGCATGAAAATTTCTATGCAAAATAATTCATTAATTAATCTTGGAATGGTCGGGAATAGATAATGCCACTAATACCTTATCCCAATATTCCCGCTTTGCCCGGTGTCCCCGCTTTGGCAAGAAGTAACAATGCTCAATTTGTGGGAGCAGCTTTAACGATTGTGGGTGAGATTTTACCTCTTGGGTTATTTGGCACAAAATGGGGAATAGTATCTAAAGATGGTTCTGCGTTATTAACGCCTGATTCATTTGTTGATTTTGAATATCGTGAAGAAGCAAAAATCCCTATTTATCCATTGCAAAATGGAGCTTTTCAAAGCTACAACAAAGTAAATTTGCCATATGACATTCGATTGACTGTTACTTGTAGTGGTAATGGAAAAATGACTAAAGGACAATTCATCTCAGGTATAGATCAATTGATTCTTAAATTGACTTTAGTGAATATTGTTACCCCTGATGCTACTTACGTAAACACTAACTTGATTCATGTTGACTATCGTAGGGAAGCTTCTAGAGGAGCTACTTTATTAATTGCCCAATTGTGGTTTCAATGGGTTCGTATTGTTTCAAACCCAACAGTAGCAACGGTTAAACCTTCAGGAACACCAACCTCTTCATTTGGTCAATTGTCACCACAAGTTCCATCAACCTCTTTTGGATCAATCAACCCTAGTGCAACAGCTTCTAGTTTTGGAATAAAATGACCATTCAAATCATCCCCATTACCAATGTTGCTGCTCAATCGTTTACGATTCAGCTTGGCACTCAAAATTGTTTAATCAACATCTATCAAAAAAACACAGGATTGTTTTTTGATTTGGAGATTGATAATACTCCTTGCGTAACATCTGTACTGTGTTTGAATTTAGTGGGTCTTATTCGACAAATTTCTTATGGTTTTACGGGGCAATTAGTGTTTTTTGATACTCAAGGAACAAGTGATCCAACTTATGATGGACTTGGTACACGTTACCAATTGTTGTACGCATCATGACTTATGCTATAAGACAAATTGAGCTGGTTTTTACTACACCCAATAAAAAACCTGTAGTTCTTAAAAACTTAAAGTGCAATGCTATTATTACAAACCCCGGTGGGAATAGTGCTTTTGGTCAACTACAACTTCAAGTATTTGGTATGACATTAGACCAAATGAATGAATATTCAAGCACTGGCTCAAGAATGGTTCTTGTTCAAAATTCATCAGTGACGGTTTCCGCTGGTAATCAAGGGGGATCAATGAACCAAGTGTTTAGAGGAACTTTAATATCAAGTTTTATTGATTTTTCAAACCCCCCTGAAGTGAGTTTTGTTTGTGCGGCAATGGCTGGTTATTATGACAAGGCTTCTCCTGTAGCTCCTAATACTTATAAAGGAGCACAAAACGCTGAAACCATTATTGAGGCTTTAGTTAGTAAACTTGGACAACCTTGGTCTTTTATCAATTACAACAATAGTGCTCATGCTGTTTTGCAAAATCAATATGTATCAGGATCAGTGATTGATCAAATTTGTACCATTGCAAGAAACGCAAAATTCCCGATAAAAATAGAAAATGACACAATAACTATTTGGGCTAACAATGGTGTTTCAAGTAATATCGTGGTTGATATTGGTCCGAAAACAGGACTTGTCGGGTATCCCTCTTATTGGGAAACGGGATTTGTAGTGAGGTCTGAATTTACTGCAACTATTTCCAATGGAATAACAATAAACCTTTCTTCAGGAATTCCAAAAGCAAATGGTAAATTTCCTGTTCAACAATCTACTCATGAAATTAGCACTTTGACACCTGATGGTCCTTGGTTTACTACTTCTAAATTAGCACCCGGTCCTTATGTCTCAAACAACTAATACCCCAATTCAAACCAATCACGTTGCTTCAGATGCGGCTTCTGAAGTAGGAAGAATGGATTTTATTATACGAAATGCTTTATCAGGTCTTAGAACAGCTATGCCAGTAAAAGTCATAGCTGTAACCAATACTGGTGGTGTTTCCCCCATTGGATCAGTTGACGTACAACCATTGGTAAGTGCAGTGGATGGTAATAGTGTTTTGTGGGATCATGGCATTATTCACAATGTCCCTTATATGAGAATACAAGGTGGGGCTAATGGAATTATTCTTGACCCTGTGGTTGGTGATATTGGCATTGCTACTGTATGTGATCGAGACATTTCGACAGTAAAAAACACTCAGGCAATATCAGCCCCCGGCTCTAATCGTAAAAATGATATGTCTGATATGGTTTATTTGATGACCATTTTGGGAGCAGCCCCCACTCAATACATTCAATTTAATAGTTCAGGAATCACCATTCTTAGCCCCACAAAGGTTACAATAAATGCACCAAACGTAGAAGTTGATGCTTCAACTGCTTGCACTATAAATTCACCCTCCATTGTGTTGAATGGAGCTGTGTCTCAAGGTTCAGGCTCTTATGCTGGAAACGCTACATTTGGTGGCTCGATGACAGTTACAGGGGATGTAACGGCTGAAGGCACAAGCGTTCATACTCATAAGCATGGTGGGGTTCAAACAGGTGGTGGACAAACGGGAGTGCCAGTTTAATGACAATTATTCAAAATTCTTTACTTCTCGATCAAACCGCTTGGGATTTGGTTCTTGATGTTAATGGGAATATTGCTTTAGCTCAAACACCTTATTCTGTAGCTCAAGACGTAGCTTCAGCCATTAGAACATTCTTAGGGGAATGTTGGTATGACACCAGCCTTGGACTTCCTTATTGGCAACAAATACTGGGTGAGTTTCCCCCATTGCAATATATTGCAGAGCAAATTCAAAACGAAGCTTTAACAATTCCTAATGTGGTGGCAGCTCAAGCCACATTTACCTCTTTTAAAAATCGATCCTTGGTTGGTCAAGTTCAAATAATAGATACAGATGGAGCTACTAATAATGTAGCTTTTGGAGGGTAAATGAGCACTAATGTACCAATAATCACATGGGTCAATGGAAGCCCCGTACTTCCAACTGAAACAAACATTTTAGCTGGTGTTCAACAAGACATCAATGCGGCATTTGGTGGTGGTGTGAATCCAGCATTGCAAACCCCACAAGGTCAACTTGCTCAATCTGAAACTGCCATCATTGGGAATAAGAATGACGATATTGCTTACATAGCAAATCAAGTCAATCCAGCATTTGCATCAGGTATTTGGCAAGATGCCATTGGTGAAATATATTTCATGACACGGATCGCTGGTGCAGGAACGGTTGTCAATGCCACTTGCACGGGAGCTGTAGGAACTTTAATTCCAGTGGGATCAGTTGCTCAAGACACTACGGGTTATCTCTATTCAAGCGTTTTTCAAGCCGTTATTCCATCATCAGGTTCAATTGTTGTTGAGTTTCAAAATCAAACTCAAGGGGCTATTGCTTGCAACATTGGTGCTTTGTCCATTATTTACACTGCGGTTGCTGGCTGGAATACAGTTTACAATTCCACTCCGGGTGCTCTTGGAAACTTAGTGGAATCACGAGCTGCTTTTGAAGCCCGTAGATCAGCTTCAGTTGCAGTCAATTCAGTCAATTCAATTCAATCCATTTATGCTGCTGTTACTGCCGTCCCCGATGTAATTGGTGCTTTAGTTGTGGATAATCCAACTGGATCAGCAATTAGTTATGGCAGTACTGCTTATTCAATAGCGGCTTATTCTATATGTGTCAGTGTAGCAGGAGGTACATCAGCTACTATTTCACAAGCAATTTGGAATAAAAAACCACCGGGTTGTAATTATTCAGGCAATACATCTGCTACTGTATATGACATGAATTACGCTTCCCCCGTGCCTTATACGGTGACATGGCTGACCCCCACATCTACCCCCGTCTATTTTAATGTTGAAATTAAAAATAGCACTTTGTTGCCATCTAATATTACGGTTTTGGTACAAAATGCAGTTTTGGCTTCATTTAATGGTGAAGATGGTGGGGCTGCTGTGACCATTGGATCAACTTCATATTCAGGTAGATATTATGCAAATATCAATGCGATTAGCCCTAGTGTGAATGTGATTGAAGTTTATATTGGTTTTGTTTCCAATCCAAGTACCTTGCTAGCTGCTCTTGGAATTGATGAACTTCCCACTTGTACTGCTTCTAATATTTTGGTAACTTTGGTCTAATATGCTTGGTTCATCAACCCTTGCAGCAACCTCATTTAGCTCTATAGTTATAGACAATGAATCGTTTGATGAAAACTTTTTTTGCTCAGATTTCAGTTCACAAACATCCCATTTTGTTTTAGATATAAATGAAAAAATTTATATTGGTGATTTTCCAACATCAACTGCCATTATTGCGGTTGAGCCAGCTATTCCGATTTGGCAAGAAACCTTATTAAGTCAGTATTATGATTCACCCACATTGGTATCATTAATTCATTCTTTTAGTGATGCTGTTGATCCAGCACATGACATAGCCAATTTTTATGCAAACATTTGGAATGTGGCTACAGCTGTTGGAACAGGTTTAGACATTTGGGGTCAAATTGTTGGATGCTCAAGATATCTTCAAATTCCTTCTACACCGTATTTTGGATTTGAAGAAGCTTACACAGTTCCAACTGCATTAACTGGAGCTCAACCTTTTCAACAAGCCCCTTTTTATGAAGGTGTCCAACAGACAACCAACTTTGCAATGTCTGACACTCAATATAGACAGCTTATTTTTGTCAAAGCTGCTGCCAACATATCTAATTTATCAGTACCATCAATCAATGCTTTGTTAAGAGCTGAATTTAGTGTTAATAACGGAATTGATCCTTTTGGTCCTGCTTATGTGATTGATAATCTAAATATGACTTTTACTTATTATCTTGACTTTATTCCAAGTCCAGCTCAAATTGCCATTGTGACCAGTTCAGGGGTCTTTCCAAGACCAGCTGGCGTTCAAATGATCGTCAACTATTTATAGGATTTCTTATGCAAAGTTCAAATATTCCATCAAAGATTCCATTGCCTTTTGGTTATGCCGCTGGGACGGGTTACATAAATCCAATTCCAGTTGCTTCTCAAATTGGTATTGTCAATGGTCGTGCTTCATTGCAAGATGGTTTCCCACCTGATACTTTTATTCCTATCTCTTCAGGTGGCGTTCCCCCTTGGGGTGGTGACATGAATGGAATTCTTAATGAAATCACAGCCATTCAACAATGGCAACAAGCTGGTGGTTTTTTTCCTTATGATGCAGCTTTCTCTTCCGCTGTAACTGGATACCCATTGGGAGCAGTGATTCAAAGTACAAGCCATGCTGGATTTTGGATTAGTACTGCTGAAAACAATACATCAAACCCTGATACTGGGGGGGCTGGTTGGGTTCCTGATGCTTGGTATGGTAATCAAACTATTGCTATATCAGGGTCAAGCATTACATTAACTAATATTCAATCGGCTTACCCGATATTGACCTTGACTGGGACAATGACCACTTCATGCAATTTGATCATTCCTAATTTTGTGGGTAAATGGATTATTTCTAATGCCACTACTGGTGCTTTCACCATTCAGGCTAAAACAGCTGGTGGTTCAGGGGTCAATATTGCTCAAGGTGCATCTACTTATATTTATGGTGATGGTACAAACATTTATTTTGCCAACTCTTCACAAGTGGCAAGTTTTAATGGACGCACGGGAACTGTCACTTTAAATTCAACTGATGTGGTCAATGCTCTTGGGTATGCTCCAATGGTGAGTTTTAATGGGCGTAATGGTTCAGTTACTTTAAATTCAACTGATGTAACCAATGCTCTTGGTTACACACCCCCAACACCTAGTGGTTCAGGTGCGTATGGTACATGGCTAATTAATATTACAGGCAATGCTAGTTATGCTACTAACGCAAATTATGCAAGCTCCGCTGGATATGCCACCAATGCGGGGACAGCCACAAATGCGGGGTATGCCACTAATGCTGGAACGGCTACAACTGCTTCAAATGCTTTGGCATTAAATGGGCAAAGCCAATTAGGATTGGGTATTACTGGTGAAATATGGCATGGTGTAAGTAGGGCATTTAATACGGGATATGTAAACCCTTATGCTTATCCAATCGTTGTTTCCGCTACCAGCACTTGTTCTTCAGGATCATCAATTACTTCTTATGTAAATGGTCAGCAAATAACTTTTTGGCAGTGGCAGTTTAATGGTTGTGGAGCTTATGGAGGTGCAATTTTAATTGTTCCCCCCGGAGCTACCTATCAATTAAATTGTGGTCAAGGTGTTCAAAATTGGGTCGAGCTTTATTAAGGAAAAATGATGAGATATTTTAAAGATGCTGATGGTAAAGTGCATGGGTATGATGGCACAATCCCCGCTTTTGCTCCATACATTGCCAAAGCAATTGAAAACAAATGGACTGAGATTACTGGGTCTTACCCATTAATTGAGACTGTTTTACAAGCTCAAGCAAGATTAACCCCTTCTGTTACTTCAGCAATTAACGCTGGTGCTCAAGATTGGGGTTATGATGATATTATTTCAGCGGTTTCATATTTGACAAGCACTATGCCTCAATATGTTGCTGAAGCAAAAGCATTAAATATTTGGAGAGATCAAGTATGGGCATGGGCTATTCCAGCATTAGCTCATGTCACTCCCAACGAAACTGTAGGGCAATTTTTAGCAACCATGCCAGCATTACCAACAAGACCAACAGTATAAGGAAAAACTATGTTTTCAATCAAGCAATTTTTAATCAATGCGTCTTCAGAAGTTCGTCAAGAAATCCGTAAATTGATCGATGAAATTGAAGCCAGTATTCCTGCAGAAGCTCCTGTTGTAAAAGAAGCTTCAGCTCCGACAGAAATTGAGGCTAAACCTGCTGAAGCAGGAGCCGATACACCTTCTGAGGAGTAAGATTCATGGATTGGTCAGCAATAGTCGCAGCTATAGCCATTTTAGCCACAGCAGCCTCGGGTGTAATAGGGTGGTGGTCAAAAGAATTATCTAAGAATCAAGATAAGATTGTTTCGGATCAATCCACTTTAGCAAGGCAGATCAATAGCCTTGAGGTAAAAGTCTCAGATTATTACGTTAAACGTGATGACTTTCAAAGCGTTACGAATCAGATATTTCAAAAACTGGATAAGATTCTTGATAAACTTGATACAAAGGCGGATAAATAATGTTTAAGCAGATCGCAGCATTACTTCGTAGAAAACCTATTGAGCCTGAAATCAATTACACCATTAATCTTTCTTTGCCTGAGATTAAAAAGAAACCAGTAGCCAAAAAAACTATTGCTCGCAAGCCTGTAGCTAAAAAGGTAGTGACTAAAAAAGTAGTTGCTAAGAAAGCGGTCAAGAAAAAATGAAGATGCGCCAATCAAAAACAATGTGGTTTTCCTTATTGTTGGTAATTTTTGGTGCTTTATTTGATAATCTATCTTATGTTCAAAACATCATTGATCCTCGATATTATGGTTTGCTCCTTATTACTATTGGAGTTATTGTTGCTGTACTACGCTTTGTAACCTCTAAGCCAATCGAATGAACTATCTACTCTATATCCTCTCAGTACCCGTCAATCTTGTATTGACCATTCTTGCAATCATTCTTTCACCTATTTTGCCTTTGTTTTCAGGAAATGCTTTAGGGTGGGTGGATAACGGAGCTAAAGAGGAGTTTGGACCTCGACTTCCTACTTGGTTAAATTGGTTTCAAACATGGGATAACTCACTTGATGGTGATGCCTCATTTCAGGCCATTAACCCTCCTTCTTATGGATCAAAGATTAAATGGTTGATTCGTAATCCATTGCCTACCTTTGGATTAAAGACATTAGGAACTCCTTATGATTCAACTGTTCAAGGCGATATTACGATACGAGATAACGATAACGCTAAAGCTGGTTGGTGTCTTGTTACTGTTAATGGTCTATTTCAATTCCGTTGGGTACGACCAATCGGATTTTCTCGGTGTATCTATTGCAATTTTGGGCATAATATTTTTGCTCTAGTTGATCCCAATGTTGATCCCAAGCCAAGCCTTTATAAATCCACCTTTGTATTCTCGCCACGATTGAGTGGCTTTAGGTAATGTTTGATTTCCTTACTCCCTACCTTCAGCTTATTAAATACGCCTTGGGAGTTTTGGCTGTTTTGTTTTCTATGTATCTTGGTTATAGTTTTGAGCATTCTCGGTTTGTTGCTTACAGGGGCGAGATTGATGCTTTGGCTCTTGCACAGGAAGCCAAGAACAAAGAAGTCATTAAAGAGCAAGCCTTAATCAATAAAGGAATATCCAATGAATATCAAGCTAAGTTGGTTGCTATTAAGTCTATGTATAGTGGGATGCACAACACCAATAGCAATTCAATGCCCTCCGTTTCCAACACCCCCTCCAGCATTGATGGAACTCCCACCGACCCACAATTTATTGAAAAATGTGCAATGACAACTCAACAAGTGGAGTCGCTTCAATCATGGATTCGGGAACAAGCTGGACTCTAAAAATTCCTCCCCTCAAATTAATTGATCTAATACAAGAAAGCCAATGCGATGTTGTTTAACTTGTGCCTATTATTAGATTGGTAATGTTGCTAGAACAATACTATGAACTACAGTAAAAATGGACTTCACCTTACCGAGAATTTTGAGGGTTTACGACTTACTGCGTATCCTGACCCTGCAACTCATGGTGATCCTTGGACTATTGGCTACGGATCAACAAAAGAGGTTCATCAAGGTATGGTTATAACCCAAGAGCAAGCAGAGCAAAGACTTATGGATGATGTTCAATCGGCTTGTAATGTCGTTAATTCAAAAGTACATACAGACCTAACCCAAAATGAGTTCGATGCTCTTGTTGACTTCGTTTTTAACTGTGGTGCTGGTAATTTTGCTGGTTCAACATTACTCAGAAAAATTAATGCTGGTGACATGGAAGGGGCGGCATTAGAGTTTGAAAAATGGACTCATGCTGATGGCAAGGTCATGGCTGGTCTTATTAAACGAAGACACGCAGAAGCCGTATTATTTTTGAATAAATTAGCATGAGTGATATTTACGATATGGCTTCAGACAATGAAGAACGGGATCGGGATTTGGCTATTCAAATTGCCCGTTCTAAATCTAAAAATCATCCTTTTACTGGACGTTGTTTATATTGCAACGATAGCATTATTAAAGGGCTATTTTGTAACGCCTTTTGCCATACTGATTATGAATCAGAGCAAGTTATTAAAAAGCATCAATGGCGTTGATCTTTAATAAACTGTTCAATCTTTCTAAACTTCTTTAAATAGCTATGAAACCTATTGGCTATCGGATAAGGGTTCGTTAGCATATAAAACTCTCTGATTACTTCTTCAGGGATCATTTCTTAATCCAGCCTTCCACAATTTCTAATGATTGTTTTGCAAGCATTAGCTTATCTTTCAACGCCTCAATTTCAGCCCTTGCATTAGCAGCTTGTTGACCTTCATGCTTCCAATCTTCATGCTTTGCTAGTATTTCTTTTTTAAGGAATTCTATTTCTTCTTTTTGTTCTCGATTTTTTTCAATTAACTTCATAATTTCTGAAGTTAGTTTTGTCATTTCAGCCCATTCATTTGCGTTCATTTCCCTTACGCCTTTCTTAGTAAGTACCCAAAACAAAAAGATAAAATAAACCAAACCGCTAAAGTAATCATTTCTCACCCCCATAATTAAGCAACCAACTATTACGACCTTCGTGTTCTTCGGGTAACTGTTTAATCAATAGTTCTGCCCACTTCACACGACTAAGACCGCTTTCAATTTCTGCTTTGGTTAAGTAAATAACTTCGCTTGCTGGATGGGTGTAGAGGGGAATACCGCCATCATAATTAACTCTGCTGTCGTGTTTAATGCACATATATGCACCATCTTTTTCAAACATCCACGCTACTGGTTCATTGTTCATTTCTCCCGTGCCTTTTTCATTAAATAACTTACAAACACATGACAAAAATAACCCAATGCAAAAGCAATGTCGTAGCTAATCATGTCTATTCCAATCATTTCTCTTGTGCCTTAAATTTAATTTTACTCCATGCTTTAGCGGCTTGAATCCCAAAATCCTCTTTGAGCCAGCCAAAAAATGGTATTGGCTCACCTTCAAAATTCAAGCATTTACCATTCATTTCACACGATTTAGGGGTTTGACAATTACAGGTCATAATGCCAATCTCACAGCCAAACGCATTAAAGCCAGCGACATAACTATTCCAACTATGAGAACAGTCAATATTGCTTTGTCTCGCCAGCTCATTTAATGATTCCTTATAAATATAATTACAGTAAAAATGAAGCCAACTATCACTATTAAAACGAATAGCATGGCTTCATCATTGGTCATTGTCTTTCGACTTTCATCATCATGGTTTGAATAATTAAATCCAAATCAATCAAATTATTGTAAATGTTGTCCCTGCCATTTAATACAGGATTTGAGTTCAAAATTTCTAATTCTTTCAAAAGTTTTTTTGCTACCACGATTTCTTCTGAAATATCTTTCATTTGATTCTCGTTACTTTAGCTCTGCGTAGGACTGTTTCATATTCAATTTTTGCCTTATCATCCAGCTTCCTTAATGGCAATTCTTGGAAGTATTTGTACTTAGCTTGGTATTCAGGCTGTTCAGAAGGTCTTACCCATCCGTATTGCTTGATCCAGCGTTCTTCAATGTCAGTACCGCTTGCTGTCCAAATATGATGATTCATTTTTTATTCCTTTTCAGTTTGAAAATAATTCTTCACTTCAATACAGCTCATTTCTGTTGCTGTATAAACTGAAGTGACACCAACCTTGCTGTACATTTTTCCATCTTTGCATACAACTGATGGATAAGTAAGACAACCTGTCAGCAAGATTGGTAAAGTTAAAATCAAAAACTTCATTTATGAATTCCTGTCAATTTATACATTTTATATTTCTTGGATTCATGCCATTTGTCAAGAATTATGTAACCAGCACTTTTTAACTCGCCTACTCTAGTGGATAGTTTCATTGTTCCAGCTTGTTTAAGAGCATCCAATGGACTTGTCCAGCCACGCTTTAAAATCGCAATAATTAGTTCTTTCTGTTTCATTTTGGCTTCCTTTTTATAAGTTTGTTTACTGATTAAAACGGGGTATCATCAAATGACCCATCCACTTGAGATTCGGGAGGACTAATATCTTGCGGATTTTGTGTATGCTTGTCATTTAAGAACTCAAGCCTACCAGCCACAATTTCAGTCGAATATCGTTCTACACCTTGTTTATCAAGGTATTTCTTAGTTCGTAATGAACCTTCAAGGAAAAGTCTATCTCCCTTTTTAAGGTATTTTCCAGCCGCTTCAGCCGCACTATTAAAAGCTGATACTTTGTGCCATTCTGTGTATTCAGTCTTATTTCCTGCGGCATCCTTGCTTTGTGTTGATGTTGCTACTGATAAAGAAACTACACATTTTCCATCTGCGGTATATCTAGTTTCGGGGTCTTTACCCAAACGCCCCAAAATTAGAACTTTATTAACTCCAGCCATGATTACTCCTTATTGAAACCAAAGATAAAACCCATGGAATATTCCAATGGGAAAAAATATTGCTCCTGCAATGAGAAACCCCCAAGCCGCATGGCTAAAACAGAACAAAATATGTGTTATCCATGCAAAAAAACAAATGATGCCAATTAACCAACCCATGATTACTCCTTAATTTCATTTATACGAATCTGATATGTGTCAGGCTTTTTAAACTCTGTTAAATCCATATCATTTAAATAACGCTCCTGAACCTTTTTCCAGTCCGTAGAGCCACTTATTGTGATGCGTTGCACCCTTACACCAAACCCTTCATTGACATCCCCCACAAGCTGTTCCTGCAATTGCTTTTTGGCTTCTTCAAGGGCTTTTACTGCTACGTCAGCGGCAATTTTTAAATCAAGATATGTTTTAACTGTTGATTGCCATTGAGCGTCAGTTCTTGTGCCTAAATCTTTCCAAAACAATTCCCAATCTGCATGGATTCTTTCCCACATTGCTAAATCAGGGAAAACTCTAGTCATAATAAAATCAGCTTCATTCCAATCCCACACACAAAAATCACACCATTTCGCTTGAGTTACCATTAGCTGGTGCTGGACTTGTGCATAGTCATAATCAGTAAGTTCATTCCTTAGACATAATTTTGCACGTTCAGAAGCAAAACCATCTTTAGGTGTCTTGCACTCCCAAAGACCATCTTGTTCAAGATTTATGCCATCAAGTGAAGCTCCATACATCCCATTTACAAAAACTGCTGGACGCATAGGATCATATTTTTCGTTGTATGCTTTTCGTGCAAAAGGTTCTTGTTCAGTACCTTTACGCATTGCCGCATTGACAAACCCACCTCCACCACCATTTTTGACCCTACGAATATCACTGGCTTTTTGGTATGGGCTTACTCCAAGAATTGCAGGGCTTTCACTTGCCATACGATGTTGCTTGCGAAAATCATGCCATTCTTGTGATCCCTGCTCCAATTCAGCTACTTCTTGAGGATTGCTTAAATCAATCATGGATTATTCCTTATCTTCATTATGTAAAGATTTCGCAATTTTTTTCTCAAGCTGTTCAACAATTGCCATAAAATGCAAACGCTCAACTTCTTTGATGTCTTTTTTGCCATAAAACTTTGCAATATTGGCAATATCAGTATTGGTATCTTTTGATAAAGAATTAATCTTATCCAATTCTTCAGGCGTTAATGTCGCTGGGCGTTCTTTTGGAGTTAATGATTCTTTTGGTGATGACGCACTATTACCATCATCATCATCTTGATACACACCAACTACTGCCGCAAGCGCATATCTTCTCATGTAGGTAATTGCGCTTCCTGCGCCTTGAGCATCTGCTTTGGTTACTGGTAATGTCATGTCTTGAGACATCCATTCACCTGAAGCATGGGTAATTATTGTAGTTAATGACATCAAATGCTCTGCCACAGTTTTTTCACCAGTAATGACCCTAGTTTCATAACCACTTGGAAACTGCATCACAGCCAAACCATTTTCTGACAATAAAGTTCTGCAAGATTCCCAAACAGACGCTAAATCCGCATATTTTGATTTAAAAAATGGATTTGCACTTTCTTTTTTGGCAAAGGTCAATTTACCTTGTACCTTAGATAATGCCAATGCTAATTCTTTAATGCTTTCTGATTGTTTCATTTCATTTCCTTTTTAAAGTTCACCTTCAACTTGATCTTTTGCATACTTTTCCATGTAGTCATAAGTCATAGCCCAAATTTTTCTGCCAATTTGTTCAAAATCATGGGTATCTAATATTGCTTGTAAATCTTTTGCCATATCAACGCTTAGTTCACCCATCATTTCTGAGATATTTCCAGCTTGGTATGGATCAAACTGTGGAGTTTTCATTAACTGCCATGCTCGTTCTTCAATTTCATCCCAACGA
>Ga0364860_10337_pt1 | contig 32595 bp, 26 predicted proteins | sample ExccelAu500001D4_FD_206916 | JGI IMG/M metagenome (GOLD analysis project Ga0364860, IMG submission 206916) | Enriched cells from Trout Bog Lake Hypolimnion, Wisconsin, USA - BchlTB.Aug20.5000.01 .D4 | ecosystem: Environmental > Aquatic > Freshwater > Lake > Hypolimnion/Profundal zone | place: USA...
CGATGCCAAAAATCGAGCGGTTTTTCTCCGACCACTTATCTCCGCAGCCTGTGTCGATAAGAAGTCGGCGGTCGTCATATTCGACGACTAAGGAGCGCGTCGCCAGCACGATGCGGTTTAGTTCGTCCGACTCCTGCTCCTTAGACCAGAGCGCTTTTGGAACCGTACCGAACATCGCCCCTCCGTCTAGGCAGAGAAATCCATGGTTGTGAATCCAGACGTTGTATCGGCCTACTCTCATCCTGCGGCCGTCATGTTATCACACGCCCGATTGGAACTTGGCACGATCGAATTGCGGTCCATCAAGACAGTGAAGAGAAGTTGTAAATGAGCACTGAAGCGCTGGAAACTGGAAGAGTTCGAGGTTCGGGCTGGTCGAGTCGCGTCTCCCTTGTGGATATCCTTCAGCTTGCCGGAATCTTAGCGATTCTATTCGTTCTCATCTCCTTCCGCAGTTTGAATCCCAAGCCGGTTTCTTCTTGGCAGTACAAGGTCGAGGAGATCTCCGATACCGGTTTTGCCGACCGAATGAACGTCCTTGGGAAGCAGGGATGGGAAATGGTCTCCGCGAGGCGACCTGAAGACGGTCAAGGGCAGACAATGGTGTACGAAGTCATCTTCAAGCGTCCGACCCGGGATTGATCTCGAACCTCCTCGACGTTCCTCCCCGAATTAGTGCACCATAGAGGCCGCGAGACGATCGACTCATGACCGCCAATCTGCTTCTTCTAACCGCTATTTTGACGATCCATGCTGGATCGGACGATCTTGCGATCAGCCACTTCAAGACTTCCGGCTATCAGGGCTGGGTAAAGACCGGATCTGCGTTCAATTCGGGTCCAGCGCTAGACGAGAAGCTGAAGAAACTCGGAATCGAGAACTCACCGGATGGGGCGGTTGCAACCACCAAATTCGAGGGAGACGGCCCGAGAGGGACCCTTACTTCACCCGAGTTCAAGATATCGAGAAAGTACATTTCGTTCCTCATCAGCGGGGGAAACCAGCAGCATAATGCCGGGCTGAATCTGCTGATCCATGGAAGAATAGTCAAGAGTGCGACGGGATGGCGCAACGACCGGCTTGTACCCGTTAGCTGGGATGTCAGCAGGCTATCGGGCAAACGGGCAAAGGTTCAGATCGTCGACGACGTCAGTGGAGATTGGGGGCATATCAACGTGGATCATATCGTTCAGACCGACAAACCGGAGCGTTTGCCGACCGTAACCGGGCCGCTTTACAAAGAGTCGCTTCGACCGCAGTTTCACTTCACCGCCCGCCAATGGACGCTGGACAAACTCAATCCGGGGATGCGTGAGGAAGGTTGGATCAACGACCTGAACGGTCTGATCTACTATGAAGGCGAATACCACATGTTCGCCCAACGCTGGAACAAGTGCTGGCTCCATGCGGTCAGCCGCGATCTGGTTCATTGGACCGAATTGGAGCCGGCGTTCTGGGAAGAATCCCAAGACAGCGGGGTTCAGTCCGGCACCTGCGTCATCGACTACGACAACACGTCGGGTTTGTCTCCAAATAAGGCGACGCCGCCGATGGTGGCCTTCTGGTCGCGGCAGGACAATCGAAGTCAGTGCCTCCACTACAGCCTCGACCACGGACGCACCTGGACGTTCTATCCCAAAAACCCGATCATGGACTTTCCGGAGCGTGATCCCAAGGTGTTCTGGTACGCCCCAGGCAAGCATTGGGTGATGGTCATGTATGGTTCGGGGCAGTATCACATCTTCACCTCGCCGAACCTTCTCGATTGGAAAGACGAGCAAAAGCCGATACACGACAGCTACGAGTGCCCGGACTTCTTTGAGATGCCGATCGACGGCAATGTCAACAATAAGAAGTGGGTCTTGATTCAAGGCAACGGTAACTACTCGATCGGCGAATTTGACGGTCGCGAATTCAAGGAAGAGGGGGAGCGCCACCCTTGCGATATCGGTCCGAACTTCTACGCGACCCAAAGCTGGGCGAACACCGATACCGGTGACGGTAAGAGGATTCAGGCGGCATGGATGCGAGGATCGGAGTTTCCCGAAATGCCGTTCAACCAGGAGATCTCGTTCCCCTGCGAGTTGACCCTAAGGACGACTCCCGCCGGGCTTCGCATCTTCCGCCAACCGATCGCCGCCATAGCGTCCTTGCACGATGGAAGCGACTCATGGTCAGACAAACACCTGAACGCTAACGAGAACCTTCCACTGCAACCGTCCGGCCGGCTGTTTCACATCAAGGCCGAAGTGAACATTCCCGAGGGCTCGAAGTTGGTGTTCAACATCCGTGGCGTCCCCGTTGTCCTAACTTCGAAGACGGTCGAATCCGGCGCCAACCCGGCGTCCGTTCATGGACATGTCGAGACTGTCGAAATCCTGGTTGACGTCGCTTCTATCGAGACGTTCGTAAACGGCGGCGAGATTTCCGCGACGAGGTATGTGCTTCCAAGGGAGAACGTACTATCCGTTCACGCCGAGGGCGGCCCCGCCACCATCAAGTCGTTGACGGTTTACCAACTCAAGTCGATCTGGCCCTAGTCACCAAAAATCGATGTTGCCCGCGACCGGCCTCACGCCGGCACGAACCGTCCGACGGCTACCTCGGCCGATCGAGCTCTTGGCGTGTCGCAATCGGAACGTATCCGTATTCAAAGCCCTTTGGCGGCTTCACGATCAAGGCAGGGTCGATGTTGGCGAGCTTTCCGAACTTGGGCGGTGCTAGGTAGTTGCGAGTCTTGGGCCATGAACGGTGGAGTTTCACCACTTTGGCTTGCATCCGCTCTCGCTCGGCAACGGTAAGGTCTGCGTTCATCAGGGCAGGCTGGTCGGCGAACCGATACCAATAGTAGGTGACCACGCTTCCATCACCGAGATGAGCCTTAAATGGTCCCGCTACGGGACCGGGCGTCTTCCAACTTGTTTTTGGCGACTCGGGAGTTACGTAACTCTCCGGCTTGTCCTCGACGGGGCGGTTCCATTCAAGTTGCTTCAAGCCCGTCTCCGCTGGAACCGCGCCCGGACTCACTGGCGTCCACCTCGCCTTCTTCTTGTCACTCCCGTTTTCTAAGTGAAAGTACTCCGGGAGTGTGGAAAGCCCGCGCGTGTTCTGTGTGGTGTTCGCTTGATTCCATCGATAGCCATATGTCGTGGAGTCGACGGCGACCGGGCTCGCGAAGGTATTCCAGGCAAGCGGGATTTTCGCTTCCTTGCCGTTTGTCTCGGTTCGAATCTCCCAAGTCGCATATCCGTCCCCTCGAAACGTCCGGCCAAAGGCGCCTAACGAATCGATCTCACCCGTGCTCGGACTTCCGCCGCCGAACCAGTTGGCCAACGAATCCCAGAGCGCTTTCTTGTTGTAGGAGGTGATCTGGTGAATCAGCCCAGAGGTGTTTCCGATATTTCGAGGGAAGGATGTCGGTGCAATTCGCGCATACGATTCGCCTTTCGAGTCGGTCTTTACCCGGCAAGGGATGTACTGAGTCTCCATCTGAATCTGGGTGTTCGGGTCGACGGGGCGGGAATCGAGAAGCTGCCCAACGAGGCGACGCTCCTTTAAGGCAGAATGCGACCAGAAGTTGGGCGTGAAGAATGCGACCGGGCCTTTGAAATTTTTCGCGCTCAGAAACAAAGTCCAGCACTGGTTTCCGGTGGGAATATCCTGCCCGTTTGTCGTCGCTTTCGCTTCGCACAAGGGAAGTGTTAGGTAACCGTAGCCGAACAGCTCGCCGCACGTTCCTTGCTTGAGGTTGAGCCCATCGATTGGGAACAGGAGCCACGGACTGAGTTGTGCAACGCCGTAGAGTCCCTTTGGGTCTTCCCACGACCCCGCGCCATGGGCTGGCCCGTTGGCAATCTCGGAGAAGTTCGGTCCGACGCCGCCCATGATGAATTTAGGCGTCTCCGTCGGAAATCGAGTATCTGTCCACCAACCGAGTCCACCCTCGACGTCGGAGTACATATCCTTGGGCGGCTGTCCGTCGTATTGAGCGAACATCCAAGTTCCGGGAAGACCGGTCTGAAAGCGGTGTCCTGGATACTTCCCGAGCAAGGGCCATGCCGCAACGTACATCGAAAAGCCCGCGTTGAAGGAGCGATCCACTCGCTCCCCGGTCGGGATGATCAGGTAACCGGCAAGGTACTCATTTTGCCCCTGCGCTTTCGAGGATATGAGATTCGAGATCGCGAAAACGGACGTTAACACACCAGCGACAGCCTTCATTCGCCCAACCATACCAGGCTATTAGGGTTGAATCGGCGTGGCGATCATCCAATGGTGGCCGAACGGGTCCGTGAACTTGGCATTGCGTTCGCCGTACGGCTGATCTGCCGGTGCTCTCAACTGCTTTGCGCCGCGATCCAATGCAAGGCGCATAACGTCGTCGACATCACTAACAAGGAGATGGATCGCCATCGGCGAGCCGCCGATCGTCTCCGGACTTAGTACGCCGATCTCGGGAAACTCGTCGGATATGAACAGTAAACTGCCGCTAATCTTTAACGTTACGTGTCCTATCCGACCGCCTGGTTCATCTTGATACCGATCGATTTCTTCTGCGCCAAAAACGTGGGTGTAGAAGGTGACGGCATCTTCGCCGCGACTCACACAAAGGTACGGAACGATCGCGTTTGCCGGATTGTCGGCCTTCGAGTCTGGAAGGGGAGAACTCATAGCTTCTTATATTAAAGGTTTTCTCGCCAGAACTTCTCCATTGTTCGCCGCATGTGGAGGCTCGTGTTTTCTCCTTCGCTGATCCCGTGGGCCCGCAACGGATAGGACATCATCGAGAACAACTTGCCGTGCCGGATCAACTCGTCTGCCAGCACCTCGAAACTTTGATAGTGAACGTTGTCGTCGGCAGTTCCGTGAACGATTAGCAAGTTCCCTTTGAGGTTCTTGGCATGTCGAATCGGCGATCCTTCCCGGTATCCCTTGGCGTTTTCGGTCGGCAGGCCCATGTACCGTTCCTGATACGTAGCGTCGTAAAGCTTCTGGTCGGAAACGAACGATACCGCGATGCCTGCTTTGTAGATTTCGGGATGGCGGAACAAGCAGTTCAAGGTCATCTGCCCGCCACCGCTCCAACCCCAAATCCCGACCCGCGATGCATCGATGAACTCGAAGCGTCGGAGGATCTCCTTCGTGGCCTTGGCCTGATCTTCGGTTGCGAGGATCCCGATCTGTCGGTAGATCGATTTTCGCCAAACTCGACCTCGCGGAACAGCGGTGCCCCGGTTGTCGATGCTGACGACGATGTACCCTTGCTGGGCAAGATATTGGTGCCAGAGTCCGGTGCCACCGTCCCAGTTGTTTTGAACCGTCGAGCCCGCCGGTTCGCCGTAGACGTACACGATCAACGGATACTTCTTGGCCGGGTCGAAATCGATCGGCTTGATCATATAGGCATCAAGTTCGCAGTCGCCGATGTCGATTCTGATGAACTCCTTGGAGCGAAGGCCGAGCGCTTCGACCTTCGTTCGCAACTTCCGATTGTCCTGAAGCACCTTCATCGTCTTGTGGTCGGAAACTCGAACGAGCGTTATCAGGTTTGGATCGTTCGCGCTGCTGAGGGTGTGAATCGCCCACTCGCCGTTTGCCGACATCTGATAGGAGTGATGGCCGGGAATGTTTGGCGGGGTTACTCGCTCAACTTCTCCCGACCCATCAAGCCGACAACGGTAGAGATACCGTTCGATGTAGTTGTCTAGACAAGCTATAAAGGTGACCCAGCCGCCCACCGGGTCGATGTTGCAGATATTGATGACATCGAACTCCCCACTTGTGATTCGCTTGACCTTCTTGCCGTCGCGGGAGACGCGCACCAAATGCCGCCATCCGTCTCGCTCGGACGTCCAGGTAAACGAGGTTTCGTTTTCGAGCCACCGGACGGTGTCGTGGATGTCCAGAAACGCCTTGTCCTTCTCGGTCAGGATGTTCTTGAGTTCCAGACTTTTCACGTCGCCGATCCAGACTCTGTTTTGGTTCTGGAGGCGGTTGAGTTGCTGGATCATCACCTCTTGGGAGTTCGGGATGAACTCCATCCGGGCAATGTAGTTGTCGGCGGGATTGCCGGGAAGGGCGAACCAGCACGGGGTCCCACCTTGTGCCGATACGACTCCGACTTTGACCGCAGAGAGCTTTGTGCCAACTTTCGGATAGGGGAGGGGAATCGGCTTGGAGTAGACGTCTGAGACGTTGTCGATGAGATAGAACGTCCCGATATCCTTGGTGTCCGAATGCCAAAAGGCGATCGTCTCCCCGTCCGGACTCCACCGAAACCCATCGCGACAGCCAAGCTCCTCTTCGTACACCCAATCGAACGTCCCGTTGACGATGTTCTCTCCGCCGTCGATGGTCAATTGGGTGACGTCGCCGGACGCTAACTCCTCGACGAAGATGTTTAGTTTGCTGACGTACGCAACGCGAGTGCCGTCCGGCGAAAACTTGGCGAACATCAGCGACTGGGATTCACGCGCCTTGCCCAACTGCTTGAAGTCGCCCGACGCGAGGTCGAGGACCCAATAGTCGCCACGCGTGTTGTATCGCCAGACTTTCGCAGTGTGGGTGAAGATCAGCAACCGGGAGTTATCCTCACTCCATTCGTAATCGGCAACCTCAAGGGGTTTGGATTGCCCTTGAGGCACGAGTCGAGCAGCAGGGACCAACACCGATCGCTTACCGGTTGCCGCTTCGTACCGAACGATCTCGGGCCCCCACTTCTTATCGGCCCCCTCGACGGCCGAGTATCCCGCCCCGTCTTTCATCCAACGGACCGGACCAATCCCCTTCTGCTCAAAGGCCTTGTGGGTGTAGATGTTTTCGAGTGTCAGTTCTTGCCGGTTTCGTGGGTTGGATATCATTTCGTCCCTGGGTTTTGCCTGTTCGCTATATCGGCTGCAATTCGTACGATTCCCCTTTCACAGTCGCGAACTCGATCACGCCGTCCGGAAGCTCTTTTGATTCCACGGTTTTGCCTTGGCAGGAGACCCGCATCGGAAGTCCGGCACGGACTCGGCACACTTCTCCCGCCTTTGAGAGAACGCGTAACTTCTTGACCTTTCCTCCGCTCCACTTGAAGTCGAGTTGAAACGCGCCGCGAGCGCAGACTCCGTCAAACTCGCCGTCCTTCCATTCGCTCGGCAGGGCAGGGAGCAAGTGGATATACCCGGCGTGCGATTGCATCAGCATCTCGGTAAGGGCAGCGGTTGCGCCGAGGGTTCCGTCGACCTGCATCGCCCTTCCGCATCTCGCGAATAACTGGGCGCAGTTCTGTTCGAGAAGGTAGCGTTGGTAGATGTTGTGAGCCCGGTTTCCGTCCCCCAGACGCGCCCAAAGCGCCATCTTCCACACCATTGAGAACCCCATCCCGCCGTCGCCTCGCTCCTCAAGAACCTTTTTGTAGGCGTCGACAAGTTCGGGCGTACGTTTATCCCACAAGACTCGTCCTGGGTAGAGGCCGTACAAGTGCGAGAAGTGGCGATGGTTCTTCTCAAGCGACTTCCAATCGTCAGCCCACTCCTGCAGCGAACCGTCCGCTCCGATTTGGGGAGGCACGAGTCGCGCTCGAGCCTCCTTGACCTTGGCGAGAATCGGCGACTTGTAGGCCAGAGCGTCTGCCGCCTTGAGGTAGTAGCCGAAAAGGTCGTGGAGGATCTCCATGTCGATCGACGAGCCCGCACAGATGGTGGTGCCAGGCTGCATGCTGCCGGTGACTTCGTCGAAGAACGGGCCGTTGCCTCCTCCGTCGGGGAAGTTCTCGGGGGATGTCGAAGGGTTGGTGACGAGCCATTTTCCGGATGGGTCCTTCACCAAGAAGTCGAGGAAGAACTGAACCGAGCCTTCGATGAGCGGCAACGCCTTTTTTAAGAACTCCTTGTCTTGGGAGTACTCGTAATGCTCCCATAAGTGGGTGCAAAGCCATGCGCCGCCCACGGTGAAAGTCCCCCAACTTGGCCCATCCATCGGGGCGGCGACGCGCCATAGGTCGGTGTTCTGGTGGAACACCCAGCCCCGTGCGCCGTAATGCTCTTTGGCGACCTGTGCGCCCTGGCCGGATACTTCACGGATGAGGCGAAACAGCGGCTCAGTCAGATCTCCCAGATTGCTGGAGTCTGCCGGCCAGTAGTTCATCTCGGTGTTGATGTTGGTCGTGTACTTGGAGTCCCAGGACGGGTTCATGTCGTCGTTCCAGATCCCTTGAAGGTTCGCAGGCTGCGATCCTGGTCGCGAAGACGAGATCAGGATGTATCGACCGAAGTTATAGACAAGCGCGGCCAGGCTCGGATCCGGCGAGGTTTGCGCTTTCTCCTTTCGTTCGGTTATTGGAAGATAGGAGTTTTCGGTGGATGCTAGCTTCAACGTAACCCGATCGAACAGGCCCTTGTAGTCCTTGATGGCCGCGTCCTTAAGGGTGGAGTACGACTTATTCCTCAGTGCGGCAAGATAGCCCTCGACCCGGTGGTGCTGGTCGGCGCTAACATCTTTGTAGTTGACGAAGTTCGTTGCCGCCACGAATACGAGGGTAACCGCATCGGCATCCTTGACGACTAAGTCGACGCCTTCGGTGTGAACCGTCCCTCCTTCGGCGGTGGCTTTGATTCGCCCTTCGTATTTGAGCTTGCCGGCAACGCCAAGGTAGTCGGCAGATTTGCCGGTTACTGCCAACCCGTCGGCCCCGACTGGGTCCATGTGGAAGTAGTCGGTTCCGTAGTTCGAGTGAGCTTGGTTCCGGACGCCGCGCAGGTTGGCTTTGAGGCTGATCGACCCGAGCTTGCTTGCGGTCAGACGGACGACGACGGCTTGGTCGGGCGCGGAGGAGAACACTTCCCGGCGGTAGGTCACTCCGTTCACCGTGTAGGTGACGCTCGCGATCCCGGTCTCGAGGTCGAGGGCTCGGCGGTAGTCGGTCGCCTGCCCTCGGTGGGCCAGGAATAGGTGCAGGTTCGCGAGGCTCTGATACTTTTGTTGCTCGACAGGGTAGCCCATAAGCTTTCGGCCGAACAGGTTGTGGGCTTCGAGATACTTCCCGCTGAAGACTAGCCTTTGGAGTTCCGGCAGAACTTTGGCGCCGCCCGCAACGACTGTCGAGTACGGTCCTCCCGTCCAGTAGGTGTTCTCGTTGAGTTGAATCCGCTCTTCGTCGACACCCCCGAACACCATCCCGCCGAGTCGTCCGTTTCCTACCGGCAACGCCTCATCCCACTTCGTCGCCGGAGCCGGGAGCCAAAGATAAGTCGAAGGATCGAACGATGTGTCTTTCAAAAAGGAAGCCCCCGCCGAGATCGAGGCGTGCCCCACCGAAAAGGAAGCCAAAGCCCCGACACATGATAGCCACACCCAGCTCATATGCGATTGAGGTTAGCACCTCGCGCGTTGCCGAAAGGTAGAGGCGCACTCTGCCGGCATCGAAGGGTGGGAACGAAATCTGGTGGAGATGATGAGATTCGAACTCACGACCTCTGCAGTGCGATTGCAGCGCTCTCCCAGCTGAGCTACATCCCCAAGACGGAATTAAGGATACCTAATGGTGGGGCGCCCTCCGAAGATGCAAACGGATTTGCTTTCGGAGATGCGCAGAACGGCCGATTATTCGAGCTTTCGCAGTTTGCAGGCGACGTCGCGGCGGATGGGAGGGAGCGTCAGCTTGAGTTTCCCGCCGATGGCTAGAGCTTGCGACTGCTTGGTCACGGTCCCCTTGTAGGTGTCCCACCATTCGATTGAATAGCGGCCAGGGCGGAGGCCCTCAACCATGACCGATGCGCCGGAGATCGTGCCGGGGGTTAGCCCTTGCTGGGCGTTCCACCAGGTGCTCTCGGTGTTCTGAATCCAAAGGATCGTCGTGCCGCGACCGGTGAGACCGACGACGTTGAGCTTAGGCGGAACGTAGTGGGTTAGGGTGTAGGAAGTGACCAAGATCCAGCTACCTCCCGGTTTCGTGTTCTCGACCAGGATCTCGTGATGTCCGGCGGCGACGGCCACCGTGAAGTCCTCGTCGTAGCGGCAGTTCCATATCTTCCACTTCTCGTCAAACTTGCTGACTTTGCCGGGGACGTCCTGAACGGGCAGTTCATGCGTCATCGCCTTCTCGCGGTCGATACTGATCTCCAATCGAGCATCTGGCGAAACGCTGTCTACGTGAACTTTGAACTCGCCCGGAACCGGACAATCGACGACAAACACGGGACCGGAGCCTTTGCGCCTTTCCGGAGCCAATAGGAACTGGGGAACCTGACCCGGGTCGCCAAACTCGCCATTCCGGCGCACCGTGAACCGCGTGGTTGGGCCACCGTCGAACGGCGCCTTCGGCACGATCGCGACAGGGCCAGCTCGAGTTGGTTTGGGCAACGTACAGGATGCTTGAACTGAGCGGAACCGCTCATTTGGCCAGTTCACGTCATTCACAAACCGGCGAAGCGCCAGGTAGTGCGGGTACAGGTTTAATGCGTCGATCTGCTCCCACCACCATGAGTAGGAAGATCCCGACGCGCCACCCAGGGCGCTCGCCCATATCCCGTCATGTTGGCTAAGACCTTGGGGGTCGTTGATCGGTTTCGTCCAATCTGCCCACCAGCCGGATTCGGTGATCAGGAACGGTTTGCCGAAATGAGTCAAACGTCGGCACCAAACGGGAATCGTGCTTCCGGGATCGAGGCTGTCGTAGTGGTGAAGTTGCACGTACTGAACTTCCGGCATCTGCCAAATCGTTTGATCGCTCACGTCGCCGCCGAAGCACACCGTCAGCAACCTTCCGTAAGGATCCTCGGCGCGCATATACGAGTGCATCTCCCTTAGCCATTTCACGAGCATCTGGGTAACGACGCTTCCGGTGGGTTTGGTAGGGTATCCCCAGCCGGCGGTTCCGTCCGGAAGTTCGGTCGCGCCGTCGATTTCGGCGACCGTTTCCCACGCCATCACGTTCGGGCAGTAGCCCCACCTCGCAAGCATGTAGCGGAGACGTCGCTTGTATAGTTCACGAGCTTTTGGATCGGTATAGAAGTCGTTGGGGCCATTGCACGGTCCGCCGCGAAGGGAAGAGTAGGGGTTGGTCTCCCACGAAGCGTTGCGTCGCAAGGCGTCGTGAACGTCGAAGGAGAGCTTCAGGTAGATCCCGTTCGCTGCCGCTAGCTCAATCAGGGCGTCGACTTTGGCAGCTCGTTCGAGGTCGTACCGGCCGAGTTCACCCCATTCGATGCACGTCTCCCAGGGGATCATGATGCAGTAGGTTCCGTTCTCGCCGTGGGCAGCCATCTTGGGAAACGCCTGTAACGCCCATTTCAGGTCCCAAGCGACGTCGTGACCGATGGGGAAGAAGGGCTTGCCGTCGTCGCGAATGAAGTATCTTTTGTCAGTCGGAGAAACGCGGACGAAGCCTGGGTTCGTGGAAGAGCGGCATGTGAACGCTCCACTCGATTCCACGTGGTTATTCGCCACGACGCGGAACCGATACTTGCCGACTTCGGTGGGAGCAAATCGAGCTTTCCAATGGGGTACGCCTTTTTTCTGAAACTGCAGCGACCTTGGGAAGTCGCGCCAACTCCAAACAATGTGGTTCCACCGGTTGGGAAGAAGCCCTTTCTGGCCAACGCTCATCGTTTGGATCGGCGAATTGCCCGATTTCCTATCGGTGAAATAAAGTGAGAACGAGCCGGGAGTGCCTTTGTATCGCGGATAGATCCACACGTCCATCCCGTCGTAAGCGCTCCAGTCGACACCTTTCATGTCGGTGACGATGCCTGGCCAATGCTCGATGTCGGTGATGTGAGGGGCGAACCGAAGCGACTGCTTGCCGCCATGCACGAGTTCCGTGGACCAAGAGACTCCGTCCGATCCCCACCGCCGGACGTCGCCCGACTCCATGTCGTCGAGCACCTTGCGCTGGCCGGTTTTTGAGTTCGTGAGCACGAAATCGTCGAAGAAGAACTCAATATCGGATGCGGCGTGCCAGCCTCTCTCTTCGGTGTAGAACTTGACGAAGCCAATCGATCGTCGGTCGTCCTGCGGTGTATGGATCGAGCGCGAATAGTCTTGCGTGTAGAAAGCAGGAACGCGCAACTTTCGATTGCTTGGGCTTGTGAATTCGACGGCAACGTTTGCCTCGTTCGGGTCGAAGGGGTTCTTCCACTGTCCCTGCAGTTGAAGGTTCAACTCGAACTTGCCAAAGCGGTCGACGGCGGTTGCGTTTTGGGTGACTGAGCCCGTTCGGGACCCTGATGCTTGGGCTACCTCACTAATCGTGATGAGGGCAGCAGCCAACGTTAGCCACCCAACCGTCGTTCGTCGCGTCAACATTCGTCGTCCTCCGAGACAGAAGGTTAGTGGAGGCGCACTAACGGATTCCTCGTATCGTGTTTTACCTCGCCCTCCCCCATGGAGCGCGGGCGAAAGCCGGCACAAGGTCCGCAGGCGAAAGCCTGGCCTGAACTTTATGGAATGGCGAGCTTGCGCACGCGACCCTTGGGCAGGCTCTCGCCTGCGCTCCGGTATTACTTGGAGGCGTAGAGTTTGAACTCCCAGATGGTTGGGCCATCGGTCGACTCGAGGATGTTCAGACGGACGCGCTGTGCCTTGACTTTGGGGAAGGTGACGTTCAGTTTGGCGGGCATGTTCTTCCCTCGGAAACAGGTCTTCCATTCACCGGAATCCCAATATTCGATCGCGTACTGTCGGATGCGATGGAGTTCCGGAAACGCCTGGGTCACGGAAGCACGGCTGAACGTCTCAGGACTGCCGAGATCGACCTCAAGCCATGCTTGTTTTGTGCCGTCGTCGGTTGCCCAACGAGTGTCACCCTTCCCGTCGACCGCTTTGTCGGGGCCATATTCGGCTTGCTGGTGATAGGTGTTGGACGCCGTCGCTTTCGCACCCTGCGCAAGGGAAGGAACCGCGGGAACTGCGACGGCGGGAATTCCTATGGCGCTTCGATCGAGGTCGAGGGCGACAATCGTGTCCAATTCTCGACGCGAGGACGGGGGGACTTCGACTCTGAGTGCCGCGCCTGAATTCTTGATAACCACGACCCCGCCACCGAGAATTCTGGCGTTCTGAAGCTTCGCAGGCAGGGGAGGAAGCGATAACACTGAGCCGTTCCAATCGCGAATGTGAAGGTAGATCGTTTTCCCAATTCGAGTGGATGTTCCGTATTCACCAGGCTTGAACGGACCGCCGCGAGTGCCGGTAATGCTCTTGCCGTACTTGGTCATCCAAGCGCCCACTTCGTGAAGGCGCTGGGTCTGCCTCGGGTCGATCTGACCGGTCGGCATCGGGCCGACGTCGAGGAGCACATTGCCATCGCCTCCCGCGCAGCCGGTGAGCATCTCGATAATCGAGCTTAGCGGCTTGACCCCGTCGTCGGGGCCGCCGTATGACCACTGGTTCTTCTGAGACATCGTCATGCACGACTCCCATGGTTTCTGATCGTTATAGCCACCGATCCACTGCTCGGGGGTGAAGTAGTCGGCGCTTGGGCTCATGTTGGTCGGCGAGCCCGCGTCTTTTCCTGGGCCGAGGTCGAGACGGTTATCGATTACGATGCCGGGCTGCAGTTTCTTGACCATCGCATAGGTCGTCTGGGGATCCCAAACCGCTTCGCCGCCGTCGTAGTCGAACCAGATCAGGTCGATCTTGCCGTAGTTCGTTAGGAGTTCCCGGATCTCGGCTTGCATCCGCTTGACGAACGCGGCATTGCCGGCATTTCTGCAATCGGGGTCTTTCCAATCCATCGGTGAGAAGTACCAACCAATCCGCATTCCCGCTTCGTGAGCGGCTTGGGCCAGCTCTTTGCACACGTCGCGCTTGAACGGGGTGTGCATGATGTTGTAGTCGGAGACCTTCGAGTCCCACAGCAAGAACCCGTCGCAGTGTTTTGCGGTGAGCACCATGTATTTCATCCCAGCCGCCTTTGCCGTCCGAACCCACTCCTTCGCGTCGAATCGGGTCGGATTGAACCGTTTGTAGAGGTTGTCGTACTCCGCGACGGAGATCGGACCCTTGTTGGGGCATTTCGGATTCGAGTTCGCGCGAGACCAACTGATCTCGGCTGCTTTCAGGCTGATCGGGCCCCAGTGGATAAACATCCCAAAGCGTGCGTCGGTCCACCACTTCACTCGGTTGGGGATTGGAGCTTGCGCGGAAGAAATGAGGAGGCTTGTTCCCAGCAAAAGGGAGGAGGAAACGAATTTGAGGGTCATCGCGGTTTCTGGAAATTAGAAGCCTCTCGTTCGAGAGAGTTCGCTTTAGAGGTTTTGGATGTGCACAAATCGAGCATATTGAAGTGGCGCACGATGACAATTACACTGGCGATTCTCTTTGTTGGGGGCTTTAGCGGTATGACGACGGAACCGGAAAAACGGACGGAAGTGGCGGCTTACTATTTCCCTGGCTATCACGCGGATCCACGGATCGACGCCCGGAAAGGAAAAGGGTGGACGGAATGGGATTTGACACGAGTGGCTAAGCCCCAGTTCGCTGGACATGAGCAGCCACGAGTACCTGCATGGGGATACCAAGATGAGTCGAACCCTCGCGAGATGGCCAAGAAGATTGCGGCTGCGGCGGATCATCACCTCGATGCATTTATCTTCGATTGGTACTGGTATGAGGATAAACCCTATCTAAATCGCGCGCTTGACAATGCGTTCCTCAAGGCGCAAAACCGTAGCCGCGTCAAATTCGCCCTTATGTGGGCGAACCACGATTGGCTCGACTGCCAACCGGCATTCAGAGATAAGCCGCTGCCGCTGATCTATAAGGGCGGAGTCGACGAAAAGACCTTTGGGCACTTGACCGACGCAGCGATTCGGTATTTCCGGCAACCCAACTACTGGCGCGTCGACGGCAAGCCGTATTTCTCGATATACGAAGTAATGACCCTCGTCGAGAGCTTCGGTGGGATCGACAAAACGCGTGCCGCGCTCGACGCCTTTCGCGCGAAAGCCAAGGCTGCAGGCTTGCCAGGCGTCTATTTGAATGCAGTCGGTTGGGGACCGCTAACGCCCGATGTCGTCACGAAACTCGGATTCGACAGCGTTACCGACTACGTTTGGGCCCACCATTTGGCGCCCGAGCCTTACCCGTCGTGGGCGCAGAAGTCGGAAGCGATGTGGCCGCAGTTCGAGGCGCAGTGGCCGGTTCCGTACTTTCCAAACGTGAGCGTGGGTTGGGACAACACCCCACGATTCCCATGGCTGACCAACGTCTGCGCAAGCACTCCGCTCGAGTTCGAGTCGGCGCTCCGCCATGCCAAGGCATATCTGGATTCCCGAAAAACCGGACCGAAGGTTCTGACGATCAATTCGTGGAACGAGTGGACGGAGGGTAGCTACTTGGAGCCGGACATGAAGTTTGGGCTCGGGCACTTGGAAGCGCTTGAGCGTGTCTTCGGGACTGCTATCGCTCGCTATCCGGATGCGCGCCCTGAGGCGAAGCTCAGGATGGAAGCGGTCGATCAGGGAGTAGTCCTTCGTCACGGAGACGGGCCGAACGGGTGCGATATCCTTGGCGCGCGCGAGGCGAGTGCGTTTGAATCCGATGGGACGTTCTATCTCCACTACGACGGCGCCGGGCCTAAGGGTTGGCTTGCCTGCCTTGCGACGAGCAAAGACCTGGTCCACTGGACCAAGCATGGCCCTGCCCTCGATTTCGGAAAGCCGGGTGAAGACGATTCAGCCACAGCGACATCGCCTTGGGTCATTTACGACGGCAAGGAGTGGCACATGTTCTACATGGGGTCGCCCCACGCCACGCCCAGTCCCAACTACATCCCCTCGTTTCCCTATCTAACGATGAAGGCGAAAAGTCCTTCCCCGATGGGACCATGGACCAAGCAGCCCGACGTCGTTCCATTCCGGGTGAAGCCAGGTAGCTACTACTCGGAGACCGCGAGCCCGGGGCAGATCGTTCGCGATGGAAACGAGTACCTGATGTACTACAGCGCTTCGATGCCGCGCACCCTTGGGATTGCCAGAACCAAAGATCTCAACGGACCATGGTCCATCGATCCCGCTCCGATTCTGCCAAGGGCGGAGCAGATCGAGAACAGCTCGCTGTACTACGAGAAGGCGAACAAGACATGGTTCCTGTTCACCAACCACATCGGTCTCGATTCGCGCGGGGAGTACACCGATTCGATCTGGGTGTATTGGAGCAAGGACAAGCAGCACTGGGAACCGCAGGATAAGGCGATCGTGCTCGATGGCAAGAACTGCACCTGGAGTCACTCCTGTATCGGGATGCCCTCAGTGATAAAGGTTGGCGGCAAGTTGGCGGTGCTCTACGATGCCCCTGGGGGCGAGAGCGTCAGCCACATAGGCCGCGATATCGGCATCGCGTGGCTGACGCTCCCGCTTCGTGTTCCGACTACGAATCGGCAGTAAGTTCGCCGGCGAAATACCGGTCGTAGGCGCCGAGGTCGAGGAGTCCGTGACCGCTGAGGTTGAACAGGATAACCCGCTCTTTGCCCTCTTCTTTCGCCCGCAAAGCCTCGTCGATTGCGGCCTTGATCGCATGTGCGGATTCGGGCGCGGGGATGATCCCCTCGGCTCGAGCGAACTTGACGGCTGCGTCGAACACCACTCCCTGGTGATAGGCGACCGCCTCGATAAGACCCTCGTGCATGCACTGGCTGACGAGGGGCGACATACCGTGATATCGCAATCCGCCTGCGTGAATTCCGGGTGGGATGAAGTCGGATCCAAGCGTATACATCTTGAACAGCGGGGTCATCTGACCGGTGTCGCCGAAGTCGTACCGATATTCGCCTTCGGTAAGCGATGGGCAGGACGTCGGTTCGACGGCTACGACTCGCATATCTCTACCGGCGATTTTGTCGGCCAAGTAGGGGAAGGTCAAGCCGGCGAAATTGGATCCGCCTCCCGTGCAGCCGATGATAACGTCGGGGTAATCGCCCGACTGCTCCATCTGCTTCTTCGCTTCGAGGCCGATAACGGTCTGGTGAAGGAGGACGTGGTTGGTGACGCTGCCCAAGGCGTACTTCATGCCAGGGTGGGTGACGGTGTCCTCAAGCGCTTCGCTGATGGCGATACCCAAGGAACCGAGCGAATCCGGCGTCTCTTCGAGCACACGGCGTCCGTATGCGGTGTGCTCGCTTGGGCTTGCGAAGACGTCGGCGCCAAACACCTGCATCATCGACTTTCGATACGGCTTCTGGGTGAAGCTGATCTTCACCATGTAGACCGTACAGTCCATCCCGACCATGTTGCAGGCCAGGGCCATCGAGCAACCCCATTGGCCGGCGCCGGTCTCGGTGGCAAGTCGCTTGATACCGGCCCGTTTGTTGTAGTGGGCCTGGGCAAGGGCGGTATTCAGCTTGTGGCTACCGACCGGGCTGGTGCCTTCGAATTTGTAGTAGATCTTAGCCGGGGTTCCGAGCGCTTGTTCCAATCGAGTTGCTCGATAGAGCGGTGTCGGACGCCACTGCGCCATTCCGTCCCGAACCTCTTCGGGGATCTCGATCCATCGTTCGCCCGATACTTCCTGTTCGATGATCTCGTCGCAGAAGATCGCTTGAAGGTCCTGGGGACCGGCGGGCTGCATCGTCCCAGGATGGAGAGGGGGCGCCGGTGGGTTCGGTAAGTCGGCGACGATGTTGTACCAGTGGGTTGGAATTTCGCTTTGTTGGAGTAAGAACTGACGCTGCATGGGTCATACCTCGCCGACCTCAACGGCGAGTTCGGACTCTACGAGGCTACCGCACCAAATCCCAAATTCCCGTTTCGTCCTCCAAAATCACCACACGACGATTTCGGTCGGCGTGCTTCAGCGCATGCAAGGTCTCCGGGGTTGACCCCGGCTCAAATACTGCTCACTGAAGCACGCGGACGAATGGGAAGGTTAGTTTAGGGTGCCTAGAGACCAGGCGTTTTTGTCGATGTCGATTCGGATGGTTGTGGGCTCGGCAGGTTTGGCGCCGGTCAGCTTCAGAGTCAGACCTTCGCTGTTCGATGTGCAGACGACTTTCGGGCCCTTTTGCAGGACACGGGTGCGGAGGACCTTGGCGGGAAGAGAGGGCAGGCGAATTTCGCCCGTTCCCCAGTCGATGACGTTTACGTAGATCGCATTGTCTTTCCGCGTGGAACCGCCCCACTTGCCGTTTCGGAATGGACCGCCTCGGGTTCCGTAGACGGACTGCCCGTACTTGGCAAGCCAGTCTCCGAGCGACCTCAGCAGCTTTTGCTGTCCGTCCGGAATACGGCCGGTATCGTCGGGGCCGACATTGAGCAAGAGGTTGCCGTCGCCGGTAACCGTTTCGATCAGGATGTTCAAGACTTCGGGGAACGACTTGTACTTCTCGTTCGGACGGTATGCCCACTGGTTCCCCAGAGTCATGCAGGTTTCCCAAGGGTGAACGGTGTCGTAGCTTCCGATCTGCTGCTCGGGAGTGGCGTAGTCACCCTTCGGGTCGCCTGATAGGAGCTGCGGCGATTCGATACGGTTATTGATAATCAGGTTCGGGGACTGGTTCCGGAGGTACTGGTTCAGATCGATCGAGTTTTCTCGCGAGTACGGCTTCTCCCAACATCCGTCGAACCACACCATCTTGATCCCGTAGTTCTTGATGAGTTCGGCGAGCTCTTCTTTCACGATCAACATGTGGCGGGCCATGTTGACGGTGTCCTTCACGGTGCGGCCACCGGGACTACCGGTTCCGTAGTAGGGGCTCTTCCAGTCCAAGATTGAGTAGTACGAGCACATGTTGATGCCATTTTTCTTCGCGGCACCTGCAATCTCACCCATGATATCGCGGTGGAACGGCGAACCCATGATGTTGTAACTCGTCTCTCGCGAGGGCCAGAGGCAGAAGCCATCGTGGTGTTTAGCGGTCGGGACCACGTACCGGAATCCCGATTTCTTCGCCAAGCTCATCCACTCGTCAGCGTTGAAATTGACCGGGTTGAATGTCTTGTAAAGGTTGTCGTACTCCTCGATTGAGACGCCGTCCCCGCGCGACCACCCGATCTCGGTGCCTTTGATGCTTACCGGACCCCAGTGAATGAACATCCCGAGCCGGGCTTCACGGAACCATGCGAGGTGATCGACCGCCGGGATCGGAGTCGTCGAAAGGGCGCAAATCGCTAGTAGGCTGACCATCGAAGGATTGGACACCTACGCAACAGACAAGTTCAGCGATAGCTAATCGCCGAACGGCCAGGATCCTGATTCGCCCATCCAGTCGAACTCGACTTTCTTTCCGAGCAGCTTCCACCGTCGTGGGCAATCTGTATCCATCCAATCGAGCGGCTCACCAACGGTTTGCGGTTTGGCGGCGATTTCCAGCGCGCGTTTGAGGGCAACCCGATGCTTCGGTTCGATGAAGGTCGGCTCGATCGCGATGAACAGGGCGGTTCCACTCTCCGAGACGAGACGGAGCCACTGCTCCACCAAATTCCAGGGTACGGCTTTGGTGATCGACACGATATCGGGATCGAGTTCGTAAAACGTTCGATGCTGTGGCGCTCGGAATCCGAGGGTGTTGACGCCCATCCTGCGGTTCCGATTCCAGCTTCGACCGCTGGTGTCGTCGCCCGTACGCTGAATTTCATGGAATCCGGTGGCGAGATGACTGACGGTGTTGCAGCCGATCAACTTGACGTCTCCTGCCGCTTGTCGAATCGTCCGGTAGAGTTCCGTCAAAACTTCGGCGTTCGTTTTTCTGGAGTCGTGAAGACGCCATCCGTCTCTGGTCGGAGAAGCCCCCATTTCGAAACCCCAGAGTCCAAGCAGATCCCACGTCGTGAAATCGTGCTTGATCATCTCGTAACCCCATTCGATGAATCGGTGGATGTGTTTGGCGACGTGTTCGTGGACGTCGAGGACGGTCGGGTCGAGGTATTTGTGGTCTCGACTCAACAGCGAGGATGAAGGCGTGTCGGCCAAGGGAGTCAGCGGTCGGAACCAAATGCCGGGGTGAACTCCTTGCCCTTTTAGTTTGGTGGCAAATGCGCCCATATCGCCGAAGCGCGGATTGCCAAACCAAGGGCCGTGCCCGAAGCGGTTGTTGTAGGGGCCTTCCGCCCACCCTTCGTCAATTACCGAATAGGGCCGGTTATCGGTCGACGGCGACAATTCGGAGATGAGACCGCTGACGCTCGATATCAGTTCGGCGCTGTTGTTGCCGTAGGCGTAGTTCCAGTCGTTCGTTCCATAAACTGGCATGGCGGGCAAGCGTGGGTTGAGGCACATCTGTCGGCAGAATGCTTGGGTTGCTTTGAACGGACTCTCCCCGGTACTGCCAGGACGGCAAACGACATCGGCGATCTCAAGCGTACGATCGCCAAGTTCCACAGGAACGCCGCCGGACCGTACGTCCGCCCACAAACTGATCCCCTCGGCATCGGCATTCCAAAAACAGAACGCTTTTGGACCGGTTCGGACGCCGTATCCGTGAGTTAGCTTTCCGTCGAAGGCCATGAAATACCAGGGCATGGTTCGTCCCGGCACTTCGCCTCGCCACTCCAAATCGGCATACGATCTTTCCCAATGGTCGCCAAGATAACGGGTAACCGATTTCAAATTGCCTTGCCATCGAAATTGGAGCCGACTCACCTTGCCCTCACTCCTCAGGAGCAAGCGAGTTCGGTCGCTACTCACGTCGATCTCAATGTGAACTCCGGCGCCCTCCCATCGGGTTTCTCCTACTTTTTGGAGGTGAATTTCATCGTTTCCGGGACCGAATGTCCGGACTAAATCGGGGACTCGCGCAAGGCTTACGAACGAACGAGTAGGTTCCATAGTTGAAACTGCGATGGCGCCAAGGGGACTGGCAACTGCGGCGATGGAAGCCGCACTTTTCAGGAGATCACGGCGGCTAGTTTTGTTGTTTTTGTTGCTCATTGGCCTGACGACCGTACGACGGCTAATCGGATGATGGCATAGTTGCTGATGGCTTCTGGACAACCGGGAGTCGGCTCACATACAGATTGTTCCGTCGACAAGGACCCTTGAATGCCCCTTTTCCTGCTTGCGATTACTCCTCCCGATACGCCGACCTGGATGCATCCGTACATTGAGGATCGCGAGCGCTACGAGCGTCACATCAACCCTTCGTTCAATAGCCCGGCCGATAGGAATCGCGCCGACCTGTATTCACGCCTTAGGGTGGGATCCACATTCGACATTCGGCCGAACTTGACCGCGAAGATTGAGTACCAAAACTCGCACGACCTGTTTTGGACCCAGGCCCTCAACGGCAGTACCGACAACAGCGACCTTTCGCTTGCCTACGTCAAGTACGCGAACTCAACGGAAACGCTAATCGCGGGCCGACAAAAGATCGAATTGGGAGAGCAGCGACTCATCGGTTCGACCGAATGGCTGACCCTTGCCCGCTCCTTCGATGCTGGGCGAGCCCAGGTGGGGCAATGGGATGTGTGGGGCGGAAAGCTCGGAGTTGCCAACAACAAGCCGGAAGCAGCCCAAATCGGAGCGATTACCCACACCGACAAGAACTGGGGCACCACAAGCGTGATCGCGAAGCATGATCTCGGGGCCAAAGCGAATATCGACATTCAGACCCTCGACCACTTTGTGACCCACGATTTCGCGGGGACGGCGGTAAGCGCCGAAGGCGCCCTTCAGACCGGAAGCAATAACGGTAGGGATCAAAGGGCGTGGGCTTGGCACGTAAAGGCGAGCCGACCGATACTTCCGAAGACGACGCTCAGCGTCCAAGGCGATGCCGCAAGCGGAGGAGGAAATGCGGATACCTCTCGAACCTTCGACAACCTCTATCCTTCCAACCACAACTTATACGGGCTAGCGGATACCACTGGGTGGAAGAACATGAACCACTTAGGAGTGATGCTCGACAACCGCGTTTCGACGAACTGGACCGTTCGCGCCAGCGCTCACGCATACTCTCTGCGCGACACTTCGGATGCTTGGTACGCCGCAACCGGGGGCGCCAACCCCCGTTCTGGTGGTTCGTTTATCGACAAAACCGGATTGAGTGGTCGCGATCTCGGTAACGAGATCGACCTCGAAGCGATCCTGGCATCAAAGCGCAGTGGAACTCTCTCAGCGGGGATCGCTTTCTTCGACCCTGGACACTTCGTTCAGGCAGTCGGCGGTCATTCGAACCAGATGACCTATGGGTTCCTCCAGTACCAGTTCCGATTCTAGAGCGGTGCGACGAGTCGATTCGATTCCGGTGAGACGATTTCTGGAAAGTAAGCGCGGTCTAAAAATCCGTGCTTCTCCAGAGAACTTCCGAATTCACGCAGACCCTCAAGTTCTCGTTCATGCATCGGGTAATGCATGATCTCTTTGAAGTAGCGGTCGCACAACTCGAGTGGGATTCCCGTATTTCCAGGTGCGTCGGCGATCACCCGTTCAAGGTGAGACTCGCCCCAGTGCTCCGAATTGGCCAAAAGCCCGGCCAGATCGGGAGTCAATCCTTGGTTGCCAAGCCACACCGCCCAAACGAAGGGTAGGTTTCGGAGCTTGAACCATTCAAGGCCGAGGTCGAGAATATGGAGCCCCTCGCCTTGCTCACGCATTCCGTTGTCTCCGATCAGAACACAAGCGTCGTGTTCGGCGAGCATCTCGCCGAGCGATGGCAGCATCGGGCCGCATTTCGGTTTGACGCCGTACCCTTCCGCCAGGACGATCTGAGCGAGCGCGTTGCTGGTCATCGAACTCTGGTCAAGCGCCAGCGTCTTGATTTCGACGGGAGGGACTTTGCTGAAGACGCGAACGCTGAGCACCTCGCGTTGGGAACCGATACAGACGCCTTCCGCGACACGGTTTCCTGGGTTGCGAAGCGACTCGATCGAAGAGACCATGATGGCTTGGACGGTATTTGCCGCCAGCATCGAAGGCAACTTCGAAGGGACTTCGTAAATCACGTGGACCGGGCTTTCCTCGCCGAGTTCCTCGAACATCCGTACGAGTGGTTTGGCATTGAGGTAGGGGACGCTGCCGATCGTGTATTTCATTTCGTTTCGTCTTTTGGTTCTACGCGTTGTGCGACGGCGATGACGCTGCTGCCCCAGGGCAAGTTCATGGCGGAGATCAACATCGCTTCGAGGTCTTGGAAGGCGATGAGCGTCGTGTTCATCCACTTCGGTACGGACACGAGCGAGGCCTTTGCCGGACCCTTCTTGCGCTTCTCAAAGAGCCGCCAAATTACGACGATTGGGAAGAGAAAGAAAACGGAGTAGGTGGACCTTCGAACGACGAAGCCAGCTTTCTCAAGCCGTTGGCGAACCTCGCTCGCCCGATACCGGCGGAAGTGCATTAACGCGATGTCGTGAGGGCCCCAAAGGGCACGGAAAGCAGGAACGCTTAAGACGAGGATTCCGCCTGGGCGCAAGATACGATAAGCATCGGCAAACGCGGCTTCGTCGTCCTCAATATGCTCGAATATGTCGAGGCCGATGATCGCGTCGAACTGCTTATCCTGGATCGGCAGTTTGGATCCGTCCCCTTTGATCAGCCGACCAAGGGAGCGTTGACGGCAAAACCCGAGCGCGAGGTCGCTCATATCCAACCCGGTCGGTGAGGCCCATTCGCCAAGTTCACGAAGAACGACTCCGGTTCCGCAACCGAGGTCCAGGACATCCGGCTTGGCAACCGATGTGTGGCTCCGAAGCAGCTTGAGAGCGAGGCGACGACGTCCGACGAACCACCAATAGTGGTCCTCCAATTCGAACATCTTTGTGTATTCGCCCGGGTTCACTTCACTCCGAATTAGGGGTTCTTGGGGCTAGTCGCCGCTTCTTTCCGGCGGCTCGAATCTTGATGAGGTCGCGAAGTGCGCGTGGGCCGTCGCGCATGAGCACTACTTTTGAGCCTTCCTGGTCGAGCCATCGGATGGCAACCTCGTCGATTCGATAGCCAAGATCGCGGGCAACCATCAGGCATTCAAAATCGAAGCCGAACTCGTCGATCTTGCACCGGCTGAAGATATCGTGCGCGGCTTTCCGCGTGAACATCTTAAACCCGCACTGGGTGTCTTGGATCCCGCGTACTGCCAAAAGCTGGATTAATTTGTTCGACATTCGTCCGAACATCTCGCGGACGAACGGCTGGTGCTTCTCGAGGTTGCTTTCGCGCAATGGGCGGCTACCGATCGCGATGTCGGCGCCCTGCGCCATTCTCGGCATCAGCTTCTCGGTCTCTTCTTGAGGCGTTGCCAAATCGGCGTCGCAGAACAGGATCAGGTCGCCTGTTGCGGCGAGGATTCCGGTGCGGACGGCATACCCCTTGCCATGGTTAGGGGAGTAGTCGATCAGACTGAACTTGGGATGAGTTTCGGAGAACTCCTTGACGAGTTGCCCGGTGCGATCTTTGCTTCCGTCGCTTACGACGATGACATCGTACGTGTATGCCTGAGCCTCGTAGTACTCATGCAGGCGAGCCAACGTGCGTGGCAAACGCTCTTCTTCGTTGTAGGCGGGTACGACCACGCTTAAATGCGGCACGGACAAAACAAACGGAGTCTACCGTCGTTGAGTTCCAATAACCCTAAGCAGGCACCACCCAAACGTGTCGAGATACCTGTTTCCCAACCGTTGCCGGGTTTCCAGCAATGTTTAGGTGGATCAGCGAGTCGATTTGGCTGCTTCCGATCGCCTCGAACTCGACCCCGGGCTTAAGCCCAAGCTCCTCCAAGTGCTGAAGAAACTCGACCCTTTCGTCGCTGATTCGAAACACTTTGAGTCGTCCCGCTTTTGCATCCTGCAGGCGCGTGCTTGGGTCGACCGCATCCGGGTTTACGAAGTTGCCGTGCGGACAGGTCGTCGGGTGTCCGAGTTTCTCGTCGATACGGTCGATGATGTCTTCCGAGATGTAATGCTCCAGCTTGCATGCGAGTTCGTGGACATCGTTCCAAGGAAGCTCGAGGTGATCGACCAGAAACCGCTCGATAATGCGATGGGCCCGGGTGAGTTGCTTGGCGACTTTTTCGCCAAACTCGGTTAGTCGAATCCCCTGGTAAGGAGCGTGCTCGACGAGCCCAAGTTCGGCGAGCTTCTTGACCATCGTCGTTGCGGAGCCGGCGCTAACGCACATGTAGACGGCGATCTCACCGGTTGACACTCGGTCGACTTCGTTTTGGAGTCGGAATATCCCCTCGACGTACTCTTCGACACTTTCGCTGAACGCTCGCTGTGTCTTGTGCTCGTCCCCTGGGCGGCAACTTGCAGGGACTCGAAGAGAAAACTCCTTGGAAGGCATGAAAGATAGTTTACAGGCGATCCTCAAAAGCCGCATGGAACTCTGACCGTTTGTGATTCAAGTTCCAGGCGGCTCGTGATATCGGCTACCGTTTTAGCTTCCGAATCTCAACATAGGTGTCGGTATCGTCGGTGCCGGGGACGAATTGCTCGTTCAGATCGACTTTTCCGCGCATGATCGACACGGTGCATTTGCCCCGTAAGTTGAAACTCTGGCATTCGGCGCTGTGGTTTCCAAGCTTCCAACCGTTTCGGTCGCACAGCTCATCCTGGGCCAAACACCATGCCTGATCGTAAGGCACGTGAAGGTTGAACGTATCGATATGGGTCGGTTTGTTGGACATGAGGACCGTGTCCCTGGAGATCAGGGATTGAGCTCCGTTCATGAACTCAAAATCTGTGTTGTGACGGGACATCGAGGCGCCGACAACCCAGAGAGTTGCGACACCTAGCAACGAAGAAACAAGCCAAGCTTTGTTCAAGCTTCACCTCGCGATTTGATGTGCGCGTCAACGCGCCAGTTGCGAGAAGCTAATTGCGAGGTGCGTCTTCGGTTACCTGCAAGACAGTGGGTAAGGGCGCAGCTTCTCGAACCCGCCGTAGTATACGACGAATTAGTCCATCAGCCCAGGATTCCTTACGACATACTGATCGACCGCTTCTTTCGCCGATCGAAGGTCCAGGTCGGTTCTTTCACGAAGATAACGGATCGCTTGGAGCTTGCTGACTTCGCGCCCCTTGTCGAGCCGCTTGTGCACATATTGGTCGATCACGAAGTCCGAATTTCCGATGACGGTGTGCTCGGCTACCTCACGCGTCGTTTTTCGAGCACGCTTTCTTTGCCATTTTTCGAACTCTTCGTGATAGCTCTCGCTGTTCTTAAAGAATGTCTCCACTGCGTGGAATGCGAGCCCAAGTCCCCATCCCAGAATTGGCCATAGCGCCCAGAAGTAGCTTGCGCCGGTTACGACGTTGATGACGACCAGGAACCCGTTGACGAGTACGTAGGTGAGGAGGTGCCCATAGAACTCGCGTCGCTGAGCGGAGTCGAAATCCGCCAGGTCTGCAGTCTCAGCCTTCCTTGCGGCCAGCTGTTGCTCGGCCATTTCGACCGCCTCGGGCGTAATTCCGAGCTCTGCGGCGGTTTCCAGCAAGCGCTCGCGGCTCATGGCGCCGGCGGGAGACGTCAGCGAGGCAGCCAGGCGCAAGATCTGCTCAGCTTCATCTTCATCGTAGAACTGCTGACCAAACTCCGCCATTAACCCTATTGTACGTTCTGAATGGGTCTCAGCCTATGCCGTTCTCGTGCATCCCTGGCGTCTTCAATCCGCATTTACGCTTCGTCGTCAAGCTCTGCGAGCCGCGACCTTCTTCTTCGTTCCCTATCTTTGCCCGCCGAGCCGACGTGGACGCCTATCACCAAACCCCTGGGATGGACTGAGACCTCTTTGGGATCGAAGAACTTGCGGTCGCCTTCTCCTCGCCGTTCTCTCCATCGATCGAATTCCCCTCGGTAGCTTTCGCTGGATTTAAAGAGGGCAGCATTGGCGTGAGCGACAAGCCCTATTCCCCATCCCAGCATCGGCCAGATCGCCCAAATGTGCCAAGGGGTCGTCCGTAAATTGATGAAGAGCAGGAATGCATTGACGACAAGGTAGGAGGTTAGATGACCGATCAGCTCTCGGCGTTGGCGATCGTCAAACTCCTTTCTGAGCGCCTTGTCTTTCCTATCGATCGTGACCTGACGTTCGGCCGCTTCAACTGCCTCTCGTGAGATCCCCAGTTCTGCCGCCGTTTCTAGCAGGCGGTCGTGGCTCATCTTCCCGATCTGCGATGACATTGACGCGGCTAGGTTGAGAATCTGCTCTGCTTCGTCTTCTTCATAGAAGCTCTGACCCGATGCTGCCATGGCATTCATTGTACGTTGGGTTCGAAACGTGGGATTCGAATACTGCCACGAAATGTAACCGTGGAAAAGATTGGCGATACGGCTGGTCGATATCTGCCGGTAGGATGGAATGGGTTTGGCCGTGAGTTATCGGCTATACCTTTGAATCCGAACAGCATGGAAGGTGTCGATTGAGAGTTGGAATCGTTGGAGCGGGTATTTGCGGACTCGCTGCCGCTCGCTATCTCCAGCGCAACGGCCACGAAGCGGTTGTTTTCGAGATGAGTTCCAAAGTCGGTGGACGCGTATCGACTCGAACGGAAGGCGGATACATTTGGGATACGGGGGCAACTAGTATCGCCCCGCGCGGCAAGCAGATCGAGCAGGTCATCCAACACGAACTCGACACGACCGGATTGGTTAAGATCGAAAAGCCGATCTACCTTCATGAAGGACTGCGCATTCGACCCGGCCACTCTCCAGGTGCGATCCGATATACCTATACCGATGGAAACGTAACACTGGCGACTCGGCTGGCGGATGGCCTTGACGTTCGACTGAGTCAACAGATAGAAGAGATTGAGAGACAGGGAAGCGGATACCGATTGCTTGAAGAAGAGTTCGACGCATTGATCCTAACCCCGCCGGTACCCCAGATCGCAATGCTCCTTTGGCCCCTCGGTGAAAGTCGCCCGATGGCAAATGTCCACTATCGGCCCTGCCTTTCCGTCTTGCTGGGTTATCGGACCACCCTCCCGGCAACGCCTTATCATGCCCTCCTCGACGTCGAACAGGTCCATCCAATGACTTGGCTTTGTCTTGAGTCGGCGAAGTCCCCAGGTAGGGCGCCGGAAGGGCAGACGGCAATGGTTGCCCAGATGAGTGCGGCGTACAGCCACACTCACTTCGATCAAGAGGATCAAGCAATTGTGCAAAGCGTTGCCGGATATGTAGCAAGACTGTACGGATCGGAATTCGCCTCTCCAACGTCTCATAACGTGATTCGTTGGAAGTATTCGCAACCGGAGAGCTATGCTAGCTTTGAGCATGTGAACCGCAACGGGGCCAAACTGATGGTTGCGAGCGACGGACTTTTGGGCGGACATGTCGAAGATGCTTATGAGATCGGAACACGGACGGCGGAACTGCTAGTAGAAGAGGATTGATCGACACTCTATGTTCAAGGCCTCAGTCATTCCCGTACTGGCAATCTTTGCCGGACATCTACAAGCCGAAATAAAACTCGACCTCTTCAGTGGGGACGATAAGCTAGGTATTGGAACATATCGCGAAACGTTCGACCGGAAGGGTCATCGTACAAGCGAATTCAAGATCTGGTCGAAAGGCGATACCGGGATGAAGATCGCGATCGTCAAGACGAAAGTGATCGACGCCCAGGGGTTTCCGATTCGGGAAGAAGAGCAGATCGTCCAGGAAGTCGGACGCAACCGAACGGAACGAGTGTTGACCGTTCGATACGACGATTCCGGCGCGGCCATCCTCTCCGAGCATCGAGGGAAGACCCGGTTTACGGAGCGAATCTATATGCCGATCCCAGGCTACAGCCGATCGGATGCGAGCGATCTTTGGTTCAGCAGGACGAATCCACTACCGGGAACTACGGTTACGAGCACTGTCTTCGATATCGAACACGCCCGGTGGCAGGTCGTCGAAACGACTTTCATCGGTAAACGATGGATATCGGTCGGTGGTCGTCAAATCGAAGCGAACGAAGTTCGCGACGTCCGCGACGGCAACACCCGAAGGGTGTACTTGGACGATAAGGGGCAACCTGTTCTCATGAAGAACGGGCAAATGCGGACTGAGAAGCACTACTGAGAGGCGCGGAGGGGAGAGCACACAGAGAAATCGTTTGATCCGGTACAACTTCTGGAGTCATGGAACAGAAGAGGATTCGGGTTGCGGTTGTTGGTGCAGCGGGGCGCATGGGGCGAGAAGTCTTGCGTGCGGTCGCCTCGGATCCCGCTTTTGAACTGGTAGCGGCGATTGATCGAACCGAGATTGGGACGAACATTCGCGATTTCATCGGCGCACTGGGGCCGAGTATTGTCGTCGAAGAGCATTTTGAGCCTGCCTTGGATCGGACCAAGCCGGACGTGACAATAGAGTTTTCCCACCAGTCCGTAGCATTGGACCATGCTCGCGCGGCGACCGAGAGGCACATCTCCTTCGTCTTCGGAATGACCGGCATCTCGGAAGCTCACCTTAGTCAAATGCGAGAGCTATGCGAAAAGCATCAAACACCGGGAATGTACGTCCCGAATTTTGCCATCGGCGCCGTCTTGATGATGCGTTTTGCAGAAATGGCGGCAAAGTGGCTGCCTGATGCCGAAGTAATTGAATTCCACCACGACCGAAAGGAAGACGCCCCGAGCGGTACCGCGATGCTTACGGCACAGAAGATTGGCGATGCTCGAGTTCAAGAGCCTACTCCCCTGCCGACACCACTGCTAAAGGCTGAAGGCGCCCGTGGCGGCGTTGTTAGCAGCGTTCCCGTTCACTCCGTTCGTTTGCCGGGATTGCTTGCCCATCAAGAAGTTATCTTCGGTGGACCGGGCGAGACGCTTACGATTCGACACGACTCTCTCGACCGAGCTTCGTTTATGCAGGGTGTGAAGCATTGCGCCAAGCAAGTGCGGACCCTGCAGGGGCTCACTGTCGGCCTCGACAAGATTCTGTTCTGATTTGACCCTTCTGCATAAAGCTCTCATTAGAACCTAAGGCGTTAACAGACGGCGGGGCCTCTCCACGGGTACAGTTTTGTTTATGTCGGATGAGCAACTCACGTACCGATCGTCGGGAGTCGACATCGACGAAGCCCAACGCGCACTAAGATCTGTGTTGGGTTCCGTCAAGGCAACCTATTCAGACGACGTTGTCGGTGGGATTGGCGGGTTTGGAGCGTTATATCGCGCCAACTTCCCAGACATGGAAAAGCCGCTGCTTGTGAGTTCGATCGACGGCGTCGGCACGAAGACAAAAGTTGCCGCTATGGTGGGCGATCACACCAACCTTGGGCGGGACATCGTGAACCACTGCGTGAACGATATTCTCTGTCAGGGGGCGAGACCGCTCTTCTTTCTCGACTATTTCGGTTGTTCCCGGCTCCAGGGTCTGATGTTTGAGGAGATCCTCAAGGGAATGGCAGAGGCTTGTCAAGAAGTCGGCGCATCGCTGATTGGAGGCGAAACCGCCGAAATGCCGGGTGTTTACACCGAGGACGAAATCGACCTCGTCGGCGCAATCGTTGGCCTTGTCGACCAGGACAAGAAGCTTCCACGAGGGAAGATGCAGCCGGGAGATGCCGTGATCGGTATCGCAAGCAATGGCCTGCATACCAACGGGTACAGCTTGGCCCGCCGAGCTTTGTTCGAGGTGGGTGGCCTTTCGGTCCGCGATGCGATGCCGGCATTGGGACGGACGATCGGCGCCGAAATGCTGCGACCTCATCGATGCTACTTTAACGCCGTTCATCCTATTCTCCAAGACACGGAGAACGTGTATGCCATCGCTCATATCACGGGAGGCGGACTCTACGACAACATCCCGCGTGTGCTTCCTTCCGATGTGCGAGTAGTCATCGAGAAGCGATCCTGGACGCCTTTGCCGATCTTCCAGCTGATTCAACAGACAGGGAACGTATCGGAAACCGAGATGTACCGCGCGTTCAACATGGGGATCGGCATGGTCATGATCGCCGATCGGTTTATCGCTCCTGCACTCGTTCAGCGCCTTAACGACGCCGGTGAGTCGGCCGCCGTTATCGGCGAAGTCCAATCGGGCTCGAACGAAGTTCAGATTTTGTAGGTCTCGGCTGCGATTGCGGCCAAAATCCCTCCATGCAAACGTCGAACGTGACTCTCAGCCCGTTGGACGGAGTCGTCCTTGTCGGGTTCTTGGCGGCGATTCTCGGCTTGGGTTTCTCGGCGAAGCTCCGGGATAGCTCGATTCTGCAGTATCTTTCCGCAGGCAGAAGCCTCTCGATGCCGGCGTTTGTCGCCACCCTCGTCAGCACCTGGTACGGCGGGATCTTGGCCATTGGGGATTCGGTCAAGGCATTCGGATTCGGCGGAATTCTGCTGTTTGGCGTTCCTTACTACATCTTTGCGATTGTCTATGCGCTCTTCTTTGCCGAGCGAGTTCGAGGCGCGGACCAGATCAGCATCCCCGAAAGGCTCAACCAGCGTTGGGGCAAAACAGCGGGCCTGGTCGGGGCGGGACTCGTATTTATGCTCGCCGTCCCTGCTGCCCACGTTCTGATGCTAGGGACGATGCTGCACCTCTTAACCGGCTGGGCGCTGCACCCGGCGATCGTCGTTGCCACGATCGTGGGAACGCTGTTCCTGTATAAAGGCGGCTTGCTCGCCGACGTGCGGGCAGGACTGTTGGCGTTCGTGATGATGTACGTCGGGTTCTTCGTAATCGCCGGTTGGTGCCTTACGCACTACCCGCCGGGGGATGTCGTCCGGCACCTCGATCCATCCTTGAAGAAGTGGGATGGAGGCGTCGGATGGTTAGGTTTCCTAAGCTTCTTTATCGCGGCTTCTTGGACGCTTGTCGACCCGGGATTCCACCAACGTGTGGCCAGCGCGCGTTCGCCTGAGGTCGGAAAGAAGGGGCTTTACGTATGCGTCGGGTTTTGGATGTTGTTCGATATCCTAAGCATCATCACAGGGCTCTATGCGATATCGATTCTGAACCCGAACCTTTCTGGCCTAGAGTTCTTTCCACTGCTCGGAAACCAGATACTGCCTCCCGGCCTGAAGGCGATCTTCTTCTGCGGCCTGATCGGAACGATTCTATCGGCAATGGTTGGCTACACCCTGGTAAGCGGAGCGACATTCGGGCGCGAGTTCATCGCACGGCTCAAGCCGAACATGGCGGACAAAGAGATCAAGCTCTGGACCCGAGTCGGGTTTGCCGCGTCTTGCGGACTTGGTATTGGAATCGCCTTCGTCGTCGACAACGTCGTTCTCGACCTTTGGTATGCGTACAGCGGAGCCGTAGTTGGGGCGCTTCTACTGCCGATTACGGCGATTTATGTTCCTCGTATGAGGCTGAAAGCCACTTCTGGATGGGCCAGTACGTCCATGTTGTTGGCATTTATCACTAGTTTCGCGTGGCTTATCTGGTGCAAGAGAACTCAGAACCCCAATTATGAAGTCTCATTAGCAGGACAGAAATTCACGCTTGGGACACTGATCCCGGGTTTGATCGTCTCTGCAGTGGTGCTTGGCATCGGTGAAGTGGCGGGCAGAAGGGCATTAAAAACATGACGGACGAAATTCAAGAGCAAACAGCGGTTGCCGAACAGGAACCGATTATCGAAGAAGCGGCGGTTGTCGAAGACCCGTCTACAGCGGTTCCACAGGTGGCCAAGCTCGTGTTGAAGCGCGGTGGAGTCCTCACGGATATCTCCTTTGAAATCCGATCTCCAGCGACGATAGGTCGATTCGACCCGATGGTCGGACCGATCGACGTCGACCTCGCCGCCCA
>Ga0364860_10343_pt1 | contig 32342 bp, 23 predicted proteins | sample ExccelAu500001D4_FD_206916 | JGI IMG/M metagenome (GOLD analysis project Ga0364860, IMG submission 206916) | Enriched cells from Trout Bog Lake Hypolimnion, Wisconsin, USA - BchlTB.Aug20.5000.01 .D4 | ecosystem: Environmental > Aquatic > Freshwater > Lake > Hypolimnion/Profundal zone | place: USA...
CATGTATCCTGCTGCATCGGTTAGCGGATTTTACCTGGCTCATCCCGAATCACATTACTTTGCTTTGGGCAAAATTGGAAAAGACCAGGTAAATGATTATGCAAGAAGGAAAAATATCAGCCTTACATTGGCCGAAAAATTATTGAACACCAATTTGAATTATTGATTATGAAAGTTATTGACCACATAAATCAATCAAATAAAACCTTATTCTCATTCGAATTGCTCCCCCCACTTAAAGGGCACAACATTAGTGGGATTTACCGGACAATTGATCCACTGCTTGACTACAACCCTTCTTTCATTAATATTACCTACCATCAGGAAGAGGTGGTTTACAAGAAACATAAAAGCGGGTTACTGGAAAAAAGAACAGTAAGAAAACGTCCTGGTACTGTTGCCATATCGGCTGCCATTAAATACAAGTATCCTTCGGTAGATGTGGTACCTCATCTTATCTGCGGCGGATTTTCAAAAGAAGATACGGAGTATGCGCTGATCGATTTTCATTTCCTTGGGATCAACAACATCCTTGTATTACGAGGTGATCCACCAAAAGGGATGCGGGTCTTTGTACCGGAAAAAGAAGGACACTCTTATGCCTCAGGCATGGTGGAGCAGATTGTTGAAATGAACAAAGGCAAATACATCGATGATGAAATGGAAAATACGACACCTACAGATTTCTGTATCGGGGTTGCCGGGTATCCTGAAAAACATATTGAATCGCCAAATATCATTTCCGACCTGAAGTTTCTGAAACAGAAGATCGATGCAGGCGCTGAATACATCATCACACAAATGTTTTATGATAATGAGAAATATTTCTCATTTGTGAAGAATTGCAGGGAAACAGGAATAACAGTCCCAATCATTCCCGGATTAAAACCCATTACTACTATTCGCGATATCAATATACTTCCTCAAGTCTTTAACATTGATATCCCGGAAGATCTGGTAAAGGCGGTTGCCGGATGTAAAAACAATGACGAAGCCTTTCATGTAGGAATTGAGTGGTCCATTCAGCAGTCGAAGGAGTTGATCAAATACGGAGTTCCAGTTTTACATTATTTCACCATCGGGATTTCAGAAAATATCAGGCAGATTGCCTCAGCAATATTTTAAACATAAATTTATGAAGAAGATTTCCGGATTACGGGAATTACTCTCAAACGGGAAGAAGAAATTTGCTCCCCTGATTGATCCGGATAAATTTTCTCTTAACGAGATCAGAGAAATTGCTGAACTTTCGGAGAAAGCCGAAGTTGATTTTCTTTTTTACGGAGGAAGCCTGGTGATGGAGAATGATCATGAAAGCTATATTACCGCATTGAAAGAACATTGTTCCGTGCCCGTGATCCTCTTTCCGGGGAACCAGCTTATGATACCTGAAAATGCTGATGGCTTATTACTCTTATCCCTAATCTCCGGTAGAAATGCAGAAATGTTGATCGGGAAACATGTTGTAGCAGCTCCGTTTCTTAAATCATGCCATTTCGAGATTCTGCCAACAGGATATATGCTGATTGGTAATGGTCATCAAACTGCAGTATCCTATATTAGCAATACTACGCCAATTCCCGAAAAGCAAGATGATATTGCCGTATGCACGGCGCTGGCAGGGGAACTTCTTGGACTGCAACTTGTCTATATGGACGCTGGCAGCGGGGCTGAAAACCCCATCAGATTTTCAATGATTAATAAGGTTCGTCAGAATATCACTATCCCGTTGATTATCGGGGGAGGAATTCGTACAGCGAAACAGGCAAGTGATGCTGCCAATGCAGGAGCAGACGTAGTGGTTGTTGGAAATGCCATCGAAAAAAACCCGTCCCTGATCCCGGAACTTTGTAAAGCCATCCACTCGTTGAACAATCATTTTTAAGATTCAGCCACCTCTTATATTTCAAATGTAAAGTAGGAATGCAAGAAATATTTTACTCCCCTCCCCTGCCTGACCCAGGGGGTCTGAGTATATCTAAAGTATATGTGAACAATGTCTAAATAAAAGAAACCGTAAGAAAAAAATATTGCCGCAGTATAGAATGAGTATAGCCGGAGTATAGAATGAGTAAAGGATGAGTATAGGCCGGAGGTCATAATACCTCATGACTTACCCCGACCTATAGATCATAAATCGAAGTTATTAGAAATAGAAATTAAGGTTAATGGAGCCACCTGAATTCCCATTGTCGATGCCAAAATAGGTTGCACCGCCTGAATTATAAGTGCTATTTGTGACATCTGTGCCATTATATGATTCTGATCCAATCTTCGATTTTCCATTTATCTGGACCAATATCCCCCAGGAGAATTCTCCTCCGATAGACATTTTTGGTGCAAAGAAATACTCAACGCCAAGGAAGGCATTTACACCAATGCCAAACCCCATACCTTTATTATCACTTGTAACCCGTGCGCTGGTATTTTCAGTAGCGTAACTTCCATTCCCTTCACTTACCCAAGGATATGTTGTTGACAGTGGGTTTGTATAGACCGACGACATGGCGTTCCCGTAAACCAGTTTGTTTGCATCAGTTGAAAGCATAATATTTGCCATGGCACCATATAAACCCTGTACCCTGCCTTTTCCTTTTCTTTTTTCGATTCCTGCTCCCAAAACAATGTTCATCTTCGTTTCAGTCCATTTGTCATCAACGTAAGTCGGAGTAGAGCCAGTGTTGGTCTCATCCTCGATCGTGTTCTTGATCGTGTTATCCGAAAATCCAAGCCGGATTCTGGCCCTGAATGCAGTATTAGCGTTGATGAATTTTTTTGCCTGAAAAGTCCACAAAGGGGATCCACTCAGACCAGGGAAATCAAAGGTAGGCGCTGACGAGGCATTGTTTCCATGAAACATGTTTCCAAAATACTCAAAAAACGGCACAGCATCGATGGAAAAGGAATAATCACCTTTTTCGGGTAGAATGGGGGCTCCTCTTTTTGATGTAAGATCTTGTGCATTAATTGCATAAATGCAGAAAAATGCTAAACAAAACGTAATAATCGCTCTTTTCATAAATCTAAGATTTAGTTAAACTTGGAATTTTGATTCAAATGTATAATTTTGTTTTCAAATAGCAATAATAAAAATCATTTTTTTATGGCACTGTAATAATGAAGAGATAGATTAATAAAATATAAATATTGGATACATATTTTTACGGAAAACCGAAAATATTTGCCATGAATTCGACCGTGAAAACATGCATTCTAAAAAATCTTATCTTTGCAGTCATGGCAATGGAGTTTGCCTTTAACCGTCCCGAATGACTGATGACTACTGAAAACCTTAGTCATCCTTTTATGAAGTCTGCTTTCCCGATTATTGACAAGAAAGTTCCCGATTTTCCAGTTTCAATCTGTCTATTACAGTTTTTCCGTTATGATTGATATTTTTTCACTGCTACAGTATGGCTATTTCTGGCAGGCGCTTTGGTTTCCATTCCGGCTGTTATTGCAGAGCCGGTTATCATATTTAGTCGCAGTTGTTATTTGAAGTGCTATTATTCCAACAATCATTGCTAATTTTGCTTTTCTTCCAAAACATTTGTTGAAGATCCCGATGAGCGATGAAGAAATGTTACAGCTTGACAATGACAGCAATGATAAGGAGCGTTTGGGGAAAAAATGAATAGTAATTTCAGTTAAACAGACAATACACTATCAAACAATAATAAACGTTCTTGTTGAACACAAATGAATATCCTCGATTATTAACAAATAAGATCAGAACATTATGAAAATTAAAAAAATTCAGGCATTTGAAATTTTGGATTCCCGTGGGAATCCTACAGTGGAGGCTTTTCTTGAACTGGAAAACGGAATAACAGGGCATGCAATGGTACCAAGTGGAGCATCAACCGGTGAACGGGAAGCTTGCGAACTTCGGGATGGGGACATGAAGAGATATGGTGGTAAAGGAGTTTTAAAAGCAGTGGATAATGTAAATGAAGCCATAGCAAACGAAATTCAGGGCAAGACATATGAGACCCAGAGGGAACTCGACCTGGCAATGATTAACCTGGATGGGACACCAAATAAAACGAAATTGGGCGCCAATGCCATCCTGTCTGTATCAATGGCCTTTGCCCGTGCTGAAGCAACAAATAAAGGGATTCCATTGTACCGATACCTGGGTGGGGAAAATGCACACCTTTTACCGGTTCCCTGTATGAATGTCATCAATGGCGGCGCCCATGCAGATAACAACGTGGATTTCCAGGAGTTTATGATTGCTCCTCACAATGCCCCTTCATTCACAGAGTCCATCAGGATGGGCATTGAAGTGTTTCACACACTTAAAACCGTGCTGAAAAAGAAAAATTACAATACCGGCGTTGGTGATGAAGGAGGTTTTGCCCCCAATCTTAAATCGAACGAAAAAGCCGTAGAAGTTATACTTGAAGCCATTGTCAAGGCCGGGTACAAACCAGGAACTGACGTAAGTCTTTGTCTTGACCCTGCCACCAGTGAAATGTGGGACGATGGTAAGTACAAATTTGCGAAGAGTACGGGTAATTCCATTTCGAGTGATGAAATGATCAAACTCTGGGAAACATGGGTGAACCAATATCCGATTGTATTACTTGAAGACGGACTGGCTGAGAATGATTGGAATGGCTGGCAAAATTTAACCAAAGTATTGGGCAAAAAAATTGAAATCGTTGGTGATGATCTTTTCTGTACAAATAAGAAGATCCTTTCTGAAGGTATTGCCAAAGGAGTGGCCAATTCTGTTTTAATCAAATTGAACCAAATTGGCACGGTAACAGAAACATTAGAAACCATAGAGCTGGCTTATGCAAATGGATACAATGCATTTGTATCGCACCGCAGCGGTGAAACTCCCGACAGTTTTATTGCCGACCTTACCGTAGCAGTCAATTCAGGACATCTGAAAACCGGAAGCGGTTGCAGAGGAGAACGTATCGAAAAGTTCAACCAACTCATGCGTATCGAGCGTGAACTTGGAGCCAAGGCTAAGTTCGCAGGGATTAAGGCTTTTAAAAACAGATAATAAAAATTTTATGAAATTCACCGCAGAACAGATCGCCCAAATGGTTGACGGGAGTGTGGAAGGCAACCCGGAAGTGACCGTCAGTAAATTGTCGAAAATTGAAGAAGGAAAACCCGGTTCCATCTCCTTTCTATCGAATCCGCTTTACACTCCTTATATCTACAAAACGGAAGCAACGATTGTTATTGTGAACAAATCATTCGTCCCGGAACATGTTGTGAGCAGTGTCCTTATCAGGGTGGAAAGCGCTGAAGTAGCTTTCGCGAAATTGCTGGAACTTTACAACCAGATAAAAAACAATAAAACCGGAATAGCAAAACAGTGTTGCATTGCCGAAACAGCCAAACTTGGCAGTAATATTTATGTTGGAGAATATTCCTTTATCGGCGAAAATGTTGTGATCGGGGATAATGTTAAAATCCATCCACAGGTTTTTATTGGCGATAATACTACTATTGGTGACAACACCATCCTGTATCCCGGGGTTAAGATTTATTCTGATAACGTCATTGGGAAAAACTGCATATTTCATGCAGGAGTCGTTATTGGCAGCGATGGCTTCAGGTTTGCTCCACAGAATGAGGGGAATAAAAAGATCCCACAGATCGGAAATGTCATTATTGAGGATGATGTGGAAATGGGCGCTAATTGTGCAGTTGACAGGGCTACCTTGGGATCGACCATCATCCACAAAGGGGTAAAATTTGATAACCTGATCCACATCGCCCACAACGTTGAAGTTGGCGAGTACACCTATATCGCTGCTGCAACAGGAATTGCAGGATCTACAAAGGTTGGCAAAAACTGCATGATCAGTGGGCATGTTGCCATGACAGGACACGTTACTGTAGCCGACAATACTTCCATGGGAGGTCAAACAGGTGTTTCAAAAAGCATTACCCAACCAGGTCAAAGCTTCCTTGGCTCTCCTGCAATGGAGGTTTCCAAATTTCGGAGATCGATAGCAATATTCCGCAATCTTCCAAAGTTGGTAGAACGGGTTGATAAGATAGAAAAGTCGATAAAAGAATGAAAATCCGGGCAATTATCACAGGAGCCACCGGAATGGTTGGCGAAGGATTACTTACATGGGCACTAGCCCAAAATAAAAAGGCTATATGAAGAAAATTATGTTAGCAACAGCAATCGTTTTACTATCTGCTATTGCATTTACCGGCAACGCGCAAAAGAAATCTGATGTCGCGAAAGAAAAGGAAGTTCCATTACAGAAAATCACAACTTATACCGGAGAAGTCCAAGAGTGGGTGAATAATGATGATTTTTTGTTAAATGGTTTTTACCTTCAAACCATCGATACCAGATACCTGGTAACATTTTTACCCAATATGGGAAGTACACTCAGGGCAAACATCAAAACAGAAAACACCATATCTGTGAATGGGATTGAACAAACAACCCGTAATGGTGTCAAGGTGATACAATTGGAAAGTCTGATAGCCGCCAATGGAGTAAAAGTAAATGTAACACCACCTGATAACTCAGAGAAACCATCTGTTTTGGAATATAAAAAAGGTAGCGGTACAATCACTGATTTACAACAAGACAATCAGGGAAAAGTGATTGGCTATATTGTTGATAATAGCACCATTCTTTGTTTACCGCCAAATGTGATACAACAACTTAGCACGATGAATTTGCGGGGGACCACAGTTTCTTATAATGGGAGTTTACAAGTTTTAAACCATGGGGAATTTCCGGTTAACGATTATTCAGTAATCCATTGTAAGACCATCACTATTAATGGTAAGGAATATTAACAAGGTTTAAGATTTTAACTGTTCTCCCATTTTTAGTGGGCAAACCTTCCGGCATTTCGAGCAGGTGTAAATTTCCCATCCCCTTGGATGTTCAAGCGTTGAATGTATCCTGCAAAGCTTCTGATTTACGGTAATGCCGTCCAAAGCATCATAAAGAAGATTTGCGGTATGTGTATAAACAACGGGGTTTTCAGCATTGATGACTCAAACGCAGATATCACGCAGACGGGAATCTTGGTGTTGGTGCCCTTTGTGAAGTTCCGCCCAGTTACATTCATCATCAAGAAAATGGGTCATTGTCTGAAATGAACATTGATTAATAGTTTTATTTTATTATTCTATTTATCTCGCTCTGCCATTCATCCTCAAACACGACTTGAAATTCAAAATTTTTGTCTGGAAATTCAGCAAACAATTCTTTCCAAGGTTTCTTTGCACCTAATTCGTTACATAGATCAAAAACATTTTTCTTGTAACGTGTATCGTCATTCTCTTTGAGATGAATGCCCTTGGTTTCCAGAACATAAACTGTTTCGTAATCATCATTTGTTGTCTGGCTTTTCTTTGCCGCTATGAAGTCAGGATAAATCTTATTCTTTTGCCATCCTTGGATATGAATGTCTTTCCTCGATCTGTTACGATACCACCAAAGCAGTTGTTCCTGCTCATCAAGGTAGATTGCGACTGTTTTTTCTGTTTCATCTAAATCTTCTTCTGGAACATAGTCAAATAGCGATGCTTGAATGGGAGAGTTGTCAGAACGGACTAACTGTCGGTTACTTTTCACTTTGATATGAGAAGGTAGTAAGTGGTGCCCTTGTTCCTGAATTAAAAAGAAGCAAAGTTGTTTCCTGTCAAGCAATCTTTTGAAAACAAGTTCTGCTAAACGATTTCTCTCTTTTTCTAAAATTTTTTTCAGTTCTTCAATGATGAAAACAAAATTTGCTGCAAGGGTTTCTTTATTGTACTTTTCAGAAAGAAGTTTCAATGCCTTATGGCCTAATTCAAAAGCAACCCATGGATTTGGAATCACATCACTCAATTGTCTTGCTAAAAATGCTTCATCAATTTCCAGTGTTCCCACCTTTTCAATCCGCCCTGTTTCTTTAAGCAACTCTGACTCTTCCCTGCTCAAACCTAAAGTCAGTTCTTGTTCCTTAGTTTGTTTACTACTCAATGTTTTTTCAATGATGTCACCAATGTTAATTTTATCCCAATCAATTCCGTTCAAAATATCCGCTTCAAAGATGATATCACGCCAGCTTTCTTTTTCTTGTATTACAAACTTTGGCAAATAAAGTTTCCCTTCAAATTTTTTGAACTTCGCTCGATATTTTAATTCTTTATCATGCAAATCTCCTTCATTTCCTCCATCTGAATCGTTAACTAATCGACCAGCAAGATCGCCAAGCCCTTCGCTCTCTAATCCGTTCTTTATTTCTCTCACTAAAGTTGCCGCATTTGGCTTGTAAGTGTAGATATAACATTCATCCAACTCTTTCACTTTTGTTTTTCTGGCGTTTGGCTGCCTCAAAATTCTCCCCACGAGTTGTGTGATACCCGTGGCTGATTGTGGATTTGTAAGTATCGTAAGTATATAGGCGAATGAACAGTCCCACCCTTCTTGTAATGCTTGCTTGGTAATGATGTAGCGTATTTCACATTCTTTTGAAAACAAATCAATGCCTTCGATGTCATCTTTTTCGCTACTCTTGATTGCAATTTGGTCTTCAGGAATGCTGCAATTTTTGATTAGAAACTCTTTTGCATCTTCTGCATGGATATAGCCACTATCTCGCTGGTCTTTACCAGTCCGCTCCACCTGAATTAAACAAATAGGTCTAATATATTCGCCTGTGTTTTCTTCGAATTCCTTTGCCTTGGTCTCTAACTCTTTTTGCTTCTCATAACTTGAAAGCATTGTGTCTTTCCAATCCCAGCTTGCCTTGTTCGTCAAGTGAATATCTAACTTGATCATTTCTTCTTCATGCAATTCCCGCCCAGTAATTTTGACCAACTCATTGCTGTTAGGCGGTGGGGTTGCAGAAAGTTCAAGTATTATGCCCGGATTGAAATTTCTTATTGTATTTCTCGATTGTTCACTATAAGCCCTATGTCCTTCATCAATAACAACTAAAGGTTTGAGAATTTTCAGTGTGTTGCCCAATGAAGTTTTGATTTGCTGATTAAAAACCTCACTTTCTTCTCCAAAGTAATCAAGATTAGGATACTGTTTTAGTAATTCATGTTGGGCAGGGTAATTATCCTCGGCAGGGAAAAAATCGGTAAATCCTCCAGAATCACGAAAAACTTTCAGTGTTTCTTTATTCTGCCGATTGGCAGAAGGAAGCATTAGCATCAATATCATTAAATTTTCTTCAACATCAAGACGGTTGAAAATTTCCAGTTTCTCTTTAATCAGCGTTCTACCTCCGCTTGAAATATCTAAGACCTGTCGATAAGGATGTTCACGGTTTTTCAGTGCAGAAATTGTTTGTCGGTATATTTGAGTTGAGGGAACAATCCAAAGTACAAGCCCTGTCTGTTTTTTTAGATAAGATTTCTGGATAAGATCAATACTGTGACAAGCCAGTAAAGTTTTTCCTCCGCCAGTGGGAATTTTAAAATAAAAATCCGGTAAGGGGATATTGAGTCCGTTTGTTTTGCTGTGGTAAATTGTTCTTGCTGTAGCCTGTGTGAATGCATGCTTTGGGAAATTATAATCACTTGCAACATCAGGGTCAATCTCTAATGCACGTTCATATTTAGCTTCGAATTCACTCAACGCACTCAGATACTCTTTGAGTGTAGTCAACACTTTCTCCTGATAATGCTTCAGCTTCATTTCTTTATGCGATAAATTTCGTAAGGTAGTTGGCAAAAATCAATACGGTTTTCAAGTAAGGTATAATCATCAACGTATTTTGCTGGAGCGAAAACCAATCGTTGCTTGCTGTTGAATTTCGGTAATGTTTTTACCTCTTCCAGAGTTAAGGCATTTTTCTTTAACCATTCTATTTCAGGTTTGTAATGCAAATAAACTTCGTAGTTTTTACTTTCACCTATAAAGCCTGTTCTTTCGTTTATTGCTTTTTCATTAAATTCCTCTCCAGTAGCAGTATAGAATAAATATCTTGCGAATTCTGTATATGAGGGCAATGTTTCACCCCGTAAAATGCTTTCCATTTCAATCTCATCTCCAAGTTCAAAATAACTGAAAGTTCCACCTGTTCCTTTTTTTAGTTTCTCACTATTTGCTGTTTTTACTCCCTTGATAACTCTCCGAACTCTTTCGGCTGTGATAGTATTGGCGTATTCCTCTTGTTCAACTAAAATAAATTTACGGCTACCTTTATCCTCATTGTTGAGTTCTAAAACTGCATGTGCAGTTGTTCCAGAGCCAGCGAAACTATCTAATATTAATGCCTCATTATTATTAACGAGATTTAGAAGATATTTTGACAGAGATAATGGTTTTGGATAGTCAAATTCAATTCCTATTTCTTTAAGCGCAGCACTCATACTCTGAGTGTTTCCCATATTCATCAATACGGATAGAACATGACTTTGATCTTCACTTCTTTGTTTAACAACTTCTATAGCACCAGTTGAAATAATCTCAAATCTGGATTCTTGTCCTTTACCATCCACGATAGAAACCATTCCATTTTTAACAAATTCTTCAAAAAGTTCTTTAGAACTCCATCCACTTTCAACCTCGACTTCATTAAGTAATTTGTAATCCTTAATAAATGCATCTGTCTTAAAAATAGGATATCCCTTATCTCTTTTTTTAATTGTACCCTCTTCGAAGTTTGCTGGAAAACCAGCAGGTAACTTTAATATGCTCTTAGGATTTTTTCTACCATTTTTTACAATTGTGTTTCTAATTTGATCCTTAAAGAGTTTACTATCTTCCTTAGTATTTGGATCAATTATAGAGGGTGTTTCAAACTTTGAAATATCCTTTGAGTATACTACCACGTACTCATGGCAAATTTTAATTTTTGCTTGGTTATCAAAATTGCCATCCGTTCTCCAAATAAAGTTACAGGTTAAGTTGTCTCTGCCAAAAATCTCATCCATTAAGTACCTTAGACTATGTATTTCATAATCATTAATATGAATCATGATAATCCCTTTCTCATTTAATAATTCTTTCAGTAATTTTAAACGGGGCATCATCATACAAAGCCATTTATCATGCTTTGTTAAATCTTCTTTATCAACAACTTTACCCAGCCATTCTTGTAGCATTGGGCTATTTACATTGTCATTATAGACCCAATTTTCCTTACCAGTGTTATATGGAGGGTCAATATAAATACAATCTATTCTGCCTGAGCAAGTTGGTAACAATGCCTTCAAGGCTTTCAGATTATCACCATGTACAATAAGATTATCTTGCAGTGAAACTTTATCAGTTAGACTCAAATCCTTCTTCGGTACGAGCTGATGATATTTCACAGCAAGGTGATGATTCTGGACAAAGGTTTTTCCTTTGAATTGGAGTGTTGGCATGGTTTATTTAGCTCTGGTTCAAATATTTTAATTCAACTATCATTTTCTATATTAATATCTTAGCAACTTCATGTTAATCTTCTTCCGCTATTTTTTTGTTTTAGTTTTCTGATACTTGATTTGTTCCTCAGCAACCTGTAATGCTTTCAATGCCAACTCTTCATCACCTATTTCGAGCAAAACTTTTTCACTTAGGTAAAGTACCATCAGTTCCTGTGCGTCATACTCGTAGATTATTGCAAGTTTCTGGACAATTTCTTTTGTTAGTGGTCTTTCTCCTCTCTCCATCTTGCTGAGAATGGCAATATCAATATCAAGTGAAGCTGCCACTTTACGAAGAGGCAATCCGTTTTCCTCTCTCAATTTGCGGAGTTTGTCTCCGATTTTTTCGTTTGACATTTTTTCTATTGACAACTTATGTCAAAAGTAAGATTTTGTTCTTGATTTTCTTCTTCTGTCAACATAAAGTTTTCAACATTCAATGAACCGTTGACCAAATAAAAGAGCAACGACAATTTTAACTTCACCTTTTGTCAAGTTTTTGGGGAACGGGCACAACGAAATAAATACTTCTTAAATCTCCCTTTTCTAAATCAACAAGAACTACTTCCTTCTTAAGTTTGATCTATTTTCCCAATATTTGAATAGTCTCGGTCTCGTCAATAAATATTTTCTGATTTTGAGTTTAGTAATCATAAAACCCTCTAATTTTGGATAACATAAAGCTAAACACAGAAATACATAAAGTTTATATGCCCCCAACCACAAAAATATCCTGCCCCAAATGCGGTCATGAGTTCGCAGTTGAGGATGTAATCTCAAAGTAGATCGAGGAAAAGTACCGTACTGAACTCAATGAGAAGATCACCGAGTTCAAGAAGAATATCGAGCAAAACCTCGCATTAGCTATAAAAAATGCCTAAATAATTTGGAAACCGTGACGAAATTGGCATACTGGTTTGTGGTCAATATTATTATAGCTTACATATGGGTTGAATCAGCAGATGAAGCAGTTGAGAGAGCCAGTAAAAGAGAGTGAAGGGTGACAAATAACTTGAACTTTAATGGCTCTTTGACATATCCCAAATTATGACACCGGCTTTATCGGCATAAGGGTTTTGACAATCTCAGGTGTATCTATTAATGGCAAGCAGCCAGCAATTACATAAACAACCAATGAAGTCGGCAATTTTTATCCTTGTCTTTGTAAGTTGTTCTGTTTTCTTATCTGGTCAGGAAATTGAATTTAACGGAGCATATAATATAGGAAGTTCAATAAAATTCAGAAACAACTTCGGCTGCGGCATTGGTTATAATGTATTTCCTACACCAAAGATACGGCTTGGGTTTTTCCTGGACTATTCCTTGAATAACCTACATTATCTCTACAGCTACACTTCATTGGCTGACCTGTCAAAAACCATGGAAGATGTTCAACCGTATAATCAACAAATCGCTCTTAAAATAACATGTTCATTCAACCTGCTTAAAAGTACAAAATCTCAGTTATATCTCGGGGCTGAAATCAGATTAAGTTACTTTTTCATTAATGAAAGGGGTGAACAAACGGTTACAACACACCAGGGAAATATTACCAGCGGAAATTTTAGCTCGAATTACTCGGTTGACAACAGGTTCGGTATTGGGTTGTTAATTGAGTATGAGCTTAAAGACATTATCTGGAAAAGAATTTCGGCATCTGCTTCTTTACACCCTGGAATTACGAGCTATCAAAACTTCGGAGTGATGGATTCAAATGACCCCAAAATAATAGGTTGGTTGAACTTCAATGTCGGAATAAAGTATAGCCTTTGAAGAAAAGATAAACGAAAGAATTTCTCTATAATTGAGCCGCAAACGCAGAATACAGGTTTAAGTTGAAAAGATTAACAGATGTACTTACTTTTTCATTGTGATGATGACCGTCGAGCCCGCAAGGATAGTAATTGGCGTTATAGCCTTCATGTCGTCCATTCTTCTAGAATTTGAGCAGAGAAGATAATCCACTGATGCTAGTTGCAATGGTTTTTCAACAACCAGGGTCAAATGCTCAATATTACCAACGTGGAATAGTTATATGTTAGATAATACCTACAACTATTTTCATACGGTTCTTGGAATTAATGACCTGAAAATGCAGGACGCAACCATTGTCGTCTATCCGAATCCAACCAGCGGAATGTTTACCATAAGCAGCAAAAGCGATATCAACGCCGTAGACATTTACAACTTGCTCGGAGAGCAGGTTTATCATGGTGGAAACTTCACTGGAAGAACATCAGCCGAGATAGATTTATCAAGCCATAGCAAAGGAATCTACATCCTGGATTTTCATTGCGGGACGAAGGTTTATTATCGCAAGATTGTTGTCAAGTAGCCATGTTTACTGAGTGACGAGAAAGGAAACCAGCCTATATCAAAGATTTATTCCTTTTAATAGCTTCCTATTAGCAGAGAAAAGGTCAATAATAGCAGGGCTTTTCAGAGATATTATAACAGTATATTTCCTGAAACCTTTGGTATTTGATCATCTTGAATGTGCAGATATTAACAATTAGTTTGATTTATCAACAATATAAGGGGGTTTAGGAACAAAATACTTGACATTTTTGCTAAATGCCTTATCTTTGCAGGGATTTTTATCAACAGTATTAACTTAAACATAAAAAAAATGAACAAGACACAATTAATCGAAGCAATAGCTACAGAAGCAAAATTGACAAAAGCAGAAGGCAAGAAGGCTCTGGAAGCTATCATTTCTTCAACCACAAAAGCTTTAGGCAAAGGTGACAGAGTCGCTTTAGTGGGTTTTGGTTCCTTCTCAATTTCAAAAAGAGCTGCCCGTAATGGACGCAATCCCCAGACTGGCAAACCAATCAAAATTGCTGCTAAAAAAGTTGTGAAGTTTAAAGCTGGTGCAGAACTTACCAAAAAAGTTAAGTAAGCCATAACCATTTGTTAAATAAAGATGCCGCCCTGAAAAAGCGGCATTTTTATTTCCGGACATTTGACAGATTGTTCCATATCGGGATTCCTGGCATATCCCTTACGAATCTATTCAAGCTGAGCCACTCAGGGGATTCGGACCCCCGACCTGCTAATTACGAATCAGCTGCTCTACCAACTGAGCTAAAGTGGCGGTAAATGTTGTAATGGTAGGGACACGACATGTCGTGTCCCTACCACAATTGTCGGGATGAGAAGACTCGAACTTCCGACCCCCACGTCCCGAACGTGGTGCGCTAGCCAACTGCGCTACATCCCGTTGGTTTTTGTAAACCGTTTGCAAAAATAGTAATTTTTGATCAGGTGTATAGGAATCTTTTGATCTTCTGGGTGGGTGTCTTTTTAAACGGAACAGGCTGAAGAATGACAATCTGAACCCGGGAGAATTTATTAACCCGGCTATTTACATATTCCTGTAGCTCCTCAATGAGTTCTTCAATCATACTCTCCACGTAAGCCGAAACATCCTCTTTCATATGCTGGTACCGAAGGGCAATTTCTTCCTGATTGAAATGAACCATTGCGACCAACTTTCCTTTTTTCTGGACCACTAAAGATTCGACCACATATCGAAAATTATTGATCACTGATTCAATCTCTTCAGGATAAATGTTCTCTCCGTTAGCCCCCAATATGACATTTTTTAAACGGCCTTTGATATACAAGTAATTATCTTTCTCCAAAACACCAAGGTCCCCTGTTTTGAACCAACCGTCTTCTGAAAAAACTGCTTTTGTCAGATCAGGTTCTTTATAATACCCCAACATCACATTGGGGCCCTTTGCCCAGATTTCACCTTCCCCTGTGACGGGATCGGGGTTATTGATTTTAAGTGTCACCCCTTGCATCGCCGGCCCTGTGGATTGAAACTTTGTTCTTACTGCATTTTCTCCGGCAAGCAATGGAGCCGTTTCTGTAAGACCATATCCGATAGCATAAGGGAATTGTGCTTCAACAAGAAATTGTTCAACAACTTTATCCAGTTTTGCACCACCTATTCCAAAGAATTTGATCTCCCCGCCAAAGGTTTCCATCAACTTTTTCCCAGCAATTCTATTCAGCTTTTTCCTTATTACAGGTACCTTATATATCGTCCTGATTATCCATTTTTCCTGGAATGTAGGAAGTATTTTGTTCCGGTAAATCTTTTCGATAATCAGTGGTACAGTTAGCATCATTGTCGGCCTGATTTCCTTTAATGCCGGGAGAAGTAGTGCCGGTGTCGGGGTTTTTCCAAGAAAGTATATACATGCCCCACACATCATTGGAAGGATAAACCCTATGGTATTTTCATAGGTATGAGAAAGAGGTAAGATAGAGAGGAAACGGTCATTTTCATCGATGTTCTGTATTACCTTGCTCTTAAGTGCAGTAAACGAAATATTCCGGTGGGTCAGCATAACCCCTTTTGGTGTTCCCATGGTACCGGAAGTATAAATGATACCAGCCAGATCTTCCTCGTTTATATGATATTCTGATTTCGGGATCCCCTCAGGATCAAAAGAGATTTTATTCCCCATTGGACCATCAACCGAAAAATCTTCCATTCCGATGCGGTACAGAAGAGTCTCTGTGGCAATATCACTGAGCTTTGGCCAAAGGTTATCTGAGACAATAATGGCCTTTGCCTCCGCGTGTTCAAGAATATTTTCAATCTCTTTTGGAAGAAAATCAGGAAGAAGAGGAACAACAATGGCACCCATGAAGGTGGTAGCAAGAAAGGAGACTACCCAGTTGGGCATATTGGTTCCGAGAATAGCAATTTTATCACCCGGTTTGATTTCCAAATGTTCAAACAAGGCAATGAGCGCCTCTATCTGTTTCCGGGTTTCATCGTATGTTCTCGGTTTTTCACCAACCTTTGCGATAAATCCCTTGTCACCAAAATTCTTAACCGATTCAGCAAACAATGCAGGGAACGTCAATTCACAAGTATCCTTCATTCCGGAACCCATATAAGTTGGCAAAGTTAAGATTTATTCAGTTATATTGACTTTTATTTCCCTGAATCTTTAGTCATAATCTCAAACCGGATCATCAAGGATTCGCCATCTTCGTCGACCAATGTAAGGCGATGGAATCCCTGGCTTGGAGATAGGGCCATCTGATGGCTTTGTATGGTCGTGCCAATAAAACGATCATCCAGATGCCAATAAACTAAATGTTCTGGATGTCTATGAGCAATTTTAAAAACCGTACTCCCCGGTTTTCCGCCCAGGTCGACAGGCACATAGATTCGACTGTTGGGATGTGGATAGATCATATCCATATTATGTGACTCAGATGGGGCACACCCTGACTTGAATGGAGGAAGTACCTTATAAAAAGGATTTTTATTTCTGAAATACCATTCCTCAACAGGGGGTAAAACAAACCAAGGTTTATGGACCATTTCGGAAGGAGAAATACAGTTTGATGTAACCTGCCAGGATTCAGTTTTGTCGAGGTGAACAATCTGGTGAAAAGGGCATGGTTCTGAACGAAGACCTTTCTTTTGAACCCACTCAGTATCCACCGGTTCACAAATTGCAGAGGCCCTGAATCCGCTTTGACGGCAAACTGCTATGGGAACCATCTCATTGTAAGGAGTTTTAAACCAAGGTGTAGCTGGAAGGGTCTTAAAGATATCAAAAAGGATCGGAGCAGCTGTTCCGATTCCGGTCAATCCCGGGCGTCCTTCTCCGGATGCATTTCCAACCCAGACAGCGACAATATATCCAGGTGTTACACCGATTGACCATGCATCTCTGTTTCCGAAGCTGGTTCCCGTTTTCCAGGCAATTTTTGAAGAAGATGAAAATTGCTGCCATTGTTGTTCCTCATCTGGTCTTGCTACTTCCACCATGGCCGTAAAAGCCAGGAAGATGGATGCCGCATCAAATACCGAGGTATGTGAAGTAAACTCTGGTTGATATTCATTTTCTTTTTTGATAAATTCCGGTTGATGAAAATCATGCTTATCATACATACCCGTCTCTGTATAATGATTTAAAGTTCTTGCCATTGAAGCATAAATACCGGCAAGATCCCACAGCTTTGCTTCAGCACCACCTAAGATCAGCGATAACCCATAATGGTCGGCAGGCCGGGTGAGAGTGGTCATTCCAATCTCCCGCAGAAGGGAACAAAATTGATCATATCCATAGGTCTGCAACATCTTCACGGCAGGAATGTTTAGTGACCTGGATAGCGCTCTTTGCGCAGGAACAGCACCGTCATATTCCAGGTTGTAGTTTTCGGGAATAAATCCTCCAATCTGCATAGGAATATCCGGTACAAGAGAATTTGGCAGGATCAGGCCATCATTCAGCATAGCAGTATAAAGAAATGGCTTTAGGATACTACCCGTGCTTCGGGGCGAGATGATGATATCCACATCTTGACCATGTTCGGCTTCGCCTTCAAACGGGATGTTTCCTGCATATGCCAATACATTCCCTGAATTGACCTCAAGTACTAAAGCTGCAGCATTTTCAATTTCATTCGCTTTCAATTGTGGATAATGTAATAAAAGGATCTCATTGATTTTTTCCTGTATTCTGATATTCAGAGTTGTCATGATTCGTTTGCCGGACTGGTTTTCCTTCACGGCCCTTTCCAGCAAGTGGGGGGCCAGTTGAGGCAAAGGAAAAGGTTTTTGAGGCAATATTTCTGCTTTTGCAAGTGTACAGGTGTTTAGGTCAATAATTTTGCGATGGTACAACTGATCAAGCAGGTGGTTTCGCTTAATCAGAAGTTTACTCTGGTTCTTTCCGGGATAGATCAGAGCAGGACTATTTGGCAGCACTGCCAGTGTAGCTGCTTCAGCCCAGGAAAGGTTTTCAGAAAGGACTCCGAAATAACGCCATGCCGCCGCGTCAAGTCCAATGGTGTTACCTCCAAAAGGAGCATATGATGCATATAGCCCCAGGATTTCTTCTTTACTATGTGTCAATTCCAATTTAAAAGCGCGGAAGGCCTCAATCAATTTTTCCCATATCGTTCGCCTCTCATTCTTCCTCACTAATCTGATCACCTGCATGCTTATTGTACTTCCGCCACTGACGATCTTCCCTTTTCTGATGTTCTGAATAATCGCCCGAACAATAGAGATTGGATTAAACCCAGGATGGTAATAAAAATACCGGTCCTCATATGTCAGGATCGCCTTTTTGAATTTCTCAGGGGTCTTAACACGTTCCGGAAACCGCCACTGCTGATCGGAGGCAATCTTAGCCCCCAACAGAATTCCATCCTTGTCGAGAAGAACCGTTGACAAGGGCTCATGAAAAAATTTCCCGGAGGGATAATAGAGGATGATCAGCAAAAGAAAAATAAAAGGGAAGGCCCACCTGAACTTCCGGATAATCCTTTCTGATGTTTTCAGAAACGCTTTCCATGAGCCGGAATGAATCATCCTATTTCCCTGAAGGAATAATCTCCACCCATCTACCTGGAATCATTGCATTAATAGTATTATCATACATGGCACTGCAATAGACCGAGGGCAAATAAAACCGTCCAAGATAAGTCGAATTCAACATGATCCTGAATGTTTTTGAACGGTTTGGATCCAGATCAAAGTAAGTGAACACCCTGTCATCACGTACGTCCTGATAACTATAAGGAGAAGCCAGTGTACCGGATTGTGCAACTTCGCTCATCCTGGAATTAATGATTTCCCACCCTGATGGAAAAATCTGGGTAAGTGCCATCTGATTGTACGATCCCCTCAACCCCGGGTTGGTGACTGTCACTTCTGCAATGAAATTCATTCCCTGTGGAATCGATGCTGGGTCCACTTTTTTACCACCCGTCGTAAAATAGGCTACGGACATTTGCAATCCGTTCTGAGACGGGGTCATATTGTTTTGTGAAGGAATACCCTGCAAAACTATTCTGGCAAAGATAACATTCGCTCCTTTATTGGTCATTCTTAATGTGCCTCTGGTAAATGATTTGGTCAATCCCATGTCTGTAGTAGAAATAGCTTTGGTTGTTTCAACATTCACGGAGTTCCCGCCATTTAAAGAAAAAGAGGCATGTATTCCATTCCCTGTGCTGCTTCCTATAAACCGACTGAGGGCAATAAGACAGTAAGCCGTTGTTTGGGTACTCATCCATTCATCTTTACTTAGGTCTGCAGAGATCATTTTAACGAGATCAGCAGCCTTTGATTTCATGTTCATCAGGCAAAGAGTTTCCACGATCATGGCTTCATCCCTGATATCTGATCCATATGACCAGGTCAGTTCCCGGTAAGGTTTGATCACCAAGGAGGCAGTTGCAATGAGCTTTCTGGCTTCTTCAGGTTTACCTGCGAGCTGATAGGCAGCGGCAAGCCGCCACCTTGCCTGTATTGACAAGTTTTTACGTTCAAGCAATTTATTCATGGCTCCCAGTTCCGGAGCCTTCGCAAGGGCAAGCGTATAGAGGCGGTAAGCCTGAATAAGGTCGTCATTTGAATAGGATGCATTAACCGTCCATGAAATGGCCTTCTGCTTTTGAAAATTCTTCCATAATTGCATAAATCCGACAGGAAGGGAATAGCCTCTTTGTTCAGCCTCAAGCATAAAATGACCAGCATAACAGGTTCCCCAGTCATCAGCATAATTGCCTCCTGGCCAGTAAGTCAATCCGCCGCCGGCAATTTGAAATAATTTCAGCCGGTTTATGCCTGCCCTAATGTTGTTCTCAATCTCATTTTTCCGTGCAACTGATAGATCGGCAAGATCGGCAAGAAATAATTGAGGAAACACGGATGAGGTGGTTTGCTCGATACAACCATAAGGATATTCAACCAGGTAACTGAGCCTTTTTTCGAGGTTTAAAGGAGGAACAGAAGATATTTCAATCTTTCCTTTATTGGTTCCGGAAATTCCTACTGCGTCAAAAGACGGGTTCCAGTTTTTCCCTGGGTTAATTATTGTTTCTATTACATTGGCAACTTCAGGGTTGGCCACCCTGACGTCTATTTCAATATCATTTGAGGCTTTTTCTTTCCCACTTGTGGCCATGATCTTGATTTTTCCAACCCCAATCATCTCCTTTACCTTCAGATCGAACATCACGACATCATCACCAGGGTGGCTGAATGACAGTTTTTGTGTTCCATGCCCTGAAACAGAAAACATCTGATCTGGAGTAACCAATATTGAAACCTCTTTCACAGATTTATCCATGGCAAACACAGTGACTGGTAATTTGACTGTTTCTCCCGGGCCAACTACCCTGGGAAGTGTGCCCAACACCATGAGATTTTTCTTTACCGGTACTGTTTTTTCAACAGATCCGTATGCCCCGTTATTGCCGGCTACTACCATCACTCTCACTGATCCGATATATTTCGGGATCATGAATGAATGGGTTTTCGATTGTCCTTTCTTCAGTTCGAAAGGACCGAGGAACTTCACCATTGGCTTAAAACGATTGGCTTTCAAACCTCCTTTGTTGATCTTATCCTGGTCGCCCCCGATACTGAGGATCCGTTCAAGTTCTCCACTAAATGCACCCATGACCATATCGAAGAGATCCCAGGTTTTGATTCCCAGGGCTTCCTTTGCGTAAAACACATTCCATGGATCGGGCGTCTTAAACCGTGTCAGATCTAGTAATCCATCATCGACAATGGCCAGGGTATAGGTCATGGGTAATCCTTTTTCTTCTCTTATCGTGATACTTGCTAGCTGGTCGGGAGCAAGTACATCTTTCATACTTATCTTCGGAACCAAATGGGAGCCTGGATCTTCTACAGGAATAGGGATCACTCCATAAAGACGAATGGGAAGGTCGTTTTTAGTTTGTGCATGAGGCTGAAGCAATGACACTGAAGCATAACAGTTTGGCGCCATGTTATTGGTCACTTCAAAACTGCATTCCGTCGATCCTTTTTTTGTATCTACCCAAAAAGACGTGATTATCGAGGAACTGTTTTCAATGGTTACCAATATTCTTCCTCCTTCTGAGGATGGAACTGTGAGTTTGACCGTTTCGCCTATCTTGTATTTTGGTTTATCTGAGGTAAAGGTCAGCATAGCAGCAGCTTGTTTTTCCCCACCAGGTGCACGATTATATCCATACCAGTCGAAATAAACTATCTGTCCTGTTGAATGACCTGATCTTTTATCCGTAATCTTTATAAGATAACGTCCCCAATCTTCATCTGCAACCTGCAAAGGAAATTCTGATTTCCCATGCAAAACTGTCACAGTAGAAGAATCAACCATATGATGATAAGATGTAGAAACAAAATCAGCGGTTGATGAAGATTCGGAGTTATCCCACCACCAACGCCATTCCAGTTTATAGACCTCAACCTTTAAATGGTTTTCAGGTACCGGTTTCCCGTTTGCATCCAAATTTACAAGACTGAAAATATAGTTTCTGCCCGTGTAGAACATTCGTTCATTTTCTTTTACAGAAGCCCTTTTAATGCCAGCATAGGTTAGAAACGGATAATATGGTAATGTGAAACGGTCGACACTAAAATCACCTCCTTCTTCAAAAACATTGGTTTCGAAATTCGCATATAAAACGCCCGGGGCAGCACTGGTCATCCTGATATTCGGTGCAAAGACAACATTTCCATTGTCATCCAGCTTTCCATCAAAAACGTTAAGATTTTCAGATGTAAAACCAGAAACCGGATTGTCAAAACAATAATCGGGGTAGTTATTAAAAGTCGTTCCTGCTTTTGTAAGGGACAACTGAACTGTTGCCTTAAGATTCCTGGCAATGGCCCCGGTCAGCCAGCGAGAAGAAAGTGTTGCTTTTGTCGCTTGTCCTTTGATCAAACGATTATCTCCAAAATTAAGGTTGATCTTTAACCTGTTAGGTTTGACAGTTTCAATTTTGATTGTCTTTTGGAATTCAACACTTCCGACTTTGACTTTTGCAAGCCAGTTACCGGTAGGAGCCCCGGCATCTGTGGCTGTATTGAAATTATAGAAACCATTTAATGATGAGGTCTTCGTGATCCGGGTCGCAACTTGTCCGCTTGGGTTGTATAAGGAAAAAGTGACCGGATGGTTTTCAGGAATCTGATGAGACTTGTCTTCAAGAACAAACATGAGAAAAAGGGAATCTCCTGGTCTCCATACACCCCGGTCTCCATAAATAAATCCTTTCAAACCATCCTGGATGGTTTCACCACCAACATCAAACATGCTAAGGGATAAAGAATTGCCATCGGCCAGTTTTAGAAAACCCACCTGTTTTCCTTTTTTGGCATGTACCACGAAGGGTTTCTTCTTCAACTTAATCACTCCTTTTCCATCACCATCGCTTCTAACTGAGCCCAATAACTGTTCCTGATAATCATACACCTCCAGATTAACGCCTGAAAGCGGTTTGGCAGTGATGATGTCTGTAACAAAAACCGTAAGATAATGGTCCGACCCTGCTTTTGCTATTAACCCAATATCGGATGACAGAACGTTACGGGAAATTGATTTCCCGTTATAGTAGGAAGACTTGCATGGATCGTTGCGTTCATTCCAGTGATAATTGTAATAACCTTCATTGTCATAAGAGTCGTCATCATAACTGCTATAATACGACCAACTTTTATCATTTTCCCTGGTCAGATCAGCCCAGGTTGTAAGATCCGTTTCAATTTTCATCTCTTTATTATCCTCACACGGGAAAGTAGAATATTCTTTTTTAAAGCTTAACTTTACGGAGTAAACCGCTCCCGGTTCGGTTTTTATCAGAGTAGAGAGATCTATCGAGAACCGGTTCCATTTCCCGTAATCAACCACATGTGTCAATGGAACGGTTTTTTTTAGTACAATTCGCCCGACCCTTGCCAATTCAGATTGTCCATCCATTTCGTTCACCTGAAGAAACTGAAGTAGGTTGTCTTCAAAAATTCTGATCACTTTGATGTCGACCGCTTTCAGATTTACGGCTTCAAACGGAAGTAATAACCCATTTGAAGCTGGCATGATGACGCCGTTACACACAAATCGCACGTTCGGCATAACATTTTCAAATTGCAGCTTTTCGGTAATCGCTGTTCTGAGTGATTTTCCATTAATATTTTTCAGTGAAGGATCAATTAACAGAGTTACAGGCCCGGGTGGAACTTCAGCAGGATAAATCCTAAGTTCATTATCTTCAATTCTGTACCGAAGATCCATATATTTCCCAAACTGGATAAGACCTGTAAGGTTTTGTTCTTCCATTAATGGATCTGAAAACCTGACAACCAGAAATTGTTCGCCCGACTGAACTACTGCGGATTCAAGGTACTTGAATTCACCCAAAGATGGAATTTCCACCTCATGTTCCCCTGTTTTATCACTATCTATCTCTTTTCCATTCCATTCCAATTTCACATAAGATTTCTCATGTCCCCTTTGGATGGAATCGACCTGGAATGAATACTCCTGTTTCTTCTCATCCTGTATCCATTTAATTGGCAAGCTTTTCCCATTCTGTTTTGCAGTTAATATCTTTTCTATCTGTTTGCTATCCGCCAGGTCGGCAGTTAGAATTGTACCGTATAGTCTTTCTTTTGTCAGGTCTGTATTTCTATAAGGTTTATGGTTTAACACCCTGACTTCAAAATCCTGTTGAAGGGTTTGAAACTGGAATTCAAAAGTGCTGAGCAGTTCAGGCACTTTGATCAACTTGGAAAGATAAAATTTGGCATTGTAAAATTCTTTTGCAGGAAGGTTTTCGTCTGGTTTGAATTCCAGGGTCCTGCTATCGATCCAATAAAGTTTCCCTTTGATTGAGGGAGAGAACTCAATTAATTCCTCCTTTACGGGTTGGTTAAACAGCACAGAATCGACAAAATCGGCTGTTAACCGGATTTTGATAGTCGAATGAGTAGAAACCACACCCGCAGTAAATGCTTGTATATATTGCCGGAATGCCGGGTTAACACAATGGGGAGTATTTTTTTTGCATGACGCAATAATGATCGCGGTCGATGCTAACAGGATCAAAAGTTTGAACTGTTTCATAATCAGGATGGATAAGTGTATAGCTTTTATTGCACAAACTTCTTCACTCTGCGCATGACCTTTAAAGGGGTTTCAACTATCACCATATTGTATAACCATGAAGGAACATTTCCAGCAGGATCGACAAACCCTTCAAGAGTAAGTCGGATCACACCATTTCCAATGGGCTGGATTGTCCATCTCTGCCAGTATTTTTTTATCCTGATCAGGTCAGGATTCTCTGATATCACATTATTGAGAGGTATGGCAGTTATTGTCTTTCGTCCTGTTATTGGATCAGTACTGACATTGGCTTCTACACAAAGGTCACGATCAGTGAATGGCCATGGAACATGATATACAAGATAATATTGAAAATACTTGTCTTTTTCATATTTCAGCACTTTGATCTGTCTGAGATTCTCATCCCACCAATCATGATTATTGACGTTTCCTATCAGATTGCAGACTTTTTCCATCGATGACGTAACATCCATTACGCCTTTGAAGGATTTTAAGGGGCTTCCATCCTCTTTGCGGGTAAATAATTTTATCCCTTCTTGTTCTTTTACAAAAACCCATGATTGAGGAGCCAGATCAGCTGATAGTCCTGAAAGGAGTAAAAATAAGGTTATTCCCAAAAAAAATTTAAAATTCATTAAGGCTATTTTTTTTACAAAGTAAACGGTTTCTTTCCAAACTTTATAAAGTTCGATTAATTATTTCTTATTAACTCACAGATGGCAATAATTCCATCAAAGGGTACGTTTTGTTTTTTTATGGCATTGTATCTACTTTCTACAAATAATTATTGGCAACGTAAAAAAAGAAGAAGCTCATCCTGTAGGATGATATTCCTTCTTTTCTATTTATTGGCAATCCCCCTTTTTTCCATTTCCCAACCCTTGCCTGCATTGATTCTGGCAGGTCAGAATCTGCTCCGTAAAGGGCAATATGTGGATGCACTTGCCCAGTTGAATGTTTCTATTCTTAAAGAACCTGCTTCACCAGAGCTCTATTTTTTACGCGGGTTTGCAAAATTGAACCTTGATGATTATATCGGGGCAGAAGAAGATTATAATAAATCGATTGGTCTTTCCCCCTTCAAGGCAGAAGTTTTTGTGGACCGGGCCATTGTGAGATCTGAACGTCTCAACTATGCCGGTGCGTTTGATGATCTTGCAAGCGCTCAAAAGCTTGACAGCACAAATGCCGATATCTTTTTTCATAGGGCAAGGATTAAACTTATCTTGAAAAAATATTATGCCAGTATCGGTGACTGCAACACAGCAATAAGGCTGGGTTACCAAAATGAAAACGTTTATCTTGTAAAAGGAAGCGCTGACTGGGGATTGAAGCGGGGTGAAAATGCTATTGACGACCTCAAAAAAGCGGTTGAGATCAATCCTTCCAACTCTTATACCTATGTCCAATTGGGCTCAATTTCACTTGAACAGAACCACGTTGATTCTTCAATCATTTATTTTAACCATGCCCTGAAACTGGATTCCAATAATGTCTATGCATTATTTAACCGTGCGCTGGCACGGGTTAAGGTTCCCGACTCACCAGGGGCATTGGAAGACCTTAACAAAGTCATTCGGCTTTCACCCTATAATTCCTTTGCCTATTTTAACCGTGCCATTATTTTCATTGATAAGAATGAAAAAATGAACGCTATCCGTGATTTTACTGATGTGATCAGGCTGAATCCTAAAAACATTGTGAGTTATTATTACCGTGGAATGCTGGAAATGGACCTCAAAGATTACCGAAGTGCTTTGGAAGATCTGGATAAAACCATAAAGTTATCACCTGAATATGCTGCTGCCTATTATTCAAGGTTCAAAGTTAAGAGTGAACTGAAAGATATGAAGGGGGCTAAAGAAGATTATAATAAAGCTGCCGAGTTAGGAAAAAAGAGCAATTATAATCCGGATAGCCTGACAACAGAAAAAAAAGATTACCTGCAAAGCCTTGAAAAACTTACCGGCGATTTTGAAGAAATGAACACCATGAATGTGAAGTTTCAAAATCAGCCAGTATCCATACAATTGATGCCTTTGTATAATTTCTTTTTTGACAAGGCCCCTTATTCATACCTGCGTTTTTACGATACCTATTCAAAAAAACATTATCATTCCAATCTTGAAGGTTTTACAACACATGATGAATTGTTCTCTGATTCATTATGCAGGAAAGGAATTGCTAGAGAAACACACTTGATTGATTCCATTCATAATCAGGCTGATCTCTACCTTAAAAGGGCATCTTACTATTCAGGATTAAATTTGTATAATGAAGCATTCAGGGACATTGATTCCGTTTTGATGTTGGATAGCAACTATGTGCTGGCTTATTTTACTCGTGGAAATATCAGATATGGTTTGATCCGGCTGATGCATTCATTAGACACAACACAAAGTACATTTGCCATTAATAAAAACCCGGTTGCAATGGACAACATTACCGGCACATATGATGTTGCTTATGATTCCATTATTATGGATTATACTAAAGCATTAAGTCTTGATTCTGGATTTGCATTTGCCTGGTATAACAGGGCAATCGTTTTTAGTCGAAAAGGGGAATTTCGTAAAGCAGTGGATGATTTTTCCAATGCTATAGAACACCTTTCAGGTTTTGCAGAGGCTTTTTACAATCGTGGATTGGTAAATATCTTGTTGAATGAGAACCTGTCAGGTTGCGAAGACCTGAGCCAGGCCGGTGAACTCGGTATTGTTGATGCATATAGGGTCATCAAGCGAACCTGTTATAGATAAATCAAGATTTTTATGAAAAAGAAAGGCTTTTCCGTATTATTGGCGTTGCTGATCTTCACCATTTGCAGCGTTAATATGAGTGTTGGTCAGACTAACGATTCAATCCATAAGAAACATAACTTACCTTTCAGCGAAAAGTCAACAGGATTTTATAATGTTACGACTGTCTATCCTTTGAGTTTTACTGGTCAGTTTCTTTGTGGAGTACAAACGATTTGCGGGTACGAAGCCAATCCACATTTAGCCATTGGTGTGGGTATCGGTTATGAGCAATTTAATTCCATTCTGACTTATGATAATTTTAAAGCAAATCTTACGCTTCTGCCAGTTTTTATCGATATTCGTTACACTTTTTTAAGTACTCCTTTTTCTCCTGTAATAGCTGTTGATGGCGGTTACAAATTTTTACTTAATAAAGCCACTACACAGACACGTATTGATACCACTTATGGCAATATTGATGAAATTCCTTCACGTTTTGATAATAAAGATTATAACATCTTTACGCAAGGTGGTCTTTTTGTTACCGCTGAGGTCGGGGTCAAGGCCAGGTTATTTCACAAAATTGCATTATTTCTGGCAATTGATTATTCTCTTTGGGCAATTTCCGGTACCTACTACCTGTCGAACCAAACAGATATACAGGGTTCAGATGGATGGGTCACTTCGACTCCGGTTGAAACCACAGAAAAATCCGTGGCTTATGTCAATGCCTTTCTTGTCAAATTGGGAATTGTTTTTTAATCATCTTATCTGACCCTGCAATCCCTTTTCCTTTCTTGTTTTTTGTTATTTTTGTTAATTAAAAGATTTTGAACAATCTTAAAAGCCAAAACTATGCGATGGATTTGTGTTTTATTAATAAGCATGTTCTTATCCTTTGGACTCACTGCTCAGGATCAGAAAAAAGACGGTGAAACCAAGAAAGAAGCTTCTCAACGGAAAAAAGAAGAAAAGAAGGAGAGAATCGAAAAGCAGTTTAAACTAACAGATAGCCTACTTTCGGGAAAAAGATTTGTGCTTGAAGCTCATTTCCTGAAAAATAACAAAGGGGAACGTATTAATGTGATGTCAACCCTGAATTTCATTTCGATTGATTCGCTAATGGGAGTTATACAGGTAGGTTCGCCACAACGGGTGGGATATAACGGAGTCGGAGGCGTTACAGTGCAGGGAAGGATCATCAACTGGAAGCTCGAAAAGGATGTAAATAGAAAAAGTTTCTTTCTCGCTTTGACCATTCAGGGGAATGTGGATATTTATGATATCAGCATGACAACTGATTATGAAGGTTATACAAATGCCACACTCAACGGTATCAACACTGGAAGACTTACATTTGAAGGTAACGTGGTATCAAAACAGGAGACATCAACTTTTAAAGGGCAGGTCCGGTAATGATATAGTCTACAAGATGAACAAATCCTGAACCAGAATGAAACATTTTTATCTGTTAATTTCTTTACTTTTAATGACTCTCAGTGGGTTTCCCCAATCAGACTTTCGAAAGGGTTATATTATTCTTAATTCGAATGATACAATTTTTGGGTTTCTAGAGTACCGTGGTAATAAAAGTAATGCCAGGAAATGCGTTTTTAAAACAGACCTGCAGGTTACAACCCCAATTAAGGAATATATTCCAGAAGATATTATAGCCTACCGGTTTGTTGATAGTAAGTATTATGTCTCCCGGAAAGTTGCTTTTGGAAATAAGGAAAGATTGTTATTCTTGGAATACCTTATCCATGGGAAAGTCGATATTTTTTATTACAGGGATGAAACAGGAGAACATTACTTAGCTGATAAAGGTAATACCAGACTTGTTCCATTGACCAATGAAGAAAAGGAAATTCTTGATCAGGGAGTCCATTATAAAGAGGAATCAAAGCAATATATTGGTGTACTGAAGTACTTATTCCAGGAAAGCCCCCAGGTTAGTAAGGCCACTGAAAATATACTACTTAATCATGAATCCTTGATAAAAATCACGAAGGACTATCATAATGCGATTTGCAAAGATGAGGCATGCATTATTTACGAAAAAAAAGCACCGAAAGTTTTTGTTTACCTTGGACCAATAGCAGGAACAACTATCTATTTCCTGAACACACTTACGAAAGATTTTTTCTCAAATTATTATTTTGCAAACAGTAAGTGGCAAGCTTCAGTTAATCCAACTTTTGGTTTATCCCTGAGTATAAATTTACCTTACCTTAACGAGAAAATGTTCTTACAATATGACTTTACGCTTAACCGGGGTCACTCAAAAACAAAGACGAATTACTATGATGACGGAGCTGGGGTGAATTATCTGAATGACATCTCCTTCACTCAGTACTATATAAATAATTCGCTCCTTTTTCAATTTGAAATACTTCCCGGGAGATTCAGACCTGTGATTTCTTTTGGTGGGTTTTTAAATTTAATTGTTAAATCAGACTATACACGCACTCTTTACGTAGGATCAGAACAATTACCTGCATTTTTTTCCCAGCAATATTCAAGTAACCCTTTTAATAACTTAATTTATGGTCTGACTATCGGAACTGGAACTGTTATCATAATCCACAATAATCAAAAGATATCCATTGATCTGAGATATTCTTCAGGTCTGGGGCTAATATCAGGACTAAATACCAATATCATCTCTCTCACCGTCGGAGTCCCTTTCAAGTTATAAAAGTAATATTTTGCTTTTTCCCCCCTTTGTGCTTATCTTTGTATTTAACTATTTAAAAATAAAAAATAATTCAATGAATTCACCTGGTATTCAAGGTGAAACATCAGAAACCTCCTGGGTAAAAATCGTTAGGAAATACAATCATCCCACTCCTTTAAAAGTTGGTTGCAACTTTCTCTCAACCTTTTTCTCAATTCAGCCTTATGGTTTTTAATGTTCGAAACACTTTCCCTGTCCTATTGGATCACCCTCGGGCTTTCAATTCCAGCAGCCGGTATGCTTGTAAGATTATTCATTATCTATCACGATTGTGTGCATTCCTGGGATTATCAAAGAGTAGCATTAGAATGTAGTTCTTATTACAAACTTCCCAGGATCCTTCAATATTTCACTGGTAATATCGGATTCCACCATGTTCATAACTTAAGTCCGCTTATTCCTAACTATTATCCTTCCTGATGTCATCGTGAAAATTCATTGTTCAATCAAATCAAACTACTAAAATTCTGGCCTTAATTCAAGACCGTTAAAATCAGGTTGTGGAATGAGAAAACCCAGCAGATGGTCAGCTTTAGAAAACTTAGATTCAATTAAAAAATCCATCAATCCCGACCCATGACGAGGATCTTTTACTGTTATTAGATTCTTATCTCCTAGGGTCTGCTTTTTTGCCTGAATTATTTTTATTGATTTGAGGGGCCGGATGATTGATTGGGTGTGGCGTATTATTTACAGGTCGCGGTTGAGTGTTTACAGGATGAGGTGTGTTATTTACCGGCCGCGGTTGGTTATTTGTCGGGTGGGGTGTATTGTTAAATACTGGTCGCGGCTGATTATTCACCGGATGTGGTGTATTGTTATTCACTGGTCGCGGTTGATTATTTATCGGATGTGGAGTGTTGTTGTTGACTGGACGCGGTTGTGTATTCACCGGATGTGGTGTGTTGTTATTCACTGGCCGCGGTTGATTATTCATCGGATGCGGTGTGTTGTTATTTACAGGACGCGGTTGATTGTTGTTGTTTACTGGCCGCGGTTGATTATTCATTGGATGCGGTGTGTTATTCACCGGACGTGGTTGACGATTATAACCTGGAGAAGGATTTGGTCTGCCATAAGCAGGACGGGGATGTTCAGGAACATGATACCTTTCCCTTACAATAGGGGAAACCATCCTGTGGGGGCCATAGAAAGCATGAGCTGCAGGTGCATTGTAGTAATAACTTCTTCTAAAATGATCGTAATATGGACGATGATAACTATAAAAAGCCTCATAACGCATTGGGTGCCATGGATGCCAGAAATATGGGTAATAGCCCCAACGATAAGGTGATTCATACACGACATAAGTTGGTGCAAACATAAAACCTATTATTGCCCATGAAGCAGGAGAAGGATAAGCAACGGTTGTTGTTACAGTTTCTTGTGGAACAGTACCTTCGTAACCTGGATTAGGTGTACTCTGATTTGGTTCCACAATATAATCCTTCCCATATAAGGCTTCGTCACCTATGATTTGAACATGAACCTGGTTGTTGGCATCCTTTTCAACTTCAATGACAGCAACATCCTGTGTTTCAGTTTCATTCACATCTACCCTAAGAACGATAGCATGTGCTGGCCCATTCATATTATCAATTACATGAATGTAATCTATTTTACCATCACCATTCAGATCGAGATTATTTACTTTTGAATCTTCAGCATTTAGGTTCTTTTCAAATTCTTCTAATGTTGGTGAATTTTGGAATATATTCAATACACCATACAAATTTAAATTATCGCCGGGTAACCCAGTTGCCTGGTCTTGTGCAAATAATGGGATGAAAAACAAACCAAGCACAATGGATAAGAATGTTTTTTTCATTTTTCTTATTATTAATTGTTTGTTTTACTCAAATTTTCTGGAAAATTAATCGCCAAAGTTGTTTTTTTTCTAAAGTTGAAGAAGAAAACAGGCATCTAAAGTAATGTTTTTTTTGAAAGTACAAAACACTATTTTTTTTTTGATTCTAAATACATGGTACGATATTTGCAACCAGACATTAAGAACAACTGAAAAAAAAATAATAAAAATGAAACAACTTATTCTCGTCCTTTTAACCTTGGTTCTTTTGTCTTCTTGTTCACATAAAGTCTATGATTCTCTTGATTGGCAAGTTAATAAAGTGACTGTTGATGGAAAGATTCCTGAATGGCCAAACCCCTTACGGTTCTATAATAATGAGAGCAAAATCAATTATACCATTACCAATGATCGCCGGAATCTATATTTATGTATGAAAATTTCGGATGTGACGGCACAGATCAAAATACTCAGGGGAGGAATGGAATTCAGAATAGACACTTTGGGAAAAAAAACATTTCCAATAGCATTAATTTATCCTATTGCAAATCATCAAATGCCGATGCGCAACAGAGGAGAAACACAACCTGGGAGAATTCCAAAAGAAAGACCGGAACATTCCTCCATGGCCCAAAATTTCCTGCTTCAGGCAAAAGAGATGAATTTGGTTGGCTTTAAACCTCCGCTTGATGGTGTCATGTCTCTTTTTAACACTTCTACAGGAATCTTAGCAGCAATGGATCTGGATAGCCAGGGGATAATGTATTATGAGGCAATCA